>Ga0160450_100399_pt1 | contig 27181 bp, 29 predicted proteins | sample HID1975K_E1MG_FD_108257 | JGI IMG/M metagenome (GOLD analysis project Ga0160450, IMG submission 108257) | Enriched soil microbial communities from UW Madison campus, WI, USA - HID1975K_E1 MG | ecosystem: Environmental > Terrestrial > Soil > Unclassified | place: USA: Madison, Wisconsin...
CAGGATAGGCTCGCACGATGGCGTCCTTCTCGTTCGGCGCGGGGAACGCCCGAAAGCTCGCGACGATCCCGCTGTACGCCGCAGGCCGCCTCCTCACCCTCGTCGTGCCCCGGTCAAGGGACGAGTGGGTGTTCGGCTGCGCCGTCGGCATCGGCGACGGCGCGCTCGCGCTGTGGCGCGCCCGGGGGGACGATGCTCCGCCGGCTGTCTGGCTGGTCGCGTCCGACCGTGAGGCGCGGGATGCCGCGGCCCGAGGCATCCCGACGGTCCGCAAGAACTCGTTGCGCGGACTGTGGCGCACCGCCCGGGCACGAGTGATCGTGGTCACCCACGGCTTCGGCGACGTGAACCGGTACGCGGTCACGGGGGCCTTCGTCGTGCAGCTGTGGCACGGCATCCCGCTCAAGCGGATCGGGCTCGATTCGCCCGAGACGCTGCGCGTGCCCGGCGTCGTCGCCCGCACGCCGCTCGCACCGGTGGTGCGCGGGCTGCTGCGCACCATGTACCGGGCGGCCGCACGCCGGATCCGTGTGCTGCCGGCGGCATCCCACCTCGTCCGCGGGCGGCTGGAATCCGCGTTCGCCCTGCCCGACGCCGCCGTGCCGGTCACGGGGGATCCACGGGTGGACGTCCTGTCGCAGGGCGCGGCGGACGACCGCCGGGTCATCGCGCGCGCCGCGATCGGGCACGCCGTGCCGCGTCTGGATCCCTCGAGCCGCCTGGTGCTGTACGCGCCCACGTGGCGCGACGGCGCCGCCGACCCCGCGGTTCCCACCGACGAGGAGTGGGCGCGCATCGTCGACGCGCTGACGCGACACGACGCGACGCTGCTCGTGCGCTCGCATCCGCTCGGCGCGGGGGAGTACACACCGCCGTTCGCGACCGACCGCGTGCAGGCGCTCGGCAGCGACCTCGTGCCGGACGTGACGCCGCTGCTGCCCGGCGTGGACGCCCTGGTCACGGACTACTCGTCGCTCGCCTTCGATGCGGCGCTCGTGCCGCTCCCGACGCTCTTCCTCGCGCCCGATGTCGACGACTACGCGCGACGTCGCGGGTTCTACGGCTCGTACCGCGACGTCGCGGGCGACGACTGGAGCGAGGACTGGACCGGAGCGGTCGCCCAGCTCGACGCGCTCCTGGCCGACGACACCGAGCGGGAGCGGCGCACCGCCCTCGCCCGCGAGCTCAGCGCGCGTGTCCACGCGCACCGCGACGGCCGCAATGCCGAGAGGGTGTACCTTGCCATTCTGGCCGGGACGGCCCCCGCCCGACCGAGGGAAGGAACCCGATGACCGAGGCGCGCTTCACGACCGACGAGGGCCCCGCTCTGGTGCTCTCGGGCGAGGGCGAGCGACCGTCCTCGGTCGACCTCGTCGGCGCTCGCGCGCGGGTCTCGGCCCGGATCACCGGTCGCGGCAAGACGTGGCGCGCGGTCCTGCCGCTGCGCGCCGCGCGCTGGGGCGGACCGGAACTGCCGCTGCCCTCGGGCGCGTACGAACTGCGGATCGTGGATGCCGGCGGCCGCGGCATCCCCGTGTCCGAGACCGTGCCGCTGACGCAGCTCGGGACGCTGCGGGCGGCCCTCGACGGCGGACGACTCGAGGTCGGACCTCCGATCGACCCTGCCTACGACTCCGGCGAGGGGCAGGACGCGCTGGAGCGCCGCTATGCCACGCGCCCGGCGTCGGGTTTCGAGAACGCGGTCTTCTTCGAGAGCTTCTACGGTCGCAACGCCAGCTGCAACCCGCTCGCGATCGACCGTGAGCTCGCGCGTCGCGCCCCGGAGGTCACCCGCTACTGGAGCGTCGTCGACCTCTCTGTGGCGGTCCCTGACGGCGCGATCCCGGTCGTCGAGGGCAGCCCCGAGTGGTGGCGCGCCCGGGGCGCTGCCCGCCTGCTGGTCGTGAACGACTGGCTGCGGCGGCGGTTCGCGCGCCGGCGCGGGCAGATCGTGCTGCAGACGTGGCACGGCACGCCGCTCAAGCGCCTCGCGCTGCACCGGCCCGGGTTCGACCCGCGCCGGATGGCTGCGGTCGTACGCGAATCGCGGCGGTGGAACGTGCTGCTCGCGCAGAATCCGTACGCTGCCCGCATCCTCGGCAAGGCGTACGCGTTCCTCACGCGGCCGGTGTGGGTCGAGGGGTATCCCCGCAACGACGTCCTGACGACCGGTGACGGCGCGGCGACCCGTGAGTCGCTCGGCATCCGCGCCGACGAGCGCGTGCTGCTGTACGCGCCCACATGGCGGGACGACCGCGACCAGATCGTCGACTTCGTGGACCCGGCCGCGCTCGCCGCCGCGACGGATGCCGTCGTGCTGGTGCGCGGCCACTCCCGCACGCTCCTGCCCGGACGCGACGCCGAGGGGCCGCGCGTCGTCGACGTCACCGGGTTCCCCGACACGTCGCTGCTGCTGCTGGCGGCCGATGCCCTCATCACCGACTACTCCTCGGTCATGTTCGACTTCTCGGTGACGGGCAAGCCGATGTACTTCCTCGTGCCCGACATGGAGCACTACCGCGGCGAGCTGCGGGGCTTCTACTTCGACCTCGCCGCGCACGCCCCCGGTGCGCTGGTGCGCTCGCAGGACGAACTCGTCGCGGCGCTCGCCGCCGACGACGCCGAGGAGCACGCCGAGCGCTACCGCGAGTGGCAGGCGAAGTTCAACGCCCGCGACGACGGCCACGCGGCCGAACGGGTGGTCGCCCGCATCCTCGACCAGGGGTTCATCCGCGCCTGACGCGGCCGCGGGCGCGGCGGCTCAGGGCAGCGGCGTGTTGCGGCTGCCGAGGCGCGACGTGTCGACCGTGTCGCGGGCGCCGCCGATCACGCCGCCGAGGAACCCCCAACCCCACGACAGGTGCATCGTCGGCAGCACGGCGGCCGTCCACAGCTTGTCGCGCCAGCCGTGGCCGCCGCCCGAGCCGAGCGAGACCGCGAGGATCAGGAGGGCGTAGGCGGCCACCGGCAGGTAGACGAGGGATGCCGCCACCGACCACCAGCCGGTCAGGACGCCGGTCAGCTGCAGCGGTGCGACGACCACCGCGAGCAGGATCGTGAGCACGAGCATCGGCGGGGCGAAGAAGCGCAGCGAGTTGCCGCGACCGAACCTGCGCACGAGCTCGCCGCGCCAGCGTCCCGTCGCCGCGAACTGGCGCACGAGCCGCGTCCAGCTCTCGCGGGGCCAGTACGTGACCGACAGCGACGGGTCGAACCACACGCGGTACCCGGCGCGACGGATCCGCAGGTTCAGCTCCCAGTCCTCGCCGCGGCGGATGCTCTCGTCGAACAGCCCGACCTCTTCGAGCACGTCGCGGCGCATGACCCCGAGGTAGGCGGACTCCGCCTCGCCCTCCTGCGTCCCGCCGTGGTAGGCGCCGCCGCCGAGGCCGATGGGGGAGTTGTAGGCGCGCGCGACCGCCCGCTGGAAGGGCGTGCGGCCGTCGGCGTGCATGACGCCGCCGACGTTCGCCGCGCGCACCCGGGCGAGGGTCTCCAGGGCGCTCCGCGCGTACGACGGGTCGAGCTCCGAGTGCGCGTCGACACGGATGACGGTGGGATACCGGCCGGCGCGGATCGCCAGGTTGAGCCCGACCGGGATGTCGGCGGCCGGGTTGTCGACCAGCACGATGCGGTCGTCGCCGCGCGCGAGGTCGCGGGCGAGTTCGGTCGTGCCGTCGCCGGACGGGCCGAGCGCGAGGATCAGCTCGGTGGGCGCGTCGATGTCCTGCGCCAGCACGGTCTCGACGGCGCGCTGCAGATAAGCGCGCTCATTGAGCACCGGCATCACGAAGCTCACGCCGGCGCCGGGAGGGGGGATCGGAGCGTCCCTGCGTCCGTGTTGCTCGTCCTGCACTGGTCGATCATGTCATGCGCGCCGGTCGATAGGCTGGACGCGTGGGTCTGGTCTCGGATGTGAAGAAGGCGATCGCGCTCGTGCGCAAGGCCGTACGCAATCGCTCTGCTGTCATCGACGTCCGCCGGCGCCTCGCGTCTGGACCGCAGCATCCGCCGTTCCACTACCGCGTCGCGGTGTACTTCGCCGACGGCGCGGTCAACATGTACCAGATGCGGCAGTGGTACAAGCCGCTGGCCGGTCTCGCGAAGAAGTGGCCGGTCGTCGTGCTGAGCCGCGCGGCGACGGGTGCCGAGGCGCTCCTGGCCGACGGCGCTCTGCCGGTGGCGTTCGTGCCGACCGTGCGCGATCTGGAGCGGTTCATCGCCAAGCAGGACATCCGGCTGGTGCTGTACGTCAACCAGAACACCCGCAACTTCCAGATGTTCCGCTACGGCCGGCGCTGGCACGTGTTCATCAACCACGGTGAGTCCGACAAGATGTACATGACCACGAACCAGTACAAGGCGTACGACTACGCGATGATCGCGGGGGATGCCGCCCGCGAGCGCCTTGAGCGCGTGCTGTGGGACTACGACATCGACCGGCGCACGATCGACATCGGGCGCCCGCAGGCCGACCACTACTCGGGCACGCTGCCGTACACGCCCGACGAGCGGACCGTCGTGCTGTACGCCCCGACGTGGGAGGGCGACCGCCCCTCGGCGCACTACGGCTCGATCGTCACGCACGGCGAAGCGCTCGTCTCGGCGCTGCTGGCCACCGGGCAGCACCGCGTGATCTACCGGCCGCACCCGCGCTCCGGTGTCGTCAATCCGGAGTACGGCGCGGCGAACAAGCGCATCGTCGCCGCCATCGCCTCGGCGAACGCCGCCGACGCCTCCGCCCGCCACGTGTTCGACAACGGACCCGACCTCGGCTGGCAGCTGGCGGCCGCCGATGTCGCGATCGTCGACATCTCGGCGATGGTCTACGACCGCCTCGCCGCCGACCGGCCCCTGCTCATCACCCGCCCCGTCGACCCGGCGGCGGCGATCGACACGCACGGCTACCTGTCGGCGTGCGAGTGGCTGGATGCCGCTTCCGCGCCCGAGATCGTCGCCGAGACCGAGCGCGTGCTCGGCGACCCCGACGCGGTGGCCCGGCTGGAGCAGTGGGTGACCCACTACTTCGGCGACACCGCTCCGGGCGCGGCCACAGCGCGCTTCGAGACCGCCGTCCAGCGGCTCATGGACGACTGGGAGCGCTGGTACGCCCGCTCCGTCGCCGATGAGGAGGACGACGAGCCCGACGACGAAGCCGAGCTCGACGACGAGTCCTGAGCCGACTCCGCCCCGTCAGCCGACGGGCGCGGGCCGTTCCACCAGTCGTGCGACCGCGCTGAGCGGGATGGCGACCCACGTCGGCCGGTTGCGCGCCTCGTAGATCGCCTCGTACACCGCTTTGTCGAGCTCGAGCGCGGCAAGCAGGGGATGCCGCGGGTCGAGGTCGGTGCCCGACGTCGTCGCGTAGCCGTCGACGAACCCCGCCCGCGCGGCCGCCGCCCAGTCGCGGACGGCCGCGGGGGAACGGTCGGGGTCGTCCAGTCGCAGCGAGCCGGCCACGTAGTCGAACGATCGGAGCATGCCGGCGACGTCCCGCAAGGCGAGGTCGGGCTGCACCCGCTCGCCCATGGGGCGCAGCGGCTCGCCCTCGAAGTCGACGAGGACCCAGCCGCGACCCGGCGCGTGGAGCACCTGCCCGAGGTGGTAGTCGCCGTGGATGCGCTGCAGCGGCGGCCACGGCACATCCATGGCCCGGCGGTACACGGTCTCGATCGCGTCGCGCTGCGTCGCGAGGTCGGGGACCTCGGCGATGGCGATCGCGAGCCGGCGCTCCCAGGCCGCCGCCGTGGCCTCCCGGTCGGCTGCGGCGGCAGCATGCGTCGGGAAGCAGCCGGCCAGGCCGCGATGCACGTCGGCGGTGGCGGCGCCGAGCGCGTACGCCTGCGCGCGGAAGTCCTCGCCGCGTGCGGCCGCACGCAGGGCGACGCGCCAGGCGTCGTCGACGTCGGGGAGGAACTCCTGTGCGAATGCGAGAGAGCCGTGCACCGCGCCGTGCGCGGTCGACAGGTCGGGCCACGACCCCTCGATCCAGCCGATCGGCGTCGGCACCCGGTCGGATCCGGTGGCCGCGAGGGCCTCCTGCAGTTCGATGTCGGGGTTCAGGCCCGCATGCAGCTGACGGTAGACCTTGCAGATGACGGGGACGCCGTCACCCTCGTAGATCAGCGAGGTGTTGGACTGCTCGCCGCTGACGACGCGGGCGACGCGCAGCCGGCCTGCGGGGCCGGCGGCCGGGGCCGGGTGTCCCGTGGCCGTCGTCTGCGGTCCGTCGGCGATCCCGCCCCGCTCGACGAGCGACAGCAGCGCCTGGGCGTACGCGTCGTCGAACGGGCCGTCGATGAACGTGCTGCCCGGCTCGGGGCTGCCGATGATGTGCTCCGGATCCGTGTCGACGGTCTCCGTCGCCCGCTCGACGACGGGGATCTGGTACAGCACCGCCGGGAGCGCGCCCTCGTCCGCGACGAGGAACGTCCGCACCCGTGCGCCGTCGCCGTGTCCACCGTCCCGGCCGGGCACGAGGTCCCACCACGACACCAGTCGCAGGCTGGGCGGGCGCCCTTTCGCGGCGTACCACCGCTGCCGCGGCATCCATGCCGCGAGGCAGGCCAGGGTGCTGTCCATACGTGCGAGCGTATGCCCCGCGCACCGACCTGTCGAGGAACGCCATGCAAGCGCTTGCAGCGGGGTTCGCCGACGCGGAGCGCGGCGAGGGTTACTCGTCCTCGCCCGACTCCTGCGACTGCGCGATCTCGACCACGGGCTTCACCGGGATGACGATCGACTCGACGGTGCCGGACACCGCGGGATCGCCGAAGCCGAGACCGCCGAGATCCGCGGAAGCGGCGGTCGTGAGGCGCTCGGCCTCGGTCTCGGTGCGGGCGGGCTCGGAGGGCAGTCCCGCCCACTCGACGGGCTCCTCCGGGAGCTTGCTGAACAGACCCATGACGGTATTCTCACCCCCTTCCGCGGGCCGTGGGGCTCACACCAAGAACTTCCACAGGTACTCCTCGCCGTCGTCCGGGCGCAGCCAGGCGATCGTGACGGTGGTGGCGTCGGGGTCGGCGTCGCACAGGCACAGTTCGGCCGTGTCACCGGGCGGCATCAGCCCCCAGTGCTCGGTCGCCGACCCGGCGCCGTGTTCGACGAAGACGCGCACGAAGTCCACGGCCGCGGGTCCGACGTTGGTCACGAGCGGATGCCGGTCGTACACCTGATCGACGCGCCAGGGTACGCGGTAGGCGAGGGGCGGTGGCGGTTCGTCCGGGTCCAGGGCGCGCAGCATCCCGCCACGGTAGGAGTCGCATCCGACGCCGGGCGGTGCCCAGCACCGACTCGACGCCTCCGCTGTGGACAGTGCGTCCGTGGGCCGCGATGGGGAGGAGGCTCAGTCCTCGGAAGGTGCTTCCAGCGCCGGCCGCCGGCGACGCACCACGCCCGCCACGGCTGCGGAGCTGCGCGTGACGCCGCCCACGACGGCCTCGCCCGCGCGGCGGATGCCGCGTCCGGCGATGCGTTCGAGTCGGTCCGCGCCCGGACGAGGCTCGAGGTCGGACGGCAGGTCGATCGGCGGCATCCCGAACGCCTTCCTCGACCCCGTGAGCACGCGGCGGCCCAGGAGGTTGTTGCCCGCGCCGCCCACGGCGGCGCCGATGCCGAACGGCAGCGCCTTGCCGATCCACGATGCCCCGCCGCGTGCGGCGAACTGGCGGATGAACGTCGACTTGAGACGGTCGACCATGGGCCCGACCGCCGCGCGGGGGAGCGTCTTGGTGACGAGCTCGCCCCAGTAGGTGGAGCGGTCGGGGCCGCGTCCGGCCGCCTGTCCCGCGAGCTGGGCGACGAGGTCGACGCCCTCTTTCCCGAGCATCAGCGTGAGGACGAGCGCACGGGCGCGATCGGGGTCGGCGACGGGGATGCCGTGCACCTCGGCCACGGACTGCGCGAAGAGAGTCGTCGCCTCGAGGAACGCGACGGTCTCGACGCCGCTCAGCGCGAGCGTCACGCCGGTGCCGATGCCGGGCACGACCGCGGTCGCGCCGACGGCGGCACCACCGGTGGTAACGGCGGCGAGGTAGCGCCGCTCGAGGATGCGCACGATCTCGCCGGGGGTGGCCTGCGGATGCCGCAGCCGGATGCTGCGCAGGTGCGCGAGCACGGCGGGCCGCTGGATCGCCAGCACACGGTCGAGCGCCCGGATCGTGAGCGGATGCTCCGGCGACCCCGTGGGCGGCAGACCGCCCTGCCACGGCGCGCCGTCGGGCAGGGAGTGGATGCGGTGTACCTTCTCGGCCATCGGCGTCAGCCTAAGACGAACCGCTGGGCGAATGCCGCGAACGGCATCCGGCCAGCGGTCCGGTGCGTCTGATCAGACGTAGAGGTTGGCGCGCTCGAGGTCTTCGGCGAAGTCGACCTCGACGGCGTACAGGTCCGAGATGTCGAGCGGCTCGAGCAGCACGCCGTCCTCGGCGATGGCGAGCTCGAGGCCGCGCTCGAAGTAGTCCTGGTCATCGACGCGCGTCAGGTGGCGCATGAACGACTTCTTGTCGGCGCTGGAGATGTAGTTGATGCCCACCGCCTCGCCGATGCCGCCCTTGACGGTCTTCGACAGCTCCTTGATGAAGCCCTCGGGCGTGACCGTGTACTTGACCTCCTCGTCGCTCACCTTGGAGGTGTTGACGGTGACGAAGGACTGGTCGCGCTCGATGAGCTCGATCGCGCGGCCGAGCACGCGCGGGTCGAAGACGACGTCGCCGTTCATCCAGAGGACGCCGCTGCGACCCGTCTTCGCGAGTGCGCGCAGGAGGCTCTTCGACGTGTTGGTCTGGTCGTACCGGTCGTTGTAGACGTAGTCGACATGCGGGAACGCCTCGACGATCGTCTCGGCGCGGTAGCCGACGACGGTCGTGATCTTGGCGTCGCGGCCGAACGCGGCACGGATGTTGTCGTGCTGCTGCTGCATGATGCTGCGGCCGTCGCTGAGTTCGGTGAGCGGCTTGGGAAGGCTGCGCCCGAGACGCGAGCCCATTCCGGCTGCGAGGATGACGGTCTGAAAGGTCAAAATCTGCTCCTGAAGTGCGTGATTCACTGCCGGTTCACCGGCGCGACACCCCTTCGTGCCTGGACCAGGGTATCGAAGGCAACTGAAAAGGTGCAGAATGAGCGACTCCCGTTGCCGTTTCGTGACATAACGCGAATGCGGAGACTCGGCGACATCGATCTGCCCCACGATCAGGCCCGCTTGATACGTTGGTGCGGTGACAGCCTCCCTCCCGGTGCCGAACGACATCGATCCGGAAGAGCCGGACCGTCACTCGAGCGCGCGCGTCGTGCGGATCTCGGACTCGGTGCCTCAGCCGTCCGACAAGCCGCGGCGTCCGGCTCGTGCGCCGCGTCAGGGCGGCAAGTCCGCCCCGCGGAAGAAGCGCGCGGCTGCCGCTCCCGTGGACCCCGGCCCTCCGCCGCCCCTGCCGAGCGACCTCGAGATCGCCGCGTCCGTCGCCGCCGCCATCGTCGTGCCGCCCAAGCCGCCGCTGCCCGCCGAGCCGCCGGCCGACGGCACCGCAGACGCTGCGGACGCTCCGGTTGCCGAGGCCCACGGCGCCATCGCTCCAGTGGAGGCCGAGCCCCCCGTGCAGCCCGAGCCCGAACCGGTCCTGCCGCCGGAGCCCGAGCCGGAACCGGTCCTGCCGCCGGAGCTCGTAGCCGAAGCCGCACCGGAGCCGGTCGCGCAGCCGGAGCCCGTCGCCGTCGCGGAGCCGCTTCCCGTCGTCGTGCCGGCACCGCCCGCCCCTCCGGTGGCGGAGCCCGTCGTCGCCCCGCCCGCGGAGGCGGAGCCCGAGGCCGGCCCCGAGCCGGCCGTGACGGCATCCCTTCCCGAGCCGATGGTGGTGCCGACGCCGGCCGGCGAGGCGGCAGATGCGCTCGTGCTGCGCGGCGTGACAAAGCGCTTCGGCAGCACGCACGCCGTCGACGGCATCGACCTCACCGTGCCCGCGGGCACGTTCTACGGCCTGGTCGGCCCGAACGGCGCCGGCAAGACCACGACGCTGTCGATGATCGCCGGCCTGCTCGAGCCCGACCGGGGCACGATCCACGTGGCGGGGGTGGATGCCGCAGCCCACCCGCTCGCGGCGAAGAAGCTGATGGGCGTCCTGCCCGACCGGCTCCGCACCTTCGACCGACTGACCGGTCGCCAGCTGCTCTATTACTACGGCGTGCTGCGCGGGCTCCCGCCGGCGGTCGTCGAGAGCCGCACGGCCGATCTTGCCCGCGCGTTCGATCTGCAGGACGCGCTCGGGCGCAGCGTCTCGGACTACTCCGCGGGCATGCTCAAGAAGGTCATGCTGGCCGGCGCCCTCATCCACTCGCCTCGCGTGCTCGTACTGGACGAGCCGTTCGAGGCGGTCGACCCGGTTTCCAGCGCGATCATCCTCGACATCCTCTCCGCCTACGTCGCGCACGGCGGCACCGTGATCCTCTCCAGCCACGGCATGGAGCTCGTCGAGCGCGTCTGCACGCGCGTCGCCGTCATCGTGGCGGGACAGGTGCTCGCCGAGGGCACCGTCGACGAGGTGCGCGGTGAGCTCACCCTCGAGCAGCGGTTCGTGGAGCTCGCCGGCGGCCTCAGCGACGTGGAGGGCCTGGAGTGGCTGCACACGTTCTCCGGCTGAGGCTCGCGCTGCTCTTCGGCGCGCTGCGGGGCGATGCCGGGCACGTCGTGCGCGTCGTGCTCGGGCTGATCGCGCTCGTCGTCGCCACAGCCGCGGCCTGCTGGGCGCTGCTGACGATGAGGGATGCCGCGACCGACGCCGTCCGGACGGTCACCGTGCTGGGCGGCTCGGCGGTCACGCTCGGGTTCGCGCTGGCGCCGCTCATCGGGGCGATCGACGATCCGCTGGACCCGCGGCGGTTCGCGCTGTTCGGGCTGTCGCGCGGGCGGCTGTCGGGCGTGCTCGCGCTCGCCGGGCTCATCAGCGTGCCGATCCTGGCCCTCGTCGCGGTGGCCGTCTGCGCGGCGATCGTGTGGGCAGACCACGGTGTACCCGTGGCGGTCGGCGTCGTGAGCGTCGTGCTCGGCGTCCTCACCTGCTCGCTGCTGGCCCGCGTCTGCGCAGCGCTGGCCTCGCTGTTCCTCCGCGAGCGACGCTCTCGGGAGCTGTCCGGGGTGTTCATCCTCGTCGTCCTCGTCGTCGTGGTGCCGGTGGGCGTCTTCCTGGCATCGCTGGAGTGGCGAGGCGCGGTGCCGCAGCAGCTGCTGCAGGCGGTCGACGCGCTGGCCCTCACCCCGTTCGGCGCCGCGTGGGCGCTTCCCGGTGCGGTTGCGGCCGGGCGGTCCGCGTGGCCCGTGGCGCTCGTCGCGGTCGCGACGGTCGTCGCGTTGGGCCTGCTGTGGGTGTGGGCCGTCCGTCGCCTGCTCACGACCACGGAGCGCCCGGGGACCGGACGCGAGCGGGCCGGGCTCGGCTGGTTCGGCGTCGCGCCGGGTACGCCGGGTGGCGCGATCGCCGCCCGCAGCCTCGTCTACTGGTTCGGTGACCGCCGTTACGTCGTCAATGCCCTCGTGATCCCTGTCGCCGCGGCCATCACGACGGTGCCGCTGCTGATCGCCGGAGTGCCGCCCGAGATCGTTGCGCTCGTTCCGGTGCCGTTCGCCGCGCTGTTCCTCGGCTGGCTGCCCCATGACGACGTCGCCTACGACTCGACGGCGATCTGGATGCACATCTCGGGCGGCGTGCGCGGGGTGTCCGATCGCGTCGGCCGGCTCGTGCCGGTGCTGCTCGTGGGAGTCCCGCTGCTCGCGATCGCCGTGCCCGTGGCGACCTCCTTGCACGGCCGCTGGGCGATCCTGCCCGCGCTCACCGGCGTGTGCGCCGTCCTCTTCCTGTCGGGCCTCGGGCTGTCGAGCATCTCGTCGGTCGTGGCACCGTACGCGGTGTCGCGCCCGGGCGAGAGTCCGTTCCAGCAGCCGCAGCGCACCAGCGCCGGGGGAGCGCTGGCGCAGGGCGTCGTCATGGTCGGCGTGCTCGTGCTCTCGGCGCCGGTGGTGTGGTGCGGTTGGCTCGCGCTCAACGGCGATGCCGAGGCCGCGACGACCGCGCTGTGGGGCGGGCTCGCGATCGGCTTGGGCGTCCTCGTCGTCGGGATCGTCATCGGGTCCATCGCGTTCGAACGACGCGGTGGACGCCTGATGGAGTTCGCCGAGTCCACATGACCCGGCCGACCCGCCCCCGGCGGGGCCAGCCGCGACTACACTGACAGACCATGAGCACGCCCCTTGACAGCCCCGACCAGGGCGGTATCGCGACCCTCGATCGCGAGCTCGAAGAGCTCCTGCGCGAAGAGCAGATCGAGCCGGGCGATCATGAGCGCTTCTCGCACTACGTGAAGAAGGACAAGATCCTCGAATCCGCCATCACCGGCAAGCCGGTGCGTGCGCTGTGCGGCAAGAAGTGGACGCCGGGCCGCGACCCCGAGAAGTTCCCGGTCTGCCCGACCTGCAAAGAGATCTACGAGTCGCTCGGCGCCTGACGCGTCGACGGGCTCAGGGAGCTCGGCGACCTCGGCGGCTGACGCCTCGACAGGCTCAGCGACGTCCGCCGCGGCTGACGGCTACTCGGCGTCGACGTAGACGGTCGGGATCGCCGGATCGGACCGGCTGAGGGCCAACGCCCGCACGGGCAGCTCCTCCCGCACGCGCAGGTGGTGCATGCGCGCCGCCTCGACGCCGGCCGGGCCCTCGTGGGCGGCATCCACTTCTCCGTCGACGACGAGCGCGGCCTGGAGCGCCCGGGCGTCCGGGTGCGACGCGGCGGTGCCGAGCTCCTCGAAGCCGTCCGACACGACGATGAGCTCGCTCGTCGCCGTGCCGGCATCGAGCGTGCGGAAGGCGGCCTTGCGACCGCCCTTCGAGGCCTTGTCGGTCGAGGCCTTCGCGACGCCCACCCAGCCGCCCGCCGAATCCTGCCGGGCGACCAGCTTGTACACCATGCCCGCGGTGGGGGTGCCCGACCCGGTGACCACGGATGTGCCCACGCCGTACGCGTCGACGGGGGATGCCGCCAGCGCCGCGATCGCGTACTCGTCGAGATCGCTGGTCACGGTGATGCGGGTGCCGGCCGCACCGAGTCCGTCGAGCTGCTCGCGCACCTGCGCGGCGACGGTGGGCAGGTCGCCGGAGTCGATCCGGACGCCGCCGAGGCCGGTGCCCGCGACGCGGACCGCCGTCTCGACGCCCGTGCGGATGTCGTACGTGTCGACGAGGAGCGTCGTGCCGGTGCCGAGCGCGGCGATCTGGGCGCGGAACGCGTCTTCCTCGGTGTCGTGCAGCAGCGTCCAGGAGTGCGCGGCCGTGCCCATCGTCGGGATGCCCCACCTCCGCCCGGCTTCGAGGTTCGAGGTGGCCCCGAAGCCGGCGATGTACGCCGCCCGGGCAGCCGCGACGGCCGAGGACTCGCCGGCGCGGCGGGAGCCCATCTCGGCGAGGGGGCGCTCGCCTGCCGCGACGCTCATGCGCGCGGCCGCGGTCGCGACCGCGGAGTCGTGGTTGAGGACGCTGAGCGCGAGCGTCTCGAGCACGACGGCCTCGGCGAACGTGCCCTCGATCGTGAGCAGCGGCGACCCGGGGAAGTAGAGCTCGCCCTCGCGGTAGCCCGAGATCGAGCCGGTGAACCGATAGCCCTCCAGGAAGGCGAGGGTGGCGGCATCCACCACCCGCTGGTCGCGGAGGAAGCGCAGCTCGTCGTCCTTGAACCGGAAGTCGCGCAGCAGCGACAGCAGCCGCCCGGTGCCGGCGACGACACCGAAGCGGCGTCCGCCCGACAGGCGGCGGCCGAACAGCTCGAACACGCAGCGGCGGTGGGCGGTGCCGTCCCGGAGCGCGGCGTCGAGCATCGTGAGCTCATAGCGGTCCGTCAGCAGAGCGGTCGAATCACCCATGCGGGTCAGCCTAGTGAGCGCCTGGCGTAGGCTGGGGCATCGTGAACGACGCGCCGATCGGAATCTTCGACTCCGGAGTCGGCGGGCTCACCGTCGCCCGGGCCGTGTCGGCCCTGCTGCCCCGTGAGTCGATCCTCTACATCGGCGACACGGCACGCTCGCCGTACGGGCCGAAGCCGATCGCCGACGTCCGCCGCTACTCGCTCGAGGTGCTCGACGACCTGGTCGACCAGGGTGTGAAGATGCTCGTGATCGCGTGCAACACGGCCTCCGCCGCGGTGCTGCGCGACGCCCGGGAGCGTTACGACGTGCCGGTGGTCGAGGTGATCAACCCGGCCGTGCGCACGGCCATGTCGACGACCCGCAACGGACGTGTGGGCGTCATCGGCACCGCGGGCACGATCGGCTCGGGCGCGTACCAGGACATGCTGGGCGTCAACGAGCGCCTCACGGTGTTCGCGCAGGCATGCCCCCGTTTCGTGGAGTTCGTCGAGGCGGGCGTCACCGACTCGTCCGAGGTGCTGGCGGTCGCCGAGGAGTACCTCGCGCCGCTGCGGCATGCGGGCGTCGACACGCTCGTGCTCGGCTGCACCCATTACCCGTTCCTCGAAGGCGCCATCAGCTACGTGATGGGTCCCGACGTGTCGCTCGTGTCGAGCGACACCGAGACCGCGAAGGACGTCTATCGCCAGCTGGTCTCGCGCGACCTGCTGGCCGGGGCGGATGCCGCACCCCGGCACGTCTACGAGGCCACCGGCGCCTCGGCTGACGAGTTCCTGCGCCTGGCCCACCGCCTGATGGGCCGCGAGGTGACCGATGTGCGCCTCGTGCAGACCGGCGCCATCGACCTTCCCCGCTTCGACGAATCGTCCGCTTCGGCTGACGCGACTGTTCCCGCCCCCAGAGGAGATACCGCATGACCGACATCACCCGTGCCGACGGCCGCCGCGTCGACGAGCTGCGCACCGTCACGATCGAACGCGGCTGGAGCGCCCAGGCCGAGGGGTCGGCCCTTGTCTCGTTCGGCGGCACGAAGGTGCTGTGCACGGCGTCCTTCACGAACGGCGTGCCGCGGTGGCTGACCGGCAAGGGCAAGGGGTGGGTGACGGCGGAGTACGCGATGCTGCCCCGCGCGACCAACAGCCGCAACGACCGCGAGAGCGTCAAGGGCAAGATCGGCGGGCGTACGCACGAGATCTCGCGGCTCATCGGCCGCGCCCTGCGGGCCGTCGTCGACACCAAGGCGCTGGGCGAGAACACGATCGTCATCGACTGCGACGTGCTGCAGGCCGACGGCGGCACGCGCACCGCGGCGATCACAGGCGCCTACGTGGCGCTCGCCGACGCGATCGAGTGGGGCCGCGGCAAGAAGTTCATCGGGCAGAAGGCGCAGGTGCTGTTCGACTCGGTGTCGGCCGTGTCGGTCGGCATCATCGACGGCGAGCCCATGCTCGACCTCGCGTACGTCGAGGACGTCCGCGCCGAGACCGACATGAACGTCGTGGTCACCGGGCGCGGCCTGTTCGTCGAGGTGCAGGGCACCGCCGAGGGCGCGCCGTTCGACAAGCGCGAGCTCGACGCGCTGCTGGGGCTCGGCGTCAACGGCTGCGCATCGCTGCGCGACATCCAGGCCGGCGTCCTGGCCGCCGAGTCATGACCGGGTCCGAGAGCCTGCCGAAAGGGCCGCGCCAGGTCGTCCTCGCGACCCACAACCCGCACAAGGTCGAGGAGTTCCAGGCGATCGTCGCCGCGACGCGTCCCGACATCGAGGTCGTCGGCTATGACGGCCCCGAGCCCGTCGAGGACGGCGTGACGTTCGCCGACAACGCGCTGATCAAGGCCCGCGCGGCGGCCGCCCATACCGGGCTGCCCGCGCTCGCCGACGACTCGGGCGTGTGCGTCGACGTGCTGGGCGGGTCGCCCGGGGTGTTCTCGGCGTACTGGGCCGGGCACGCGAAGGATGCGGTCGCGAACCTGAACCTCCTGCTGGACCAGATCTCCGACATCGCCGATCCGCACCGCGGCGCGCAGTTCGTCTCGACCATCGCGCTCGTCGTGCCGTCCGCGGACGGCGCCGAGCCGGCCGAGCACGTGGTCGAGGGCGTGTGGCCCGGTCGTATCGCGACGGCGCCCTCGGGCGGCGGCGGGTTCGGGTACGACCCGGTGTTCGTGCCGGACGGTCAGGAGCCCGGCGCCGAGCGCAGCGTCGGCGAGTGGACGGCCGCGGAGAAGAACGCGGCATCCCACCGCTCGCGCGCGTTCGTGGCGCTCGCGCCGCTGCTCTCGTCGCTGTGACCCGGACGACAGCGGGGCGGCGCTGCGAGTGAGAATCACGATCATTCCCGACTAGCCGAAACGGCCCTGCGAGCCCGTGACGCGGGCTTAGCCTGGGCACATGCACGATCACGCGCCCACCGGGATCCGGGGCTCCGGCAACCGCCGGCTGCTCGCGATCTCGCTCGCGATCACCTCCACCGTGATGGTGGTGCAGGTGGTCGGCGCCGTGCTGTCGGGGTCGCTCGCGCTGCTCGCGGACGCCGCCCACATGTTCACCGATGCGGCGGCGCTCGTCGTCGCGCTCATCGCGAGCACGGTGGCGGCGCGGCCCGCCAACGACCGCCGAACGTTCGGGTATCAGCGCGCGGAGGTCTTCGGGGCACTGGTCAACGGCATCATCCTGATCCTGCTGTCGGCGTGGGTCGCGTTCGAGGGCGTCATGCGTCTGCTGCACCCCGCCGACGCGGAGGTGCAGGGCGGGCTCATGCTCGTCGTCGCGATCGTCGGCCTCGTCGCGAACGGGATCGCGATGTGGCTGCTGAGCTCGGCGCAGCGGCACAGCATCAACGTCCGCGGCGCGTACATCGAGGTGATGGGCGACCTCATCGGCTCGGCCGCGGTCATCGTCGCGGCGATCGTCGTCGTCACCACCGGCTGGAACCAGGCGGACGCCATCGCATCGCTGTTCATCGCGGCGATGATCGTGCCCCGGGCGTTCGGGCTGCTGCGCGAGGTGGTGTCGGTCTTCGCCGAGTCTGCACCCAAGGGCACCCACGTGCAGGACATCCGTGAGCACATCCTGCGCACCCCGGGTGTCGTCGACGTCCACGACGTGCACGTGTGGCAGCTCACGCGCGGCGCCCCGGTGTTCACCGCGCATGTCGTCGTCGAGGAGGACGCGCTCGCCGACGGACGGGCCGCCGGGATCCTCAGCGGACTGCAGAACTGCCTGTCGGAGCACTTCGACGTCGAGCACTCCACGTTCCAGCTCGAGCCGGCCGGGCACGTCGAACACGACGCGCACGCCTGACCGCCACCGGCTCAGAGGCCGGGCGGCTCGGGCCGAACGTCCTGCGGCGACTTGTCGGGCCGCAGTCCGCGCCAGCGCGCCTGGCGCAGGATGCCGCCCGGCGTGAACTCCGCGAACTCGACCTCGCCGACGACCTCGGGCCGCACCCACAGTGCATCCCGCGCGTCGAGATCGGGCACACCCTCGAACGGGCTCTCGTCGGTCCGCAGCGGCCGGAGCACGCCCTCCAGCGTCGTGAGGGTCGCGTCCGAGAATCCCGACCCCACGCGCCCGGCATACCGGATGCCGCCGGTCGCGGCATCCGGGATCCCGACCAGCAGCGACCCGATCGAGCCCGAGCGTCCGCCCTTGCCCGGGCGGATCGCGCCGATCACGACCTCCTGCGTGCGGGTGAGCTTGAGCTTCAGCCAGTCCTCCGACCGCAGCCCGCGACGATAGGTCGAGGCGGGATTCTTGACGACGATGCCCTCGAGCCCGAATCGGCGCGAGGCCGCCAGCGCGTCGTCGACGTCGTCGAAGACGGGTGGCACGACGATCGCGGGGATCGCGTGGCTGCCGACATCTTCGAGGATGCCGCGCCGCTCCTGCAGCGGGAGGGATGCCGCGTCCGTCTCACCCCGTGCCAGCACATCGAAGAGGTAGTAGTGGACGGGGGTTCGCGGCGCCTCGCGCTCGATCTCGCGGGGCTTGGACAGATTCATGCGGCTCTGCAACCGTGGGAAGCTGGGGCGTCCGGCGGCGTCCAGCGCGACGATCTCGCCGTCGAGCACGGCCGGCTCAGGGCCCAGCCCCGCCGCGACGCGGGTCAGCTCGGGGTACTTCGCCGTGATGTCGTTGCCGCTGCGGGCGCGGAGGCGCAGACGCTGTCCGTCCCAGAAGCCGACGGCCCGGATGCCGTCCCATTTCATCTCGACCCAGGCCTCGCCGTAGCCGCTCGCCTCGGCCCACTCGCGGGCGGCGGAGCGGGCGAGGCCGACGGTCGTCGAGGCGGCGAGCATCGGACGCAACTGGGACGGCGTCGGCATGGGCGTGGGCTCCGCCGGCGCCGTGACCTCGCGGGCGGCGTCGCCCCGCGGCACGTCGGCCTGCTCGGACGCGACGACCGGCGGGCCGTCGTGCTGGGGTCGGCCGCCGGCATCCGTCTTCATCCGATGCAGCAGCCACTGCGACTTCTCGCCGTCCCCCGATGTGCGGATGAGCGCGAGACGCACGCGGCCCAGCGGGCCGCCGGGGCGGCCCTCGGCCGTGAAGATGACCTCGTCGTCGCGCCACTTCTCCAGCTCGTACCGGCCGTCGTCCCAGATCGTCATGGTGCCCGCCCCGTACTCGCCGCGCGGGATGATGCCCTCGAACGTCGCGTACTCCATGGGGTGATCCTCGGTGCGCACGGCGAGGCTGTTGCGCGACGTGGTGGGAGGGATGCCGCGCGGCACCGCCCAGCTGGCCAGGACGCCGTCGCGCTCCAGGCGCAGGTCCCAGTGCAGCGCGGTCGCGTGATGCTCCTGGATCACGAAGCGGGGCAGTTCTCCGGAGGCGGATGCCGCACCCAGCGCGTTCGACGGCACGGGCTCGGGGGTGCGCGCGGCGCTGCGCTTCGAGATGTAGGCCGCGAGCGGGCCGTCGGCGGCTTCGCGCCCGCCGGCGTGGAACCCGAGCGCGGCCATCGGGTCGCCCATCGTCTCGGCGCGCTCCAGCACCTCGTCGAACAGCAGGTGGCGCAGGGCGGGGTCGTCGAGCTCGTCCCACGTCCGGGGAGCCGCGACCGTCGGGTGCGCGCGGCCGCGCAGCGAATAGGGGGCGATGGTCGTCTTGGCGCCGTTGTTCTGGCTCCAGTCGATGAACACGCGCCCGCCGCGGGCCGCCTTGGCCATCTCGCTGACCACCAGGTCGGGATGATCGGCCTCCAGTGACCGGGCCAGCTCCTTCGCGACCGCCGACGCCTGCTCGGTCGAGTGCCCAGGCGGCAGGGCAGCGTAGAGATGGATGCCCTTGCTGCCGCTGGTGACCGGGTACGGTTCGAGCCCCGTCGCGACGAGGATCTCACGCGCCCAGCCGGCGACCGCCGCGCACTCGGCGAGTCCCACGCCCGGTCCCGGATCGAGGTCGAGCACGAGGCGGTCGGCGTCGCCGCGGTCGCCGTCGGCGGTGAAGCGCCATTGCGGGACGTGCAGCTCCAGACTCGCCACCTGGGCGAGGTAGACGAGGGTCGGGACATCGCCCACGAGCGGATAGTCCTTGGTGCCGGTGGAGTGGGGGATCGGCATCCGCCTCACCCAGGACGGGGCTCCGCGCTCGAGGTCCTTCGCGAAGAACTCCGGGTGGTCGACCCCCTCGGGCCAGCGCTTGCGGGTCACCGGACGCCCCACGACGTGGGGGATGAGGAGGGGGGCGATGCGAGAGTAGTAGTCGATCACCTCGCCCTTGGTGGTGCCCGTCTCTGGGTAGAGCACCTTCTCGAGGTTCGTCAGGCGCAGGCGGCGGCCGTCGATGCGCACCAGCTGCTCGTCGCCCGCCATGGGGCCAGGCTACTGGCGCCTCGTCACGCAAGGGGGTGGCTCGCTGTCGGCGGCCTGGTGTTCACTGGTGGGGTGAGAGCGATCTGGAAGGGTGCCCTGACGTTCGGCCTCGTGAACGTCCCGGTCAAGGTCTACGCCGCGACCGAGGATCACGACGTCTCGCTGCACCAGGTGCACAACAAGGACGGCGGCCGCATCCGCTATCAGCGCAAGTGCGAGGTGTGCGGCGAGATCGTCGCGTTCCAAGACATCGACAAGGCCTACGACGACGGCGAGCGCACGGTCGTGCTGACCAAGGACGACCTCGACTCGCTGCCCGCCGAGCGCAGTCGCGAGATCGATGTCGTCGAGTTCGTGCCGAGCGAGCAGATCGACCCGCTCATGCTTGACCGCTCGTACTACCTCGAGCCCGACTCGATGTCACCCAAGGCCTACGTGCTGCTGCGCAAGACGCTGGAGCAGACCGACCGCACCGCGATCGTGAGGTTCTCGCTGCGGCAGAAGACGCGGCTCGCGGCCCTGCGCGTCCGCGACGACGTGCTCGTGCTGCAGACCCTGCTGTGGGCCGACGAGGTGCGCGAGGCCGCGTTCCCGGCGCTCGACGAGCCGGTGCGCATCTCGGCGAAAGAGCTCGAGCTGTCGGCATCCCTCGTCGAGAGCTTCGCGAGCGACTTCGATCCCGAGGCGTTCACCGACGAGTACCAGGACGAACTGCGCACCCTCATCGAGGCGAAGCTCGAGAAGGGCGATGCGCTCGATACGTCCGAGACGTTCGGCGAGCAGGAGGAGGAAGAGACCGGCGGTGAGGTCATCGACCTCATGGCGGCGCTCCGCGCCAGTGTCGAGAAGTCGCGCGCGGCGCGCGAGGGCGGGTCCGCGAAGGCGAGCAAGACGAAGGATGCCCCGGCCGCCGCGAAGAGCGAGGCCGAGGCATCCGCCGGCAAGCCGGCCGCGAAGAAGGGCGCCAAGAAGAAGGCCTCCTGACGCCCTGAGCGATCAGGCCTTGGGGGCCTCGCCGTGCTCGGGGCCGCGCTCGAACACCTCGGGGTCGAGGACGAGCGCCTCAGCCTCGGCGTGGTCGGTGACGACGTCCGCGCCGGCAGCGGCCTCCTTGCGGGCCTTGCTGCGTTCGCGCAGGTAGTGCCACAGCGTGACGACCGCCGTGCCGCCGACGGCGGCGAGGAGGATCAGGTCGATGTAGTTCTCGACGAACGTGGCCACGGGCGGGATGAACCCGATCAGGTAGCCGAACATCGTGAGTCCGAAGCCCCACAGCACGGCGCCGATGAAGTTGTACAGCGTGTACATCCACTTGTTCATGTGGCCCACGCCGGCCGCGACGGGGGCGAACGTCCGGACGATCGGAACGAAGCGGGCGAGGATGACGGTGACGCCGCCGAAGCGCTCGAAGAACGCGTTCGTGCGCTCGACGTTCTTGACGCTGAACAGGCCGGATTCCTTGCGCTCGAAGATCGCGGGCCCGCCCTTGTGGCCGATGTAGTACCCGACCTCGCCGCCGATGAACGCCGCGACGCCGATGAGCAGCGCCACCCACCAGACGCTGAGTCCGAACACGCCGTGGGGCGCCTGCGGCGAGGGGTGCGAGAGCAGCCCAGAGATCACGAGCAGCGTGTCGCCGGGCAGCAGGAAGCCGATCAGCAGGCCGGTCTCGGCGAAGACGATGAAGCAGACGACCAGCAGGGCCCAGGGGCCTGCGGCCGAGATGATCATCTCGGGATCCAGCCAGGGGATCAGGGCGGTAGGAACAGCGTGCACGGTTTATCCCGTCGTAGTCGGCGGAGGGCGCGAGAGTTCGCGTGCGGAAGGTGGGACTTGAACCCACACGCCCGAAGGCACAGGAACCTAAATCCTGCGTGTCTGCCGATTTCACCACTCCCGCGAGTGGGTCTCAGTCTACTGAGCCGCCTGACGATCGGCTGTGGGGCTGGCCCCCGTAACGGCCGCCGGCCGTGCCCGTCGCGTCAGCGGCGGATGCCGAACAGGAAGTAGCTCGCGGGGCCGATCCAGTTGACGAGGATCGCGGGGATCCACGCGGCCTTCGGGCCGCGCACCTCGTCGGCGTCGCGGTGCGCGAGGTCCCAGAACGCGAGGAACGCGAAGGCGACCTGCACGATCCCGGCGAGCCCGAGCCCTGCCTGCACCTGGGGGGAGAGGTCCTTCTTGGCCTGCGTCATCGTCATCCCTTCGTCCGTGGATCCCATCCTGCTCCACCCGGGCGGCGCGCGCACGTCTGTGGATAACTTTGCCGCGGCATCTGCGTTTCTTGCGAGGATGCTCCGGTGACCACCCCGACCGCCCCCGTCGCGACCCTCGTCGCGGAACGGGTGCGGGAGCGGCTGCGTGCCGAGCGCTCCGACCCGACGCGGGATCCGGAGTTCGCCGCCCAGGTCGCGCGGCACGAGGTGCGCCGCCACAACGACTACGCCCTCGCGCGCGGGCTCGCGACCGTCGACGACGAGGCCGCGTGCGTGCGGGACGTGCTGGCCGTCGTCGCCGGGTACGGCCCGCTGCAGGCCTACCTCGACGACCCGACGGTCGAGGAACTGTGGATCAACGCGCCGGATCGCGTCTTCGTCGCGCGCGGCGGCGTGGCCGAGCGCGTGCCGCTGATCCTCACCGATACGGCGGTGCGCGACCTCGTCGAGCGGATGCTGCAGTCCAGTGGCCGCCGGGTCGACCTGAGCCAGCCGTTCGTCGACGCCTCGCTGCCGGACGGCTCGCGGCTGCACGTGGTCATCCCCGACATCACCCGGCGGCACTGGGCTGTCAACATCCGCAAGTTCCTCCCGGCATTCCGGGATCTCGGCCGTCTCGTCGCGGCGGGGTCGCTCGCCCCGGCGGCCGCCGGGCTGCTGCGCGACGCCATGGTCGACGGCCGGTCGGTGCTCGTCTCGGGCGCCACGCACGCCGGCAAGACGACGCTGCTCGGTGCCCTGATCGCCGCGTGCCCGCCCGAGCAGCGCATCGTGACGGTGGAGGAGACCTTCGAACTCGCGGTCGCCGCCACCGACATCGTGTCGCTCCAGGGTCGCCAGCCGAGCCTCGAGGGCACGGGCGAGGTCACGCTCCGGCGGCTGGTCAAAGAGGCTCTGCGCATGCGCCCCGACCGGCTGGTCGTGGGCGAGGTGCGCGACGCCGAGGCGCTCGACCTGCTGCTCGCGCTCAACACGGGTGTGCCGGGAGCGGCCACCATCCACGCGAACTCTGCACGTGAGGCGCTGGGCAAGCTCGCGGCGCTGCCGCTCCTCGCCGGACGCAACATCGACTCGGCCTTCGTGCAGCCCGCGGTGGCGGCATCCGTCGATCTCGTCGCTCACTGCGAGCGGGACGCGACCGGTGGGCGCCGTGTCGTCGAGATCGTCGCGCCGACCGGGGCCGAGGACGGGATCATCGCGGCACGCACCCTGTACCGGGTGGGCGCGGCATGACGTTCGTGTGGGGTGCTGTGCTCGCGGCAGGCCTGCTGCTGACGCTGTCGCCGTGGCTGTGGCCGTCCGGGTGGCGAATCGACGCGGCGCCCGCCCGGCGCGGCCGGCTCGCGCGCCTGCTGGAGGACGCGGGGATGCCGCGGACGTCGCCCACGTCCCTCGTCGTCGTCGCAGTCGTGTGCGCGGTCGTCCTCGCCGCCGTCGCCTGGCTCATCGCTCCGGTGCCGGCGCTCGCGCTCGTCGCTGCGACCGCGGGGGCGGTCGCACCGTTCACGTGGCTGCGCGCCCGCTGCTCGCGGCTCATGCGGGTCAGGCGCGGCCTGTGGCCCGACGTGTGCGATCTGCTCATCGCGTCGGTGCGCGCGGGGATGTCGCTCCCCGACGCGGTGTCGAGCCTCGCCGATTCCGCGCCGGCCGAGCTCCGGCCCGCATTCGCAGTGTTCGCACGGGACATCGCCGCGTCCGGCCACTTCGACTCCAGCATCCTGCGGCTCAAGCTGAACCTCGCCGATCCGGTGGCCGATCGCATCGTCGAGACGCTGCGCATGGCGCGACAGGTCGGCGGCACCGAGCTGACGGCGGTGCTCCGCGCGCTCGCCGCGTCGGTGCGGGCTGACGCGGCGCTGCGCGCCGAGGTCGAGTCGCGGCAGTCCTGGATCCGCGGTGCAGCCGTACTTGGCGTGGTCGCGCCGTGGGTGATCCTCGCGCTCCTCGCGATGCGACCCGAGGGGGCCCGCGCCTACGCGAGCCCCACCGGCATCGCGCTCATCCTCGCCGGTGCCGCCGTGTCGTTCGTCGCGTATCGACTCATGCTCCGGCTCGGCCGGCTGCCCGAACCGCGCAGGTGGTTCGGGTGATGGGCTTCACCACGACCGACCTCGCCTTCGCGATCGTGCTCGGCACCGCATTCGGCGTGGGTGTGTGCCTGCTGGTGTCGCTCGCTCCCCGCTGGGGAGCGCCGAGCCTGGCGCGCCGTATCGCCCCGTACATCCGGGACGTCACCGATGCCCGCGGCCTTGATGTCGCGGGCGGCATCTCCGCCCCTGCGGGGTGGGCACCGCTCCTGCGCGTGCGCCTCCTGCGCGTCGCGGGCGGAGACGCCGAGCTGGCGCAGCGGCTGCACCGCGCCGGGTGGACCATCGACGCGGCGCGCTTCCGCGTGCGCCAGCTGGCCTGGGCGATCGCCGGGCTGGCGGTGGGTGGCGTGATCGTCGTCGCTCTGGTGCTCGCCGGTCGCGGTTCGCCGGCACTGGGACTGCTGCCGCCGGTCGCCGCGGTCGCCGGTGTGCTGGGCTGCGACGCCTGGCTCACCCGCGCCGCCCGCAACCGGGCCGCGCGCATCGAGGAGGAACTCCCGACCGTGCTGGAGTTCCTGTCGCTGTGCCTGTCGGCCGGCGAGGGCATCCTCGACTCGCTGCGGCGCGTGAGCGAAGTCGGGGCGGGGGAGCTCACCACGGAGCTGCGCGGTGTCGTCGTGGCCGTCGGCACGGGCTCGCCGCTGTCCGAATCGCTCACGCGGCTCGCGGCCGGCCTGGAGATCCCCGCCCTCACCCGCTCCACCGACCAGCTCGTCGCGGCGATCGATCGCGGCGCACCGCTCGCACACGTCCTGCAGGCCCAAGCCCTCGACGCCCGCGAGGACGCCAAGCGCACGCTCATCGAGCGCGCCGGGCGCAAAGAGATCTACATGCTGTTCCCGCTCGTCTTCCTGATCCTCCCGTTGAGCGTGCTGTTCGCGGTCTTCCCGGGGATCTTCATGCTGCGACTCGGACTCGGCTGACGCCGGAGAGGAACCAATGAGAGATCGGATGCTGCGCCTCGTGGCGCGACTGCACGCGGCCGCGGCCGACCTGGCCGAGGACGAACGAGGTGACGTACCCGGGTGGGTGCTCATCACGCTGATGACGGCCGGACTTGTCGTCGTGATCTGGGCTCTGGCGGGGCCTGCCCTCGCGGACCTGTTCGATCAGGCGCTCAAGCGCGTCTCGGGCGCCGGGCTCTGAACCGTGCGCGCCGCCGTCGCTCGTCTCGCCGCGGGCGTGCGCGCCCGGGTGAGGGCGGACCTCGGCGACGAGGCCGGGGCGAGTCCGGTCGAGTTCGTGCTCGTGGGCGCGCTGCTCACGGTGCTCACCCTCGCGGTGCTGCAGTTCGGGCTGGCGGTGTACGTGCGCAACGTCGTGCATGACGCGGCGGTCGAGGGAGCGTACGAGGCGGCGCTCGCAGACACGACGCTCGAGGACGGGGCGCGACGGACGCGCGACATCCTCACCCGCACCGTCGGCGCCGAGTACGCGACCGACGTCCGCGTGTGGGAGACGACGGCGCTGGGCCACGACGCGGTCGAGGTGCGCATCACGACGACGCTTCCTCTGGTCGGTCTGCTGGGCGCGCCTCGTGCGCTGGAGGTGACGGCGCATGCGCCTGCCGAATCGTTCGACTGACCGCGTGATGGGCGTGGCGGGAGGGGAGGACGATCCCGAGCGCGGTTCCGCGGCGCTGGAGTTCATCCTCATCGGGCTGCTGCTGCTGGTTCCGCTCGTGTACCTGATCGTCGCCCTTGGGCTCATCCAAGGGCAGAGCCTCGGGGCCGAGGCGGCCGCCCGGCACATCGCGCGCGCCGTCTCGACCGCCTCGGATGCGGTCGACGCACGCGGCCGGGCCGACGCCGTCCTTGCGGCCGTCTCGGACGAGTACGACCTCGACGACGTCGAGCTCTCGGTCTCGTGCACGCCGGCCGGCGCCGAGTGCCCGCGGGCAGGTGCGACGCTGCACGTCACCGTCCGCACGACGGTCACCCTGCCGCTCGTCCCGCCAGTGCTCGGCCTCGGCGATCTGGCGGCCATCCCGGTCGAGGCGTCCTCGGCGCAGAAGGTCTCGCGGTTCTGGAGCGGGCAGTGAGAGAACGCCTGCGGCGTGCCCTGCGTCCCGGCGCCCGGACCGAGGCCGACGAGGACGGGAGCGTCCTGCTCCTCACGCTGGGCTACGGCATCCTGGCGATCGCCGTGGTGCTCGTGTGCACCGCCGCGACCAGCCTGTATCTCGCGCAGAAGGACCTCGATGGCGTCGCGGACGCCGCAGCGCTCGCCGCGGCGGACGGATTCGAGCTCGCCGTCTCAGGTGACGGTGCGATCGCCGCGCTGTCGGACGACGACGTGGAACGCGAGGCGCGAGCGATGATCGCGGAGATCGGCGGCGACGCCGGACTCGTGTCGGCGACCTCGCCGGACGGCTCGTCGGCCCGGGTCACGGTGACTGCCACCTGGCACCCGCCGGTCGTCACGGTGTTCGTGCCCGACGGCGTGCGACTGGAGGCGACGGCGACGAGCCGTACGGCGCTGCGCTGAAGCCTCAGCCGCTCCCTGTCCCGCTGCCTGCTCGCGCCGCGAGCGCGACCGCCTCTATGCGGGAGTGCACGCCCAGCTTCATGAGCAGGTTCTGCATGTGCGCGCCGACCGTCTTGATGCTGATGCTCATGGCCGTGGCCACCTGCTTCTGCGTCAGACCCTCGGTGGTGAGTGCCAGCACCTCGCGCTCCCGCTGCGTGAGCGACGACAGCCGGCGCAGGTCGGCGGTGGCGTTGCGGGCGGGCTTCGTGCGCTCGATCAGGCGACGCACGCGTGCCAGGAACTCCTCGGCGTCCATCGTCTCGGCGGCATAGTCGTCGGCACCCACGAGGAGGCCCGCGACCACGTCCGCGGGCGTGACCCGCTCGGCCGAGACGAGCACCGCCGGCATGTCGGGCCCGTACCGGTCCCGCAGCTCCCGCAGGAACCCGCAGCCGCCGTCCTCGACCTCCAGGATCGCGACGGCCGGTGGCGTCGCGTTCAGCCAGGCGGCGGCATCCACCGACTTTCCGAAAGCTGCCGACGGCAGCCCCAGTCGGCGCAGCAGGGCGACGTAGTCGGCCCTGACGTGGTCTCCGACGACCACGAGCGCGAATGCCTCTTCCGTGCCCACGATTCCCTCCCGAATCGCGTGCCTCGCTGGGACGGGCGCCTTAGGGAGTTTCCCCG
>Ga0160450_100401_pt1 | contig 26988 bp, 19 predicted proteins | sample HID1975K_E1MG_FD_108257 | JGI IMG/M metagenome (GOLD analysis project Ga0160450, IMG submission 108257) | Enriched soil microbial communities from UW Madison campus, WI, USA - HID1975K_E1 MG | ecosystem: Environmental > Terrestrial > Soil > Unclassified | place: USA: Madison, Wisconsin...
CAGCTCGGGCTCCTTCGCGAAGCGCTTGAGCGTGTGCTGCCAGTTCTCGATCTGCGCATCGCCCGGGAACAGCAGCGACAGCTCGCCGAACTCGAACAGCAGGAGCAGGCTCGTGTTGTTGAGTGCGTCGTCGAGGTTGCGCACGAGGCGCAGCAGCGAATGGGTGCGCTGCGCCTTGAGGTTGTCGATCAGCCACCGGACCGGACCCGGCCCCACCGGCACGTTGTCGGACCGCTCGTCGTCCTCGGCGCCCGCGTCCGACGCCGCGACCGAGGTCGACAGTGCGAGCGACGCGTCCAGCGCCGTGAGCCAGTACTCGTCGTCGTCGGCGGCCTGGCGCGTGACCCCGGGTTCCTGGTCGGGGGTCGGCGGGCCGAGCACCGTGGTCACGAGCCCCGGCACGAGGTCGGCCAGTCCGGCGTCGGCCCCGGAGTAGAGGTAGCGCCCGCGCTCGCCGGCCGACAGCTCGTCGAGCAGCGCGACGGCGTCGGCGTTCTTCAGCTGCTCCTCGGCGGCCGCGGCGACCAGCTTGTCGTGCGCGGCGAGCCCCGCGAGCGCACCGGCATGCTCCTGGGCCGTGCCGAGCAGCCGGGCGTAGCGGACGGATGCCGGCCCCACGACGCCGTCGGCCGGCGCGGGTGCCGCGGCCAGGCCCGGCGCGCCGGGCGCACCCGGCGCCCCCGCCGGACCTGCGGCATCCGGTGCCAGCGCCGGGTCCTCGGTCCACGACCTGAGCACGACCTTCGGCGCGAGCCGGCGCAGGATCTCGGCGCCGGCGTCGACCTCGAACCCGCGCAGGTGATCGCGGTGGCGGTGGGTGACGGCGAGCACGTCGAGCACGCCGTGGGTGTGCTGCTCGATGAGCGCCGCGACATCCGCCATGCGACCGCGGGCGAAGCCCTTGCGCGGCGAATGGCTGGTGCCGTAGTCGATGAGGATGTGCCGCTCGGCGCGGCCGTCGGCGAGAGGCGCGTCGTACTCGGCCGAGATGAGGAGGCAGTCGCCGAACCCCACCTGGTACATGCGGACGCGGACGCGGGCTGGAGTGTTCACCATGCCTCCCCGGAACTGAGATCGGTGCTGTGGAGCGCGGCGAACGCCTGCCCCCGAGAGCGGCCCTCCGAGAACCCGAGTCCGCCCTTGGTGTCGCGGCGGCCCGTGCTGTCGAGGTACGCGAGACGGCGGACCTGGCGCCGCCAGTCGTCGATGCGCTTGTAGACGTGCAGTTTGAGCCGGCCGAACTGGTCGAACACCAGGGTCCCGCCGCCGAAGAACTGCACGCGGGTGTCGTGGTCGATCCCGTCGGGCAGCGGCAGCTCGGATTCGCGCGCGAACTCGCCCGCCGTCATGTCGATCATCTGCACATACGTCGCGACGGACTCGGGCACGATGAGCCCGTCGGGTCCGATGCGCTGCGTCGGCAGCACCGACTCGACGATCGTGTAGAACCGCGTGCTGACGCCGAGCCTCGGCGCGTTCTGCCACAGGAACCGGAACACCTCGTCACGGTCGCTGCGCAGGCTCGCGTAGTTGATGCCGAGGTAGCGGGGCGTCAGCTCCGCCTCCAGCACGTCGGCGTTCCGGTCGGGACGATGGATGCCGGCGGCCTCGAACCGCTGGGCCAGCATGTCGCGGTACCCGAGGTCGTCGTCGGGCACGACCTCGGCGTCGGCCAGCAGGACGGCATCCAGCAGATCCCCGAACTCGAACTCCGCCGGGGGCAGATAGTCGAGGCCGCGGATGAGCATCGTGAGCAGCTGGGATGCCGCCTTCACCCCCTCCTCGGCGGCGCGGGCGCGGTCGACCGTCACGTCCTTCGCCTTCGATCCCGGCTGCGAGAACAGCGCCTGCAGGCGCGTCCACCAGATGTCGATGAGCACGTCGAGCACGACGGCGACGAGCACCTCGCCGCGGCGGTGCGGTTCGTCGTACAGCCGCAGCTCCGCCCAGTCCTCGGGCGGAGGCTTCAGCGCCGAGGCGCGCAGCGCGCCGCGGCCCTGCGTGAGCGTCCGGCCGATCTGCTCGGCGACGCCGGTGAGCACCCCGTGGCGCAGGCGATCCGGCTCGACCCGGTCGCGCGCGATGCGGCCGTCCTTGTCGGCGCGGCCCAGCGCCTGCTCGACGACGGGCCGCATCGAGAACACCGACAGCAGCGCGACGATGTCGGCGAAGCCCTCGTGGAAGGCGGCCTGGTCGGGCAGGCTCGGCTCCAGGAACCGGTGACGCAGCCCGTCGAGCACCGCGTGCGTCGTCTCGTGCACGACGACGTCGTGGCTGAGGCACGTGTACACCGGCCGGCGGCCGGGGACGCTCGCCGGCACGTAGCCGAACAGCAGGGCGTGGTCGTCGTCGGAGTAGAACGCGTTGGCCTCGGCGAACGCGTGCGGCACGAGGTAGAGGTGATGCCCCTCGAACCCCCACGACAGCCGGCGGCCGAGCGCAGATTCGAAGGTGGCGAGCGTGCGGGCGGCGGTCGCGTACACGTGCTGCGCGTGGAACGCCTTGTCGTCGAGCAGCTCGTCGTCCTCGGCGTCGGCGTACACGTCGTCGTCCGCGATCCCGGGGTGCTTGAGGTACTCGCCGGTCGCGGTGTCGAAGTCGACCACGTGCAGCCGCGCCCCGCGGGGCCCGTCCTCCATGCGCGACCACGGCACCTTGACCTTCGCGGTCAGGATGCGCCGGTCGTCGCCCTTCACGGCGGGGTCCTGCGCGATGAGCCGCAGGGTCACGTGCGTGCGCGGCTGATCCTCGGGCTCGTAGCCGGTGATCTCTGACATCTCGGTGGCCTTTCTCGCGTCACCCGGGGACCGACGACGTCCAGCCGCCGAGGAAGCTCTCGCCCATCCGGTTCTCCTGCCCGCGCAGCACCGGGTGCTGCTCGTGGGCGGCGAGGTCGTGCACGCGCGTGGTGAGCGTCGAGTGCAGCGCCTGATGCGTGATCGTGAAGTTGCTGGCGTTGACCGTGTCGAGCAGCGCCTTCGTGAGGAAGCCGTGGTCGCTGGTCTCGCCCGCGTACTCGTCCCAGCGGGACGCGGCGAGCAGCGTCGCCTTGGCCGAGGGCACGAACTCGCGATTGGCCGCCTCGGTGTAGCAGACCGTGGCGGGCGGCGCCGCCTGCACCTGATGCACGTTGTTGCTGAGCGTCGCGATGTCGGGCAGCACGATCCCCATCGGGATCACGGTCTTCATGGCGCCCGTGACGGTCGCGATGAACTCCTGCGACAGCGCGATCGTGCGCACCGACCCGGTCGGCTCCGCCGGGTCGACCATGCCGCCCGAGTGGCAGCTGTCGAGGATCACGGTGAAGTTGACCTCGCTCGGCCGCAGCTGGTCGGCCGCCTGGCGCAGCTCCCAGTCGGTGATGAACTGACCCGAGTACGGGATGATCGTCTGGTAGAAGACGCCTGCGCTCCCGCCCGGGTGCAGGCCGCCGTGGCCGGCGTAGTAGAAGCACGCGACGTCCCCGGGCTCGGAGGCCTTCAGGATGTAGTTGATCGCCTTCATGATGTTGTCGTGCGTGGCGGCCGCGTTCTTGTAGATGAACACCTGCGTGGGGTCGAACAGGAACGCGTCGATGAGCAGGTGGTACATGGCGTCGGCGTCCCGGACGCAGCCGCCCAGGTTCCCGAATCCCTGCACCGAATAGTCGTTGATGCCGATGACGACGGCTCGCTTGGTCATTTCGCTCTCCTTCAGGGAGTGGGCTGGCTCTGGACGGCGACGAGGTCGTCGCTCGTTTCGACGGGCGGGAGCTTGGTCATCTTGTTGTCCTTTCCGACGACGGTGACCTGATAGCGGTAGGTGCGCTGCTTCGGATCCATCAGTGCGAGCGACAGGTCGATCGGATCCACCGTCGTGGGCTGGATCGTGAGACGCTCGGCGCGCGTGTAGCCGTTGGCGGCATCGGTGTAGTCGATGTCGACGAACGCCATGCGCGTCGTGGCGGGGTCGAGCAGGGGCACCAGGGTGACGGTGAGCGCACCCGGGAACGGATCGTCGACCGGCAGCAACGCGGCCCGGGACGGCTCGCGGGAGGCCGTCTCTTTGACGGTCCCGTCCTTCAGGTGGTGCACGAGGCGGTACGTGTAGTCGCGGGCGCCGACGTCGGTGCGCACCTTCCACGCGAGCGGTCCAGGCGCCCCCTTGCTGAGCGCGAGCTGCTCCTCCTGCACCTTCCCGCCGCTCTCGTGGCGCAGGAACACGTCGATGGAGTCGACGACCTGCCAGTCGACGCGATTGGCCTGCACCGCCACCTCCAGGAACCCGACGTGCTCGTGCGCGTTGAGCACGAGCGACCGGTCTTCGGTGCGCGCCGGCGGCAGCTCGTAGGCGAACGTCGTGCCCTTCCAGTCCGACGCGGGATCGAAGTGGAACTGGATGCCGGCCCGGTAGCCGAGATCCAGCCCCTGGTCCAGGAACACCTGCCACACGTCGGGCTCGGTGTCCGTGGCCTCGAAAGTCACCTCGTGGTGCTTGAGAGTCGCCGGCTGCGCCGGGTCGCCGTAGTCGAGCGACACCTGTGCGGTGCGCAGGCCGATGGCGGCGAAGTCCGTCGGCGGGTCGACCTGCACCTCGAACACGCGGAAGAACGGATCGTCGAGGTCGACCTCGACGAAGTGCTTCGACCGGTCGAGGTCGGCCACCAGGACGCCGAAGAACCCCTGCGGCGCGTAGGTGCGCTGCGTGGCCTCGGAGCGGTCGTAGACGAGCTTGACGGTCTTGCGCTCCTCCTGGTGGACGATGCGCAGCCGGAACGAGACCACGGCCGGGGTGCCGCCGCCCGAGGCCGCGGCCCCCTGGTCGAGGCCGGCGGGCGGGGTCGTTGCGGGCGTCGACGCCGGCGCGACCCGCGGCGCCCCCACCGTCGCCGCCGGGGCCACGGTGTCGGAGGTCGCGGGCGATCCGCTCCCGGTCGCCGGCGACGCGTCGGCGGGCGTGCCGGGCGGGGGAGGCGTAGGGGTATGGCCCGAGGATGTGGCGCCGTGGCCGGTGCCCGCGGCCGGGGACGTCTCGGCGCGTGCCGGCGCCTCGGGCGCTGCCGGCGGCCGGGGCGGGGCGGGGGTGGTCGGTGGCCGCATCGCGTTGCCGCGCTGCAGCACCGCGCTCAGCGGCTCCGGCTCGGGACGTCCGCCCGAGATCACCCCGGGGGCGAGCGTCGGCTCGAACCACTGGCGCAGCAGGTTCTCTTTGAAGAAGTCGAGCGCCCAGCGCTCCTTCTCCTTCTCGTCGTCCTCGCCGGTGAAGTCGACCACCTTGATCTTGATGGCGCCGTCCTGCACGAGCTTCTCGAAGGCTGCGTCGATGCCGGCCTTCACGAAGTAGACCTGCGCCTCGATGCCCCCGCTGAGCTGGTCGTAGACGCGACTCAGGTCGGCGGTGATCTCGACGTTCAACGCGGGCCGCATCCCCGTGAACTTGAGGTCGTAGATCACCCCGACCGGCGTCGTGCCCTGCTCGAACGCCTTGCGCAGGATCACCGCGCCCTCCTGCGACAGCGTGAGGCTGAACGCCGCGGTGTTGTCTCCCTGCAGCGAGGGCGTGCCCGCGCCGAGGATCTGCTCCACGGCGTTGAACGATCCGGGACCCGCGGGCTGGGCGGCGACGCCGCCCTCGCCCTGCAGGTTGAGGGCGACGCACTGCACGGTGCCTTCGTCGAAGGGCACGACCGTCAGACGCGGCGTGCCCTTCGACACGGATCGGAGCTTCGACACGATGCGGCGCTCCAGCTGCTTGTCGAGGTGCAGGTCGACCTGGAAGGTGAGGAAGCCCCCGCCCTTGACGCCGGCGGCCACGGCGGCCGGCCGGTACTGGATGAACGTGAACGCCTTCTGGCCGTCCTCGCGTTCGGCGAGGCGGACCGGGCCAGGCAGGTACCAGAACTGGTCCGGATCGGCATGGTCGGGAAAGACGGTGATGCCCTCGACGGTGATCGAGCGGCTGCCGAGCAGAAGCATGACTCCTCCTGGTGTCTCATCCCAGGACGGGGATGACGAGCGTCGACTCGCTCGACTCCCCGGACCGGGTCTTGGTCAGGTTGTTGGTGAACTCGGTGACCACCTCGTACGAGAACCGCCCCGGCGTATCGCCGACGTAGTCGAACTCGAAGGTGGCGGCATCCTGTGCGGAGGCCAGGGTGCGCTCGTCGTCGATCCGCGTGACGGCGTCCTCGTAGCGCAGGCGGACGACCATGCGACGGATCTTGCGGGCGGCGAAGTCGGCGCCGTCGGTGCGGACGGTGACGACACGGTGGCCCGTGACGTCCGCGCGGACGAGCACCCGCCGCTCCTGTGTCGAGCTGGGTGGGCCGACCACCACCTCGCCGCTCTTCTTGACGACGGTGATGCGGTAGTCGACCACCCGGCGGGTGGGGTCGGCGAGCGACACCTGGAAGGACTTGGCGGCCTGATCGTTCTCCGCGAACTGCAGCGCCGCCTCGCTGCGCAGTCCGTTCTCGTCGTCCTCGTAGACGATGTCGACGAAGATCTGCGAGACCAGCGTCCAGTCGACGGCCGGCACGACGTCCAGTACCCGCCCGGACGGGAACGGGTCGCGCACCAGGATCCGCTCGCTGTCGGTCGGCACCCACGCCCCCACGACGTCGCGCTGATCCGCGGCGCGATACGTGATCCGGTGGCGCCCGGTGTCCAGGCCCTGGCCGATCACGAACATCTGCCACGTGGCATCCACCGTGTCCTTGTCGAGGACGACGAGGTCGGACTGCGCGATGCCGTTGGCGGGGTCGTCGTAGGCCAGTTCGACCTCGACGTTCGGGTAGCGGTCCCACGGGAAGTTCAGCGACACCACGGGGACCGGCACGATCGTGTACAGCTCGCGCGGGTCGATCTCGACGCGGTCGCCCTTCTCGGGCGACGGCGGCGAGGTGAGCGTGCGCGGGCGCTCGAGGGCATCGATGTCGGCGAACGTCACGGTGTACGAGACGTCGACGTCGCGCACCATGCCGCCGTTCTCGAGCACACTGGCCCACGTCACCGTCTTGCCCGGGACGGTGCTGTCGAGCAGCGCGCCCGACTCGCGCCCGCGGTACGCGAGGTCCACGTCGATCGAGCGGACGTGGTCGCCCTTCCAGTCCGCGCGCGAGACCAGCTCGACCGAGCGGCGCTGGAACCACGGGTCGTCGAGGTCCACCTCGGTGACGAAGCGGTCGAGCTCGACACCCTCCTGCGTGAGGAGGCGGAAGAACCCCGACAGGTGACCCTGCGGGCAGATCGTCCGGCGCACCGTCGTGCGTTCGCTCATCGAGACGTCCAGCCGCTTGCGGTCGATGCGCGTCAGGTCGACGCTGCGCTTGCTGAACGCGCTGACCTCCGACATCCCCGCGCTGCCGATCGCCTGCAGCACCCGTCCGAAGGTCTGGACCGCACCGGCAGCGCCGGTGTCGCGGTCGACCGGGTCGAGCGAGGGCTCGAAGAACGCGTCCGTGATCATGTCGCGCACGTCCTGCATCGCCTCGTCGCGCCGGGCGATCACCGGGCTGCCGTCGTCCTCCTCCACGAAGGTGTCGGCGGTGATCTCGATGAACCGTTCGTCGTCGAGCTCGTCGAGCACCTTGTCGACGCTCGACGAGTAGAACAGCGGCACGTCGAACTCCTCGTGCTCGTCGATGTGCTTCTGCACGCGGTCCCAATGCACGTGCACCTGCACGTGGTAGGCCGGCCGCAGCCCGAGGTAGTCGAGCGAGTAGATGATGCCGATGGGCGACAGCTCGCCCGTCATCGCCTTCTCGACCGTGGTGACGCCCTCCTGCGTCAGCTGCACCGAGAATGCGGCCCGCTGGCCGCCGTACAGCGCCGGCTTGGCGGCATGGCTGAGCTTCAGCACGAACTGCAGCGCGTCGGGGTCGGCGGGAGCGGGCGGCGCGCCGCCCCCTCCCGGTGCCGGGGCTCCGCCGCCGCCGGGAGGCGTCGGCTGCGGGCTCTCCTTGTCGAACAGCATCATGCGCACGGTGCCGTCCACGACGGGGAGGTCGGCGAGTGCGGGCAGCTTGTCGAGGTGCTCGAGCCGTTTGATCTCGGCCCGGACGTCGTCGCGCAGCGCGTCGGACAGCGCGAGGTCGACGTCGAAGTTGAGGAACCCGCCGGTGCCCGCCTGCCCGCGGAACTTGATCAGCGAGAACTGCGGGATCTCGACCTCCCGGCCGCCCACCGTCTCGGTGACGGTGGCCAGCCGGGGCGCCCCGGGCATCGCATACCACTGCAGCGGATCCGCGTGATCGCGGTAGACCGCGACCCCCTGGATCACGTGGAACGGCGGTTCGAGCGAGAGCATGGCAGGACCTCAGCTCGCCTTCCCGGGCAGCACGAGCGTCTCGTCGCCCACGCCGTCCTTCGTGACCGACGCGCTCGTGCCGTCGGGCAGGAAGTACGTCGCGGTGTACGAGTACGTCTTCTTGGCCTTGTCCTTGTACGGCATCTTCCACACCAGGCTCGTCTCGCCGGTCGGCTTGAAGACGAGGTCCTCGGTGTCGTCCGCGCCGGCCTCGGTGTGATGCAGCGACACCTTCACAAGACGCGCGGCCGTCCAGTCGACGAGGTCGGACATGACGGTGATCGGCTGCTCCAGCAGGACGTCGCCGAGCATGACCGTGCTGCCCTCGATGGGCGTCGACGGGATGGACTGCACGGTGCCGTCCTTGAAGCGGATGTTCGCGGAGTACGTCAGCAGGCCGCCGTCGGCGAGGATCGCGGGGAACTGCCAGTCCTCGAACGTCGACTGGCCGGTCAGCGTGATCGACGTGGTCTGCGTGTAGTCGTTCACGTTGTCGACGTACGACAGGTCGACGAAGATCGCGTCGATCCGTGTGGCGAAGTCGCCGAAGCCGCGCACCTGCACCGTGCGGGTGGAGCCGAACGGGTCGTTGATCCGCAGCTCGGTCGACGCCGTGGTGCGCTCGCCGCCCTCGAACTCGCGACCGTCGGCCATGAAGTACTTGACCTTGTAGTGCACGGGCTTGCGTCGGGCCTGGAAGATCACCTTCGTCCACCGTGCCTCCGCGTGGTCCTTGTCGAGGGTCAGCGACGTCTCCAGCCGCGGCACGCCGTCGTCCTCATACCAGAGGGTGACCTGCGCCGAGGTCACCTGATCGAAGCGCAGGTCGCCGGGCTTGATGGCGACGTCGAGGATGCCGATGTCGCCCACGTTGATGATCAGGGACGGGTCGTTGGACACCTTCGGATCCGACACGAACGCCTGCGCCTCACCCTTGTAGTTCACCTGGTAGGTGTACGTATAGCGGCGGTCGTTGCCTCCGACGAACGACGAGAACGTGCCCATCTGGTCGGGCCCGAGGAGCGCGAACTCGGCGACCTGCTTCTGGCCGGTCTTGTCGTACTCGATCTTCACCTCGACGCTGTGCAGCGGGAGGCTGTCGAACGGGGCGTTCACCCGGGCGTTGACCGTCATGATGCGGAAGAACGGGTCGTCGAGGTCGACGACCGACGAGAAGTCCGCCCACTTGTAGGTCTTGCCGTCGGGCCCGGTCATGCCGGTGATGTTCGGCAGGGTGCCGCGCGGCTGCGGATTCCACTCCATGACCTGCTGCTCGGTGTACGTGCGGTCGAAGTTCACCAGGCGCGTCGTCATGACGTTGACGTCGATGTTCTCGAAGTCCTGCTCGGTGTAGAGCTTGCGGATCTCCTCGGGGTTCTGGATGGGCACGTCGCCGAGCACCATGCGCGTCGTCGCGTCGGCCAGCGTCGACCATGCCCAGTCACGGACGCCCTGGATCACCTTCTGGTCGGTCACGGTGCCGGGGTCGATCTCGACGTCGCCGGCGTCGCTCTGGACGACGAGGTCGGTGATGGACTCGGTGTAGTCGTCCTCGGAGCAGAAGTTCTCCTCCACGTCGATGTGCTGGTGGAAGCTGGAGAACTTGGACGCGCTGAACCACACGTGCGCCGACATCGGCGGGAGCTTGACCGGCGTCCAGATGTCGTAGACCACCTGCACGACGCCGCCCTTGCCCTGCAGCGATTCCTCCAGGATGGTGGCGCCTTCGGGCGAGAGCTCGACCGTGATGGGCAGGATCATCGGGCCGAACAGCGAGGGGCTCGCCGGGTTGTGCACCTTCTCGACGAGCGCGCCGCCCGAGTCCAGGATCTGCACGGCCGCCGTGCCCCGCAGGTAGCTGAGCTGGCCGAACGCGACCGCCGGGGCGGCTCCTGCGCGACGGGCCGCCTTCCAGCGCGCGTCGAGGCGGTCCTGCATCGGGCCGCGGAGGTCGTCCTCCTGCTGCTTCGTGACGCCGAACTCGACGTCGCAGACGAGGAACCCGCCGCCCTTCTTGCCGTCCTTGCGATCGATGGGGAACCGGTACTTCATGAACTTGAAGACCGGGTTGCCGTCGGCGTCGATGCGGAAGCGCGGGGTCGACGGCAGCAGATACGCCTTCGCGATGTCGGTGTCGTCCCAGTAGACGGTCACACCGGCGACGGTTTCGGGAGCATCCCACTTGAGCATGGCTTCATTCCTGTTCGTTGTCGTGACGTGACCACTCGGCCACGTCGGCGGTTGCGGTGACACTGCGGTCGGGGGCGATGGCCACGCCGAGCGCGGCCGATCGTGAACGGGCATCGGGGTCGAGCGGGAGGCCGGCGGCCTCGGCGTGGTAGACCAGCGACACGAGCCCGGGCTCGCCGGCGACGGCGCGGGCGACGACGGCGGCGGTGGCCGCGTCGACGGTGGCCGAGAGGACGACGGTGTAGGGCGGATAGGCGGATGCCGCGGCCTCGACGATCACCGTCGTGCCGAGGCCGTCGTGCCGCACGAGCTCGGCCCGTGGCACGCCGGTGATCGCCGAGGTGACGGCCACGGCGGCCCCGACGGGACCCACGGCGCTGCGGATCGCGGCCTCGGGGATCGGCCAGCACCAGCCGGCCTGCACGACCGCCGTCGCCCCGAGCGAGGTGACCTGCACGGCCGGCGCATCGGGATGCTGCGGAGAGGGGCGTCCGGGCACGGCGATCGCCAACCCCGGCTCGACGACGACGTAGGCGCCGTCGGGGAACGATCGCGTCCAGCGCGTTGTCGAGGCGGTCATGCCGGGGCTCCTGCCGGTGTGACGACGAGATCCTCGTCGTGCGGACGGACGTCGGACCACGGACCGGGTGCGGCGCCGGTCGGGACGACCCGGAACCGGTAGCCGGCGCGGAACGGATCCGCGGCGAACCACCTCCACACGCGGACGGGCGACGCGGGGGTGAGAGCCACGGTCTCGCCGTCGCCGGTGTCGTCTGACTCGGCGCGCAGCGCGACGGCCACGAGGGCGTCGCCCCCCGGGGAGGTCACGGTGATCCGCTGCGGACCCCACCCGGGCAGCAGATGGCGGCCGATCCACAGCGGCGCGGGGGCGAACGGGCCGAGCACGAGCACACGGCCGTCGGCGCGGGAGGTCAGCTCGACGGTCACGGCGTCGTCGCCGGCGGGCGGCATCGCGAGGTCGGCGTGCGGCTCGGCGATGTCGAAGTCGTGGGGCCCGGGGCCGGCCGACGCGATGCGCACGCGCACGGCGGCCAGGTCGAGCAGCGCCGGTTCGACGTCGATGCTCCACGCGCGCACCGGGAAGTCGGTGGGGCGGAGGCTCAGCCGCTCGCCGTGGAACGGCACGCGGCTCCCGCGCAGCTCCTGCGCACCGGCGGCGTCGGCGACGACGGCCCAGGTCTCGCGCACGAGGTCGGGCTCCTCGCCGGGCGCCAGCCTCAGGGTCGTGCGGCCGGTGCCGGTGCCGGTGAGCTCGACGGTCGTGGTGAGCGCCTGCGGCCGTGCGGGAGGGCGCGGCGGCGCCGTGATGTCGACTCCGCACGCGACGACACCCGACTGCCGGGTCGGCAGGTTCGCGAGCACGTCGATGGTGCGCCAGCCCGCGGGGACCGGGTCGAGCTCGACGCCGGGTGGGACATACGCGTCGATGTCGGCGGCGATGGCGGAGTAGGTCTCGAACAGCGGGAACGCGGGGGCATGCTCGCGAGCCGTGACGATGGGCTCCGAGAGGTCCCAGAGCCACGTGCCGGGTGCCTCGGCCGCGGGCGGACGGTGGCCCGGCCAGCGCGCGCGGATGCGGTCCGCGAGCACAGCGGCGAGTGCTGCCTCGTCGGGCGCGTCGCCCGTGACATCGACGACCCGCCGGTCGCCCGTCATGCCGTGCGTGCGCAGCCAGGCCACGACGTCCGCACGGCTGAGGGGCTCGCCCGGCTCGCCGAGCGCCCGCAGGCTGGCGCTCAGGGCCGCGGGGTCGATCGTCGCCCTCGCGTTCGCGCGTGCCGCCACGCCGGTGATCTCCATGACCGCGGCGGCGGTCGTCTCGGGGAAGGCGGCCTCGATCGCGCCGCGAAGCACCGAGTACTCCTCCACGGTGAGGCGGTCCGACCAGGTGAGCGGTGAGAGGCCGTCCCAGTCGAGGTCTCGCACGCGGAAGAAGCCGGCGAGCCGGATCGAGCCCGTCGCGAGCGAGGTGGGCGCCACCCGGGCCGCCGCGTCGTCGGCGCGCGCGACACGCAGGACGTCGTCGAGGGGATGCTCCGCCCGCAGCGTCATCGTCAGCACGGCGTAGGGCGCGGGCCAGTCACCGCGCCCGCGGAACCGCTCCACCTCGAAGGCGTAGTGGCCGTCCGCCGCGCGGACGATGCCGATGGTGCGCGGCGGGACGAGCACGAGGCCTGGTTCGCCGAAGCCTCGATAGCCCGCCGGCGCGCCGTCGAGCAGCACCGGGGCGCCGAAGTCGGGGAGTCCGCGCAGGCTCATGCCACGTCTCCCGTCACGATCCACAGCACGCCGGCCGTGCGGGTCTTCCAGTCGCCTTCTGAGATGCGGTCCGCGCGCACCGCGGTCACGCGGTAGCGGTACGAGCCGGCATCCTCCTTCTCGACGACGACGTCGCCGAACGGCACCGGCACGGTCGCGACGGTCTCGAGGGTGTCGGGACGGAGCGTCACGGTCGACGTGAGTCCGCCCGCGGCGGGCCCGATCTCGACGGTCACCTCGATGACGCCCTGAGCGACGTCGAACATCACGGAGGGGGTGCGCACCGTCACCTGACGCTGCAAGAAGGAGGTCGTCTCGTCGCACACCGCGTCCCAGATGGCCGCTCGGTCGGGGAGCACGGTCACGTCGACGTCCACGACGGGCGTCTCGGCGGATGCCGCCACCCGGAGCCCGGCCTGCGCGGCCGGAGCCAGCGGCACGGCGTCCGCGGGCGGCATCCCCTCGACCGTCACCATGCCCGTCGACGTGCGGGCGGTCGCGGAGTCGAGGCGCACCGGGCTCTCGCACGCGTTCACCACCGAGACGTCGAACCCGGTGCCGTCCGGTCGCGGAGTGACGGCGACATCGACGGCGTCGCCGGCCAGATCGTCGAACCGGGCCTCGAAGGGCACCTTCTCAGCGGGGCGGTCGGGGTGGTCCAGGCGCACCTCCACCTCGCCCGTGAGCACGGCGGCGCCGCCGCCCTGGAGGGCGTCGAACAGGCGCTGGAACCGGCCGAGCGGCACCTCGATCCCGGTGCGCAGCACGGTACGCAGGTCGATGACGGCGCTCGGGACGTCCTGGGCATCCTCGCCGGGCAGCGCCAGACGCAGCGAAAGGCGCGAGCTGTCGGCGATGAGCGGCTGCAGGTCGACGCGCGTCGCACCGCCGTCGATGCGCTGGCTCAGCCGTGCCGCGGCATCGGCGAGGCGGTCCGGGTCGGTCCACGCGGCGGCCGCGAGCACGACCGTCGCCGTGGCCTGCTCGATCGTGCCGTCGGCCGAGTCGAACTGCACGGACATGAACGGCGATCGCGGCCGCTGCGGCAGCCGCGCGAGCTTGAATCCGTCGGGCAGGAAGTACGCGACTTCGGGGCGGCCCGAACTGCGGTAGTACGAGTGGAAGGTGCCGTCGAACTCGAACTGATCGAGCACGAGGGCGCCCGGTGCGCCCGACGGAGCGACCCCCGCGAACACATAGTCGTGCAGGGTGGGCGAGAACACGAAGGGCTGCGGCGCGGGGACGACCTCGAGCGAGCGCGTCGTCCGCCGGTACAGGGTCACGGTCGTGGGCGGACGCACGGGATCCACGACGGGACCCACCACGACCGGATCGACGACGAGCGGCCCCACCTCGGCGCCGTCGAACACCCGGCGCCGGATGCGACGGCGCGCGGGGGTGAGCTCGCCGACCTCGCCCACGGGTCCGAGGCCGAGGCCGCCGAACCGCGCGAATGCGGGCAGCTGCGTGATCCGGTCGACGGCGAACCGCTGGTTCAGCACGGCGACCTCGGGCTGCACCACCAGGTCGGCCTGCGCGATCACCTCGGGCTGCAGCACCTCGGGCTGCAGCACCTCTGGCTGCAGCACCACCGGGTCGGCCCGCAGCACGACCGTCGGATCGGGGTCGTGCAGCGGGTCAGGCTCCACGACCGGCTCGAACCGGAAGATGCGGGGATCGATGTGCACCGTCGGGTCGATGAACACCTGCACCGGCGGCGTCGCGATCACGTCGATGCGATCGGGGCGGGGTCGCTCGGCCGTGACCACGACGGGCACCGCCACGTCGATGAGGCGCCGCACCAGCAGCCGTGCGCGGTTCTCGGGCCGTGTCAGCGCCCAGTACAGGTCGCTCGTCTCGGTCGCCGTCGTGACGGTCAGGGCGAGGCGCACGAGCCCGTCGACGTGCTGCACCTCTGTGAACGGCAGCTCCCGTCGCACGCCCGCGAGTTCCGCGGGCTCGAACACCAGCACGGCGCTGACGACGTGGTCGAGCGGAGCGGTCCCCGCTGCGGCGTCGCCGAGCGCTTCGGCGACCACCGGCTCGAGGAAGACCTCGAGTGTCGCCCCGGCCGCCGCCTGGGCGAACCGCACACGGAACTGCTCGCCCGCGCCGGCCCGCACGGTCGCGATCCGGTAGGTCGGCAGGTGGAACCGTCGCGCCGGGTCGTCTGCCGCCTCGAACAGCATCGTGTCGTCGGGCGGGTCGGCCGGTGACACGGGGACCGTCATCGCGCTGCGCTCCTCGCCGGCCTGCGGCTTGAGCTGCGACAGCAGCTCGCCGAGGTCCGGGCGGATCAGCTTGGTCATCGCGATATCGCGCGTGAACGGTGGCATGTCACTTCTCCCACGTGATCCGGTACGGCTGGGCGCTCGCCGCGGTCGCGTCGATGCGGTGCTGCACCGAGGGATGCAGGCGGTCGGTGCGGGCGGGATGGCGGCGGCGCCAGCCGAGCCCGGCGATCGCCCAGTACCACTGGTGCCGGTGGATGCGGCCCTCGGCCCGCTCAGCGGGGACGGCCGCGCCGCCGGCCACGCCGAGGAGCCGGTCGTAGACCTTCGGGTCGACGCGCAGGCCCGCGGCGACCGCCTCGGCGGTCATCCACTCCAGCGAGATGTCCGACAGCCCGTTGTCGTCCTCGAACGTCCCGCCGACGTCGCTGTGCACGCCGGCGAACCACATCTCCTCGAGGTCGCGGTGCGGGTCGTCGACGACCTTTGCGCCCTGCTTGTCGGTGCCGAACCGGTACTCCGTGAACGCGCGCCGGTTCTCGTCGAGCGCGAGCGCCAGGCGCCCGGTCCGCACGCCGTCGACGTTGCGGGTGAACGGCCAGCGCACCTGCTCGAACCGCGCCCGCAGGTTGAACCATCCGACGGACTTCACGGTGTCCCACACGCCGAGGAAGGCCACGGGCTTGGCGAACCGCTCGAAGTCGGGGTTGCCGAATCCCTGGTCGAACGAGGACCGGGTGCTCCAGAAGGCGCGGTCGGCGGCATCCGGAGCCGGCGTCGGGGCCGACGGCTTCTCCCTGCCGTGCGCGAGGGCCATCTTCAGGGCGTAGGGCACGAGATTCTCCGCACCGGGACGCAGCAGGCCGACGCTGCGCAGCACGCCGGCGAGCGCGACCGCCGTGTAGGCGCCGCGGCTGAAGCCGAAGAGCATGATGCGGTCCCCGGGCCGGTAGTGGGTCATCAGCCAGCCGTACGCGTCGGCGATGTTGTCGCGGATCCCGTATCCGACGATCAGCCCGGCGGTGCGGGTGAGCCACGCGCCGAACGGCGTGATAGCGCCGCGCGCGCCCATCGTGCCCACGCCCGGGTCGTAGAACACGAGCTGCGCATCGTCCTTGACGGCCAGCGCGTACAGGCGGGCGACGTTGGTGACACCGGACTCGGGCTCGCTGCCCGTCCCGTCGAGGCAGAGCACGAGCGTGCGGCCGGACGGCTCCTGCGTGGCGGTCTCCATGCAGGGGAGAGGAGACCTGGGGGGCGGCTGATACCCAGGGGATGCGGTTCGGTCAAGACGGGTGCAGGCTGGCCCCATGCAGATCGAGATCGTTGAACACGAACCGCCCTACCGCGTCGGCGTCATCATCGGCAGCCTGTCGCGCGAGTCCATCAACCGGCGCCTCGCCCTCGCACTGGAGAAGCTGGCGCCGCCCGAGCTCGAGTTCTTCGAGATCTCGTATGCCGACCTCCCCCTCTACAACCGCGACCTCGATGCCGACTACCCGCAGAGCGCCCTCGACTTCAAGGCCGCCGTGCGCTCGGCCGATGCCCTGCTGTTCGTCACGCCGGAGTACAACCGGTCGCTGCCGGGCGCGCTCAAGAACGCGATCGACTGGGGCAGCAGGCCCTGGGGCCAGAACGCGTGGTCCGACAAGCCGGTCGGCGTCATCGGCGCGTCGGCGGGGCAGATCGGCACCGCCGTCGGCCAGCAGTCGCTGCGCAGCACGCTGAGCTTCCTCAACGCGCGTCAGATGACGACTCCGGAGGCGTACATCCACTTCACCCCGGGGCTCATCGAGGCCGACGGTGAGGTCACCGTGCCCGCGACCGAGCAGTTCCTCCGCATGTACATGGAGAAGCTCCTCGAGTACGTCGCGCGCGTGCTCACCGTGATCCCGCAGACCTGACGACGAGGGGATGCCGCCGTGCGCGGCATCCCCTCAGCCGAGGTCGTCGGGCACGGCCTCGACGAGGTCGTGCGCCCACCCGGGTGCGAGCGCCTTGACGCGCGCCTCCCGCCACTGCCACGCGCTCCACAGCACCGGCCACAGGATCGCGGCGGTCGGGCCGGCGAACACGAGCCGGTCGCGCCACAGGGTCTTGCCCGGCTCGTCGGGCGCGGGCGAGACCGCCATCTGGTGGTCCCACACGTCGAGGCTCGACAGCGGGCCGGTGAGCGGGATGCCGCTGTCGCGGAAGATGCGCACCCTGCCGGCCGGCTCGTCGACGAACCGCTCGCTGGCGTGGATCAGCTGCCGCCCCATGGGCACCTTGCCGAACGCGGCGAGCTGCACCGGCACGTCGTCGCCGGGATGCCACGAGCTCGGCAGCCCGTCCGGCACGAGCGGCTCCAGGTCGAGGAGAGGGCCGTACAGCTCGGCGACGGCCCGCGGCGAATGCAGCGCCCGCCACGCCGCGTCGGGGTCGCAGTCGATCACGAACTTCAGCAGGATCCGCATGCTCCAGTGTTGCACCGCGCCTACGCTGGACGGATGCCCGAGACGCCTTTCGACCAGCAGCGCTACCAGGTCCGCCTCGACTGGGGCGCCGCAGGTCTCGCCAGGCTCGCACCGGCCGAGGTCGTCGTGGTGGTCGACGTGCTGCGGTTCTCGACGACGGTGACGGATGCCGTCGTCCGCGGAGAGTCCGTGCCGCTGGACGCCTCGGCGCACGCGGTGTCGATCAACGGCGCCGCCCTCGCGGAGGCCGCCGCGGCCTCCGGCGCGACCGTGCTGCTCGGGTGCCTGCGCAATGCGCGCGCGGTCGCCGACGCGGTGCTGGACGTGCAGCACCGTCGCGGCGAGCGGACGGCCGTCGCGGTGATCGCGTCAGGCGAGCTCGCCGGACGGGAGCCGGGGGCGCCGCTGCGCTTCGCCGTCGAGGACCAGTTCGGGGCCGGCGCGATCGTCGACGCGCTGGGCACGCTCGGCATCGACCACACCTCGCCCGACGCGGCCGCCGCGGCCGAGACGTTCCGTGGCCTGCGCGGCGCGCTGCGGCACCTCCTCACGGCGAGCGGGTCGGGGCAGGAGCTCCTCGCCCGCGGCGCCCGCGACGAGGTGCTGAACGCCGCCGCCGTGGATGCGGCATCCGTCGTCCCGGTTCTGCGCGACGGCGTCTTCGTCGCGTACCCCGGTCGCTGAGCGCCCGGTCTCGGTTCCTCCGCTGTCTCGCCGTCCGGCCTCCGGTCGCTGAGCGAGCCCCGGCGAGACGAAGCGTGTCCGCCGGAACCGCGACTACCGGGGCGTCAGCGCCTCCAGGCGTGCAGCCGGGGTGATCTCGCGGCGGGTCCAGGTGAACAGGTAGCGCTCGTCGAACGTGCGCGCGCACTTGGCGCACGAGGTGGGGCGGGTGGCCTTGCGGTGCCGGTAGGCGGTGTGGCCCGCCGGGCACACGCCGATCCAGGGCGCCAGGTCGGTGGCCGTCTCACCGTGGTGGGTGGTGCCGCCGACGTAGCCGAGATCGCGGGCGATCGCCTTCCACCGCGGACCGTGCCCGGCGCGCGCACCGGCCAGCGCGTGGGCGACCTCGTGCAGCAGCGTCTGGTGGTTGGTGTCGTCGTCGTACCGCGCGGCGAGGTAGCGCGACACGCTGATGCGCTGGTGCGTGTAGTCGCAGAGTCCGGCGCGGCGCTTGGCGTTGTCGAATCCGAACGTCCACGACGGGTCGAGGTGGGCGGCGATCAGGGCTTCGGCCCACTGCCGCACGCGGTGCAATTCCGACATGTGCGCGAGACTAGAACGTATCTCCGACACTCACGATCGCGGGCATCCTCAGCTGGCGACGGATGCCGCGGCCCGACGCTGGTCGGCCGCGTCGATGGCCATCAGCACGGACTCGAGCTGGTCCTCGGTGGCGCCGGCCTCCTGGCGCAGGAACAGTGCCCGCTTGAAGTCCTTCCTCGCCGCCTCGTAGTCGCCGTCGTCGTAACTCACCTTGCCGCGGTGCATGTGGGCGAAGGCGCCGATGCCGGCCCAGCCCTGCCCCTCGGCCTCTTCGGCACAGGTCGTGAGCTCCTGCCAGGCGGCGGAGTAGGAGCCGCGCGCCTGCAGCACGGTGGCGTGCAGGATGCGGGCGCGCAGGAGGTCCTTGCGGGTGCCGGCCATGCGGGCCACGCGCACCGACTGGTCCGAGACGACGAGCGCCTCGTCGGCGCGGTCGAGGACCTTCAGCAGCCACACGCGCTCCAGGAGGGCCGGGAGGCTGCGCTGCTCGCCGATCTCTTCGAGGCGGTCGCGGCACTGCGTGGGGCTCACCTTCTCGCGGAGGGTGTCGGGGTCGTACCCGCTGATGAAGCTCACGTGTGACTCCCTTCGCTGCGCGCCCTGTGCGGCTCGTTCCAGTGTGCCCGTTCACCGCGGCGCGGACGGTCGTGCCACGCCGGACCGCGGCATCCGTCCCCCGCTCAGCGGGTGAAGATCGACGCCGAGGGCTTGGGCGAGGGCGTCGCATCGGCGTCGGTGGCGACCCTCGCGCCGCGCGCGAACTCGTCGACCTCGCGCCCCTCGGCGACCTTCGCCGGGTGCGGGCCGGCCGCCATCAGCCGCGGCAGCCACTCGGTGGGCAGCGGCTGCCGGGATGCGGCGATCACGAGGTTGCCGAAGCGACGGCCCTTGAGCGTCTGCACCTCGGCGAGCACGATCACGTGCTCGAGCACCGCCTGCACGGTCGCGACCTCCTTCCGGGCGAACGCGAGTCCGGCACCGTCGGCGACGTTGACGAGCAGCACGCCATCGGGGGCGAGGAACCGCGCGGCCTCGGTGAAGAACTCGACCGTCGTGAGATGGGCGGGGGTCTGCGCACCGGAGTAGACGTCCGACACGACGAGGTCGGCCGCGCCCACGAGGCCGGCAGGCAGCCGGCCGAGGGCGTCGCGGGCATCGCCGATCCGCACGCGGATCTGCGCGCCGCGGGCGAGCGGCAGGTTCTCGCGCACCAGGTCCCACAGCGCGGGCTCCAATTCGACCACCTGCTGCCGCGAGCCGGGCCGCGTCGCCTCGATGTAGCGCGGGATCGTCAGTGCGCCCGCCCCCAGGTGGATCGCCGTGAGCGGCTGCCGCGGCATCCTGAGCCGGTCGATCACGGCACCCATGCGGGCGACGTACTCGAAATGGAGGTGTGTCGGATCGTCGAGGTCGACGTGGGACTGCGGCGTGCCGTCGACGTCGAGCTCCCACCCGCCGCCGAAGGGCGACGGGATGACACGGGCGAGGGTGCCGTCCGACAGCTTCACCGAGGGAGCGGGTGCCTCGTCGCGCGAACGTGCCATGCCTCCACGGTAGCCCCGCCCGCACGGCGGCACGGCAGTAGCGTGGAGACCATGGCGGCCATCGACCTCAACGCGGACCTCGGAGAGACCGTCGACGGCGTCCCCACCGCCGACGACGAGGCGATGTTCGCGGTGATCTCGAGCGCGAACATCGCGTGCGGCGGGCACGCGGGGGATGCCGCGTCCATGCGCGACGCGGTCGCCCGGGCCGCGCGGTTCGGAGTGGCCGTCGGCGCGCACCCGTCGTACCCCGACCGCGCGCATTTCGGACGCGTGCCGGTGGCGATGGACGCCGCCGACCTCGAGGCCGCCGTCGCCGTCCAGCTGGCCGCGCTGGCCGACGCGGGCGCCGACCTCCGCTATGTCAAGCCGCACGGTGCGCTCTACCACGCGGTGATCTCGGATCGGACGCACGCCGACGCTGTGGCCGCCGCCGTCGCCGCGCTTGCGGAGCGTCTCGGCCGGCCACTCCCGGTGCTGGGCCTGCCGGGCGAGATCGAGGGGGCCGCGGCATCCCGGGGACTCCCGTTCGTGCGCGAGGCGTTCCTCGACCGCGGGTATCTGCCCGACGGCTCGCTCGTGCCGCGCACGCAGCCGGGCGCGCTCCTCGACGACCCTGCTGTGGTCGCCGCGCGGGCGCTTCGACTGGCCTGCGACGGTCTGGTCGAGGCCGTGGACGGCACCCTGGTGCGTGCGGACGCCGCGTCGCTGTGCGTGCACGGGGATTCGCCGTCGGCCGTGGCGATGGCCCGCGCCGTGCGCACCGCGCTCGACGCCGCGCGGGTGGAGGTGCGGGCGCCGTGGTGACCGCGCGGGCGCTGGCGATGGGGGAGCGGGCGTTCCTCGTCGAGGTCGACGGGATCGACGAGGTGCTCGCGGTGCACGCGGCGCTCACCGCGTCGCGGCCCGGCGGCGTGACCGACCTCGTGCCGGCCGCGCGCACGGTGCTGGTCCGGGTGGATCCGGGGGTGCTCCCGGTCGCGGCCGCGCGCGCCTGGGCGCTGCGCGCGGCGGCCGATGCGCGGCCCGGCGACGCGGCGGCCGGGCCGCTCGTCGAGCTCGACATCGCCTACGACGGCGCCGACCTCGACGCCACGGCACGGCTGCTCGGCACGACGCCGGACGCTCTTGCGCGCCGGCACGCCGACGCGCAGTGGCGCGTCGCCTTCACCGGGTTCGCGCCCGGCTTCGGGTACCTCGTGAGCGACGACTGGCCCTACGACGTCCCCCGCCTGGAATCCCCGCGCACGCGCGTCCCCGCCGGCTCCGTGGGACTCGCCGGCGCGTTCTCGGGCGCGTACCCCCGCGACACCCCCGGCGGATGGCGTCTGATCGGCACGACACGGGCGGCGCTGTTCGACCCGGCCGCGGCATCCCCCGCCCTCCTCGCACCCGGCACGCGCGTGCGGTTCCGCCCCGTCGCCGGCGGGTCTGCGGCGGCGTCGCTCCCCGCTGCGGCAGCAGGTGCCGCGGGCGCGGATGAGGGGGATGCCGCCGCCCCGGCATCGCGCGCAGGCCTGCGCATCGTCGAGCCGGGGCTGCTGTCCACCGTCCAGGATCTGGGGCGCGCGGGCGCGGCCTCGGTCGGCGTCGCGGTGTCGGGGGCGCTGGACCGCACGGCCCTGCGCACCGCCGACCGGCTGCTCGGGAACCCGGAGGGGACGGCGGCGATCGAGGTGACGATGGGCGGTTGGCGGGCCGTGGCCGAGACCGACCTGTGGGTCGCGGTGACCGGCGCGTGGGGTCCGGTGCGCCTCGACGGCCGCGAGATCGATCCCTATGAGGCGCACGCGTGGCCTGCCGGCAGCGAGCTGCAGCTGGACTGGTTCGCCCACGGCGCGCGGGCCTACGTCGCGGTGCGGGGCGGCGTCGACGCGCCCGCCGTTCTGGGCTCGCGCGCCACCGACCTGCTGGCGGGTCTCGGCCCCGCCGCGCTGCGCGCGGGCGATCACGTGCCCGTCGGGCCGGCTCCGTCGGCGCCGATCCCCGTCGCGCCGCCGAACGCGTGGGGCGCACCGCACGACGACGAGCTCGAACTGGCGCTCGCCCCCGGACCGCGGGCCGACTGGTTCGCGCCGGGCACGAGCCTCTTCGACGCCGTCTGGACGGTCACCGGCGACGCCGACCGCGTCGGCGTCCGTCTCGACGGCCCCGGACTCGTCCGCACCCGCACGGGCGAACTGCCGAGCGAGGGCATGGTGCCCGGCGCGCTGCAGGTGCCGCCGAGCGGACGCCCGACGATCCTGCTCGCAGACGGACCGGTGACCGGCGGGTACCCCGTGATCGCGGTCGTGGCGGACACCTCGCTCGACCTTCTCGCCCAGGCGCGCCCGGGCACGCGCATCCGCTTCCGGCACGCGTGAGCCGCGCCGGCGCGCCTCCGCGCCGGCGGCTACCAGGAGTGCAGGGTCGCAGCCACGGCGTCGTGCTCGTGCTCGGGGAGTGCGAGGAGCACGGCCTCGGCCAGCGTCAGCTCGGCGCCGGCGGCCTCGCCCGCGGCGACGCTCGCCGCATCGCGTCCGCGCAGGATCTCGAGGTACGGCGTGTGCACGGTGAACGCCTCGACGTCGAAGATGCCGATGCGCCGGCGGATCTCGCCCGCGGCCACCGCGAGCGCGGCCGCCCGCCAGGCCTCGCCGTGTGCGGCCGCGACGGCGCACACGCCCTCCAGCCCGTACGCCACGCCCTCGTCGTAGTGCAGCCGCACCGACATGAGGAGCGTGCGCACGAACTCGTGCTCGGCGGTCTCGAGGCGTCCGAGCTGGAAGTTGAGGCGCGAGCGCAGGTTGCCCGCGACCGAGGTCGTGAACAGGTCGCCGTGCTCCTGCGCGACGGCGGTCGCACGGTCGAAGTGGGCGAGGGCGTCGTCGGTCTCGCCGCGCACCCACGCCAGGCGTCCGAGCGAGACCTCGGTGATCGCCTCGGCCCACGCGTTCCCCTGCTCCCGCAGCCGCCCGACGGCCTCGCGCAGCTCGGTCTCGGCCTTGTCGGAGTCGAGATCCGAGAACTGCACGCGCGCCGTCGCACGCGCCGCGAGCGCCATGGCCGCGGCGTCTGGGTCGCCCGATTCCGTGAACAGCCGCACGCACTCGCCGAGCCCCGCCACGACCTGCTCGCTCGGCCGCTGCCACATCTCGCCCCACAGTGCGAAGAACCACGCGATCGCCCGCGTGTGCGGCGTGATGGGCTGGTCGTGCTGCTTCTCCAGGAGCTCGAGCATCCACACCCGCACCTCGGCGAAGAAGCCTGAGATCCACCAGTAGATGAGGAGGCTCCACGCGAAGTCCCCGGCGTCGTCGAGCCGGTCCGTGTGCACGAGGTGACGGACCGCCGCGCGCAGATTCGGCAGCTCCAGCCCGAGTCGTGCGACGGCCTCCGCCTGACCGGGCCCGCCGAGGTCGGGCGCCACGCGACGCACCAGCGCGCAGTAGTAGTCGGCGTGCGCACGGCGCACCCGGACCGCCTCGCCGCGCTCCTTGAGCCGGCCGAGCGCGTACTCGCGCACGATCGCCAGCAGTGAGAACACGCGCCTGCCGCCCAGCTCGTACTGCTTCACGAGCGATCCGTCCACGAGCGCCGCGAGCGCGTCGATGGCCTGCCCGTCCCACGAGCGGCCGGCGCCGAGCGCCTCGACGGCGTCGAGCGTGAACCGCGTCGCGAACACGCCGAGATCCTCGAGCAGGTCGCGCTGCACGTCGGGCAGCAGGCTCACGCTCCAGTCGATCGTCGCCCGCATCGTGCGGTGCCGCTCGGGCAGATCGCGCACCGCCGCCGTGAGCAGCGGCAGGCTCTGCCCGAGGCGCTCCGCGATCCCGGCAGGGCTCAGGATGCGCACCTTCGCGGCCGCCAGCTCGATCGCGAGCGGCAGGCCCTCGAGCGTGCGGCAGATCGCCGCGAGGTCGGCGGCGTTGCCCGGCGTCACGTCGAAGCGGGGGTCGATCGCCTTCGCGCGGTCGACGAACAGCGCGACGGCCGCCGTGCGCGTCGCCGGATCGAGGCTCGCGGGCAGCTCGCCGCGCGGCGTCGACAGCGGTGGCACCTCGTACACGCGCTCGCCGCGGATGCGCAGCACGATCCGGCTCGTCACGAGGAAGGTCGCCGCCGGCGCCACCGTGTACAGCCGCACGAGGACGGGGGCGGCATCCACGATCTGCTCGAAGTTGTCGAGCACCAGCAGCACGCGGCGATCGGCGAGCGCGTGCGCGATCCGCTCCTCGAGGGCCGCTTCGCCGTTGTCGCGGATGCCCAGGTGGTACGCGATCGTCGGCAGCAGCAGCCCGGGCTCGAGGACGCCCTCCAGCAGCACGAAGTACACGCCGTCGGGGAACAGGTCCTCGCACGCGCGCGCCGTCTCGATCGCCAGACGGCTCTTGCCGATGCCGCCCGGACCGACGAGGCTCACGACCCGGTCGACACCGCGGGCCAGCAGCGTGCGCACGGCCTCGATGTCGGCATCGCGACCGATCGTCGTCGTGTACGGCACGGGCACGCGGCCGGCGAGCGACGTCGTCAGCGCGTCCGGCGCGTCGTCGGTGCGGGACTCGTCGAACCGCTCGGCGAGCAGCATCGCCAGGTCGGCGGCGACCTGGTCCTCCAGCTCGGCGGCCGAGCGGAAGTGCAGGTACGCGGCGGTGTCGTCCTGCTGGATGCGCGCGATGAGGGCGTCGAGGCGCTCGTCACGCACGTCGGCGTCCTTGACGTAGATGAGTTTCGGCATCTCGGCCGGAGCGAGGTTGTACTCGTCCTCGAGCCCCGACACGTCCTCGCCGGGCGCCACCCATCCGTAGCTCGCCGCGTAGATCCCGACGAACACGTCGCTCTGCGCGAGATACGAGCGGTACAGCTCCCGCGGCGGGTGCGGCCGGGCCCCCAGCTCGAACATCACCGGCGCGAGACGCAGGCGCTCCACGGCGGCCTTCACCGCGTCACGCTCCTCCGCGAGCTCGCGCAGGGTCGAGCTCACGAACACCCGGATCCGCTGGTCGGGCGTGCGGATCACGGGGGATCGTCCCCCAGTCATGACCACATCATGGCCCTGCCGGGCGCATCCCGCCACAGGTTTCGGTACACCGATGTATCGGCGCGTCGACCGATGACGACGGGTGGATGCCGCCGCCCGCGGCCGTGGCGTGCTCGCGAGGGGTCTATCGGCAGGCGTCGTCGAGGCGTACCTTGTGCGCCGGGGAGGGCCGCACACCGCGACCTTCGAATCTGGGGAGGTACGGAATGAAGCGATTGGTCGCGGGCTGTGCGCTCGCAATCGGGCTGGTGCTGGCGGGCGCGGGAGTCGCGAACGCCGGCGAGACCACAGGCAACGGGAAGGACACCCACGGCGCCGGCAACGGGAACTCGTCGGAGTGCGCGTTCTCGGGGCAGGACACGGCGGACAGCCTCGAGGGCAATCCCGAGGGCTTCGACGACGACGCCTTGGCCATGCGGGGCAACCAGAAGCACGGCTACCACGGCACGCAGAGCTACGGCATGTTCGTGCGCGCGGGGCTGAAGGACATGGTGCCGTCGCCCGGTGTCGCCTGCAACGGCAGCGGCAAGGGCTGATCCGAGCAGGCTCGGGGCCGTCGCGCACACCGCGCGACGGCCCCGATGCTGTGAACGGTCTGCGAGAATCGGGCTTATACCGCAGCATCCGAAACTCGTCAAGAATCCGACTGGACACGGCGCGTCGTCCGACGTATAGTAGGTCTTTGCGCTCTTGGATTCCCCCTGCCCTCATATGGTGGTCGGCTGTGCCTGCGCCCCCTCGCTCGTCGCGAGGCGTGGTGCGCGGGCTTCGGGGACGAAGAGCACTCCACCTGACGACAAGGAAACGAGCCCTACGGGCCCACGGAGGTAATCCCCTTGGCTGCTGCGCGCAACGCATCCAACCCCACCACCACCCCCAAGAACGGACGCGGAGCTTCCCGCCTCTCGTTCGCCAAGATCTCCGACACGCTGACGGTCCCCGACCTTCTCGCGCTGCAGACCGAGTCGTTCGACTGGCTCGTCGGCAACGAGGCATGGAAGGCCCGCGTCGCCGACGCGAAGGCCGCCGGTCGCACCGACGTGCCCGAGGTCAGCGGCCTGGAGGAGATCTTCGAGGAGATCTCGCCCATCGAGGACCTGAGCGAGACGATGCAGCTCTCGTTCACGAACCCGTACCTCGAGCCCGAGAAGTACTCCATCGAGGAGTGCAAGGAGCGCGGCAAGACGTACGCGGCCCCGCTCTACGTCGAGGCCGAGTTCATGAACCACCAGACCGGTGAGATCAAGACCCAGACGGTCTTCATGGGCGACTTCCCGCTCCAGACCGACAAGGGCACGTTCATCATCAACGGCACCGAGCGCGTCGTCGTGTCGCAGCTCGTCCGTTCGCCCGGCGTCTACTTCGACAAGACCCCCGACAAGACGTCCGACAAGGACATCGTGTCGGCGCGCGTCATCCCGTCGCGCGGTGCGTGGCTCGAGTTCGAGATCGACAAGCGCGACCAGGTCGGCGTGCGCATCGACCGCAAGCGCAAGCAGTCCGTCACGGTCTTCCTCAAGGCGCTCGGCCTGACCTCGGAGGACATCCTCAACGAGTTCGCCGGCTTCGAGTCGATCGAAGAGACGCTGTCGAAGGACACGATCCTCACCAAGGAGGACGCGCTCCGCGACATCTACCGCAAGCTCCGTCCGGGCGAGCAGGTCGCCGCCGAGGCCGCCCGCGCGCTCCTGGACAACTTCTACTTCAACCCGAAG
>Ga0160450_100403_pt1 | contig 26887 bp, 25 predicted proteins | sample HID1975K_E1MG_FD_108257 | JGI IMG/M metagenome (GOLD analysis project Ga0160450, IMG submission 108257) | Enriched soil microbial communities from UW Madison campus, WI, USA - HID1975K_E1 MG | ecosystem: Environmental > Terrestrial > Soil > Unclassified | place: USA: Madison, Wisconsin...
ACTCGCCGCAGCCGAAGCAGTGGTAGAAGCCGGCCTGCGGACGCACGTTGAAGCTCGGGCTGCGCTCGTCGTGGAACGGGCAGAGCCCCTTGAGCGACCCGACCCCGGCGGATTTGAGGGCGACCCGCTCGCCGATGATGTCGGCGATGTTGGTGCGCGCCTTGACCTCGTCGACGTCGGCCTGGCGGATGCGGCCCGCCATCAGCGGCCTCCGTGCGCGGGCACGTCCATGGGACGCGCGCCGGGTGCCCAGACGCCGACGGATGCGGCGTCCACGGGCGCGACCAGCGAGCCGTGCCACGCGATGGCGAGCTGGTCGGTGAGGCTGGCGACCTGGTCGACGACGACCCGGCGGCGAGCGGCGTCCGATCCTGCGGCGGCGAAGTCCTGCGCGTGGATCGCGTCGAGCGCCTCAGTGCGCTCCCACAGCGCCGTCGACAGGCGCTTCAGCAGACGCCGCTGCTCCTTGTAGAGGTCCTTGCGACCCTCGATCGAGACGACCACCGCGCCGATGATGCCCTTCAGCACCGCCATCTCGGCCTCGACGATGCGCGGCACGATCAGGTGGCCGCGATAGCGCGTGAGCACCGCGAGGTCGTAGGACTCCCGGGTGGCGGTCGTGGCCGCGCGGGCGAACCGGCCGATGAGGTCGGACGTGAGGTTCTTGAGACGGGCCAGCGCGGCGCGCGTGCCGTCGAACGAGTCGATCCACTCGGGCATGCGGGTGAGGCGGAACAGCGCGTCTTCGAGCTCGTCGCGCGCGAAGTCGAAGCCCACCCACGACTGAATGGCGGTCAGCAGTGCCTCGTGCTCGCGGGGGTCGACCAGGCGCTCGGGATCGAGGTACCCGTTCACGATGGCGTCCTCGAAGTCGTGCACCGAGTACGCGATGTCGTCCGAGAGGTCCATCACCTCGGCCTCGATGCAGCGCACGCGGCCGGGGGCGTCGGCGCGCAGCCAGCGGAACACGTCCTCGTCCTCGGGGTACACGCCGAACTTCAGGCGCCCTCCAGGATCGGGAAGCGGATGATCCGCCGTCCACGGGTACTTGCACGAGGCGTCGAGACTCGCGCGGGTGAGGTTCAGACCGAGGCTGCGCCCCTCCGCGTCGATGACCTTCGGCTCCAGACGCGTGAGGATGCGCAGGGTCTGCGCGTTGCCCTCGAAGCCGCCGAAGTCCTCAGCCCATTCGTTGAGGGCCCGCTCGCCGTTGTGGCCGAACGGCGGGTGGCCGAGGTCGTGGCTGAGACACGCGGTGTCGACGACGTCGGCGGCCAGGTGCAGCGCCGTGGCGAGTTCACGCCCGACCTGCGCGACCTCGAGCGAGTGCGTCAGCCGGTTGCGCGCGAAGTCTGCGGGGCTCGCCGGGCTCAGCACCTGCGTCTTCGCGGCGAGGCGTCGCAGCGCGGCGGAGTGCAGCACGCGGGCGCGGTCGCGCGCGAAGTCGTCGCGCTGCGAGCGGTGGCGTTCGGCGTGGAACCGTGCGGCATCCGCGTCGTCGTACCCTGAGGGTCGCTCGGACGCGCCCGCCTCGTCACCCGCCACTGTGGTCGAGTTCCGCTTCGGCGAGGGCGATGGATGCCTCGGCCCCGAGTTCCCGGGAGTTCAGCCAGCCGTCGGGCAGGGCGGGGCGCTTCGGCGTGCCGGCGCGCCCGCGCTGGCCCTCGGCGGCGGCTCCCGGGTAGGGCGCGTCGAGGTCGAGCGTCGCGAGCAGGTCGTCGATCTCGGCGAGGCTCGAGGCGGTCGCGAGACTGGCGCGCAGCTCGCCGCCGACCGGGTAGCCCTTGAAGTACCACGCGACGTGCTTGCGGATGTCGCGGCAGCCGCGGTCCTCGTCGTCGAAGAACTCCACGAGCAGCTCGGCGTGGCGACGGAACGCGTCGGCGACGAAGCCGAGCGTGGCGTCCACGGGCTCCGCCAGCGCCGCCCCGGGACCGCCGAGCGCCCGCGCGAGATCGCCGAACAGCCACGGGCGCCCGAGGCAGCCGCGCCCGACGACGACGCCGTCGCAGCCGGTCTCGGCCATCATGCGTGCGGCATCCTCGGCCGACCAGATGTCGCCGTTGCCGAGCACGGGGACGCTCGTGACGGTCTCTTTCAGCTTGGTGATCGCCGACCAGTCGGCGTTGCCCGAGTAGAACTCCGACGCAGTCCGGGCGTGCAGCGCCACGGCGGCGACACCGGCGTCCTCTGCGATGCGTCCGGCGTCGAGATAGGTCAGGTGGTCGCCGTCGATGCCCTTTCGCATCTTGACCGTCAGCGGGATGTCGCCGGCGGCGCGCGCGGCGCGCGTGACGATCTCGCGGAACAGCCCGAGCTTCCACGGCAGGGCCGCTCCCCCGCCCTTGCGGGTCACCTTGGGGACGGGGCAGCCGAAGTTGAGGTCGATGTGATCGGCCCGGTCCTCCTCGACCAGCAGACGCACGGCGGCCTCGGTCGTCGCGGGATCGACGCCGTAGAGCTGGATCGAGCGCGGCTTCTCGGACTCGTGGTGGGTGATCAGCCGCATCGTGGTGGCGTTGCGCTCCACGAGCGCGCGGGTCGTGATCATCTCGCTCACGTAGAGCCCCGCGCCGTACTCGCGGCACAGTCGCCGGAACGCGGTGTTGGTGATGCCCGCCATCGGCGCGAGCACCACGGGGGCGTCGAGTTCGATGGGCCCGATGCGCAGCGTGGGCGCGGGGGCGATGGCAGTCGTCACGACTCCATTCTCTTACAGGAATCCGGCGCTTGGCTGTATGCGGGGGCTTAGCCTGGGGATATGACCGAGGCGACCGCCACCGACCTGCGCCAGATCCCCTTCCAGACCGCCGACGGCGGCACCGCGACCCTCGCCGACTACGGCGACCAGGTGCTGCTCGTGGTGAACGTCGCCTCCAAGTGCGGGCTCACCCCGCAGTACGAGCAGCTCGAGGAGCTGCAGCGGGCATATGCCGACCGCGGATTCACCGTGCTGGGCTTCCCGTGCAACCAGTTCATGGGCCAGGAGCCCGGTTCGATGGACGAGATCCTCGAGTACTGCTCCGTGACGTGGGGTGTGACCTTCCCGGTCTTCGACAAGATCAAGGTCAACGGCGGCGGCGCGGCGCCGCTGTACAAGGCGCTCAAGAAGTCGAAGGACGCCGAGGGCGGCCGCGGACCGGTCCTGTGGAACTTCGAGAAGTTCGTGCTCACGCCGGAGGGCGGCATCCATCGCTTCCGTCCGAATGTGAAGCCCGACGACGCCGCGATCGTCGAGGTCATCGAGTCGAATCTGCCGCGCTAGCGGCCACATGCGGACGGCCCGTCACGATGCATCGTGACGGGCCGTCCGCATGTGGAATGGGACTCAGGCGACCGCTTCGCCGGCTTCGACGGGCTCGCGGTGCTCCGCCCACACCTGGCGCACGATCTGCGCGAAGGCATCGGCCGGCTGCGCGCCCGAGACGCCGTACTTGCCGTCGATGACGAAGAACGGGACGCCGTTGATGCCGTACGCGGCGGCCTGTGCCTGGTCGGCCCGGACGGCATCCAGGTAGCGGCCGCTCTGCAGCGCATCGCGCGCGGCGTCGGCGTCGAGTCCGGCGTCTGCGGCGAGCGCGACCAGTTCGTCCTCGCGGCCGAGGTGACGGCCCTCGGTGAAGTAGGCGGCCATGAGTCGCTCGGCCAGTTCGTGCTGTCGGCCCTGCTCCTTCGCGAAGTGCAGCAGCTCGTGGGCCTTCACCGTGTTGGTGTGCTGGAGCAGATCGAAGCGGTACTCGAGACCGGCGTCGGCGGCGACGCCGGTGACGCGCTCGAGCATCTGCTGCACCTGCTCGCGCTGCATGCCCTTGTGAGTGGCCAGGAAGTCGAGCTCATCGCCCTCGAAGTCCACGGGGGTGTCGGGAGAGAGCTCGAACGAGTGGAAGGTCACCTCGACGGCGGGGGCGTCCTCATCGGTGGATGCCGCGGCCAGGCCGTTCTCGAGGTTGCGCTTGCCGATGTAGCACCACGGGCACGCGATGTCGCTCCACACGTCGATCTTGATGGCGTCTGTCATGTTGAGGACAACGGCGGGTGGTGCGCCTCGTATTCCATCGACCTGCGGGCGAGCACCGCGGCGAGGAAGAAGCACACCGCGCCGAGGAACGTGCCGAGGTTCACCCAGTGGACGTCGTAGATCGTCCCGGACGCCGGCACGACGTAGGCCCCGATCGCGGAGAACCCGAAGGCGACGGACCCCGCCATGTTCAGCCAGGTGCCGTGGGCGGTGCGTGCGTCGGGGTCCCACAGCTCGTGCCGGCGCCGGGCAGCGACGAGCGCGAGCACGCTGGCGATGAGGAACGCGGCGGATCCCCAGGCATCCGGGGTCCATCCGGTCGACGGCGTGGACGTCGACCGGATGGCGCCGATGAGCACGGCGGCGGTGCTCACGTTGAACAGCAGCGTGCCGACGAACTGCACCGCCGCCGACCACCAGTCGGCGAACTCGGCCGTCGACGCGGAGCGCCTCGGTGGTCGGCGACCGCTCAGAGCGAGCTGGATGAAGCCGCCCAGCGTGAAGAACACCGACCCCGCGAAGAACGTCGCCGCATCCCAGACGGCTCCGACCGCGTCGACGTACCAGGGGACGACGCCGAGGGCGAAGAGGACCGAGCCGACGGCGAAGCCCCACGACTCGCGCCGCATCCTCCGCATGACCCGCGTCCGCGGAGGCCGCGCCGGCCGTTCCTGGGGCGTGTTCACGCTGGTGTCCGGTCTCGGTGCGCCGTCAGTGGTGGAACGACCCCGCTTCTGCTTCGCTCATCGGCACGGTGATGGGGTGCCTGTCGAAGTGCTCGATCGCGGCACGATAGTCGTCCATGAGGAGGGATGCCTCGTCCCGGCCGAACCCGACTCGCACGAGGATCCGCTGGATCGCGAGATCCTCGCGGTGGGCCGGCATCGTGTACGCCGGCACCTGCCAGCCGCGGGCGCGCAGCCGGTCGGCGAGGTCGAAGAGCGTGAACGGGTGCTCCACGTCCTCCTTCAGCTTCCACGACACCGCGGGGATTCCGGACTGCGGGCTGCCGTCGTTGATGATGTCGAAGTGCTCGAGCTTGCCGATCTCGTCGGCTAGGTACATCGCCGTGTCGTAGCAGGCCTGGTGGACCTTTCGATAGCCCTCCCGGCCCAGCCGCACGAAGTTGTAGTACTGCGCGACGATCTGCCCTCCCGGGCGGGAGAAGTTCAAGGCGAACGTGGGCATGTTGCCGCCGAGGTAGTTCACGTCGAAGATCAGCTCCTCGGGGAGGTCCTCGGCGTCGCGCCAGACGATCCAGCCGACACCGAGCGGGGCCAGCCCGAACTTGTGGCCGGATGTGTTGATCGACTTCACGCGCGGCAGCCGGAAGTCCCACACGATCTCGGGTGCCGTGAACGGGGCGAGCAAGCCGCCGCTGGCGCCGTCGACGTGGATCGGGATGTCCAGGCCGGTCTCGGCCTGGTGCGCGTCGAGCGCCTCGCTCACGGCCTGCACCGGCTCGTAGCCGCCCGTGAACGTGACACCGAGCGTCGGGACCACGCCGATGGTGTTCTCGTCGACGCGCTTCATCACCTGCTCGGGTGTCATCAGGAACCGGTCGCCCTCCATCGGGATCTCACGCAGCTCGACGTCCCAGTAGCGGGCGAACTTGTGCCAGCACACCTGCACGGGACCCGTGATGATGTTCGGCTTGTCGGTCGGGAGACCTGCGGCACGACGTCGGGCGCGCCAGTTCCACAGCAGCGCCATGCCGCCGAGCATCGCGGCCTCGCTGGAGCCCGTCGTCGACGTGCCCAGGGTGTTCGCCGCATCCGGCGAGTTCCACAGGTCCGCGAGAATGTGCACGCAGCGCTCCTCGATCGCGGCCGTCTGCGGGTACTCGTCCTTGTCGACCATGTTCTTGTCGAGCGTCTCGGCCATGATGAGGAGGACCTCGGGCTCGAGCCAGGTCTGGCAGAACGTCGCGAGATTCTGGCGGGAGTTGCCGTCCATCATCAGCTCGTCCGAGATGACGCGGTACGCGTGGCGCGGCAGCTGCTCCCTCTCGGGGATGCGGAACTTCGGCAGTGAGCCCGACAGATCGCCCGACGAGTAGATCTCGTCGAGCATCTCGTCACGGATCGAATCGCGCTTGTGCAGCATGCCGCCACCCCCAGTCAGGCCGCGCCCCGCACGCGACAGCCCGATGGTAGCGCCGTTCGGAGCGCGTGCCCAGGGCCGTCTCGCGACCGCGTGCGTCACGCCCGAGCGGTGCCGGGGGCGTCGACGGCGCCGCCGAAGCGCCGGTCGCGCCCGAGGTAGACGTCGATGCCGTGCCAGAGGTCGGCGCGCGTGAAGTCGGGCCAGAGCGTGTCGAGGAACACGAACTCGGCGTATGCCGACTCCCACAGCAGGAAGTTCGACGTCCGCTGCTCGCCGCTGGAGCGCAGGAACAGGTCGACGTCGGGCATCCCCGGCCGGTACAGCCGGCGCTGGATCAGCTTCTCCGACACCGCGGAGGGCTTGATCCGCCCCGCCGCGACGTCGTCGGCGATCGAGCGCATGGCATCCACCAGCTCGATGCGGCCCCCGTAGTTCACGCACATCGTGAGCGTCAGCACGTCGTTCCCGGCGGTGAGCTGCTCGGCGAACTGCAGCTCCTTGATGACCGAGCCCCACAGCCGCGGTTTACGGCCGGCCCATTGGATGCGCACGCCCCACTCGTTGAGCTGATCGCGGCGGCGATGCAGCACGTCGCGGTTGTAGCCCATGAGGAAGCGCACCTCGTCGGGCGATCGTGACCAGTTCTCCGTCGAGAACGCATACACCGACAGGTGCTTCACGCCCGCCTGGATCGCCCCCGCCACGACGTCGAGCAGCGCCGCCTCGCCGGCCTTGTGGCCTTCGATGCGGGTGAGGCCGCGGCGGTTCGCCCACCGGCCGTTGCCGTCCATCACGATCGCGACGTGATGGGGCACGGCGCCCTTCGGATACTCCGGCGGGTAGACGCCGGTCCAGTCGAGCGGGCGATACGGCACCGCGTCGCGGTGCGTGTAGGGCTTGGGGGTCACCTGGGGCCTTCCTGCGGGGCTGCCGAGACGTGCGAGAGCGAGCGGATGCCGCGCTCCAGATGCCACTGCGCGTAGGCGGCGATGAGCCCGGACGCGGCTGCCGTCGAACCCGGTGAGGCGGCATCCACCGCGTCCCACTCCCCCGCCATCAGCGACTGCAGGAGCGACACCGTGGCGGCGTCGACGCGCGCAGCGCCGACAGGCGCGCAGTCGCGGCAGACGATGCCGCCCTGCTGGGCGACGAACGTGTCGTGCGGGCCCGTGCGCCCGCAGCGTGCGCACTCGCCGAGACCCGGCGCCCAGCCCGACAGGGCCATGGCGCGCAGCAGGTACGAGTCGAGCACGCTCCGCGCGGCGTGCTCGCCGCGTGAGAGCGCGCGCAGGCCGCCGACGAGCAGCAGATACTGCTGGGGTGTCGCCTCGGCCTCGTTGAGCCGGTCGGCGGCCTCGACCATCGCGTGCGCCGACGTGTAGCGGTCGTAGTGCGCGACGATGTCGGCGCCGTACGAGCCGAGCGACTCGGCCTGCTGCACGATGTCGAGAGCGCGGCCCTGGTACAGCTGCACGTCGGCGACCATGAACGGCTCCAGGCGGGAGCCGAAGCGCGACGACGTGCGCCGCACGCCCTTGGCGACGGCGCGCACCTTGCCGTGGCGACGGCTCAGCATCGTCACGATCCTGTCGGCCTCCCCCAGCTTGTGGGTTCGCAGGACCACGACTTCATCGCGGTAGGTGGGCACCATACGATTATCGTCGCGTCACCCCGCTGTCGGGCGCCGCGCACCGCGAGAATGGAGAGGTGAACGAGCCCGTCTTCGTCATTCCGCTGTGGGCGGACCTCACCGCCGTCGGCCTCGGCGGCATCCAGGGCGCGCTGTTCGCGTCGGGGTTCCGTGGCGAGCGTCGACTCGACATGCTGGGCGTCGCCATCATCGGCATCGTCGTCGGCATGGGCGGCGGGCTCATCCGCGACCTCCTGCTGAACGTCTCGCCCACCACGTTGCAGAGCAACTGGTACCTGCTGACCGCGACCGGTGCCGCGCTGTTCGGGATGCTGCTCGCCGGCGTCTTCCAGCGACTCAACGGTCTCATCGTCGGGCTCGACGCGCTCGTGATCGGCATGTTCGGCGCGTTCGGAACGAGCAAGGCGCTCGTGCTCGGCCTGCCGCTCGTCCCCGCCGTCTTCGTGGGCGTCTGCGCGGCCGTCGGCGGCGGCATCCTGCGCGACATGATCATGGGGCTGCCGGTCGCGATCATGCACGTCGGATCGCTCTATGCCGTCGCGGCGGGCGTCGGCTGCCTGGTCCTGGGGACCGCGCACGAGCTGGGTGTCAACATCGTGGTCGCCGCGGTGATCGGCATCGTCGTGACGGCGGTGATCCGCCTGCTCGCGGTGATCTTCGACATCTCGCTGCCCGAGCAGCGCGCCCTCTACCGTCGCAAGGTGGCCGTCGAGACCTCGACGATCCCGATCGTCAAGCCCTGAGGCATCCGCTCATCGGCGCGCTGGGCGCAACGGAGGACCTGCCCCGGGCGAACACCGACGGGTGCACGCGGGGATCGCCCGCGCACACCCGTCGACGGTCAGCGTTCAGACGCCCGCGAGGGCTTCCGAGCGCTCCCGCGTGCGGATGGCGCGGTTCACGCCCGACACGATCGCTTTGAGCGACGCGGTCGAGATGTCTGAGTCGATGCCGACGCCCCACAGGCGCTCGCCATCGACCTGGAGTTCGATGTAGGCGGCCGCCTGAGCGTCGCCGCCCGCGCTCAGCGCGTGTTCGACGTAGTCGTACAGCGTGACCTCGAAGCCCTGGGCGCGGACGATCTCGAGGAACGCCGCGACCGGGCCGTTGCCTCGGCCGGACTCCTCACGTCGCTCGTCGCCGTCGCGCAGCGTGATGTCGAGCGCGACATCGCCCGACAGGTCGCTGCGGGTGCTGGTGGCCAGCAGCTCGAAGCGGCCCCAGCGCTCGTCGGCGACCTCCGACGGCAGGTACTCGTCGGTGAAGATCTTCCAGATCTGGTCGCTCGTGATCTCGCCGCCCTCGGCGTCGGTCTTCGCCTGCACGACGCCCGAGAAGTCGATCTGCAGCTTGCGGGGCAGATCGAGCGAGTGGTCCGTCTTCAGCAGGTACGCGACGCCGCCCTTGCCGGACTGCGAGTTGACACGGATGACGGCCTCGTACGAGCGGCCCAGGTCCTTCGGGTCGATCGGCAGGTACGGAACCGCCCATTCGATGTCGTCGACGGTGACGCCGGCCTCGGCCGCGCGCACCTCCATCGCCTCGAAGCCCTTCTTGATGGCGTCCTGGTGCGACCCGCTGAACGCCGTGAACACGAGGTCGCCGGCCCACGGGCTGCGCTCGTGCACGGGCAGCTGGTTGCAGTACTCGACGGTGCGCTTGACCTGGTCGACGTCGCTGAAGTCGATCTGCGGGTCGATGCCCTGGGTCAGCAGGTTGATGCCGAGCGCCACCAGGTCGACGTTTCCGGTCCGCTCGCCGTTGCCGAACAGGCATCCCTCGATACGATCGGCACCGGCCATGTAGCCGAGCTCGGCCGCGGCGATCGCGGTGCCGCGGTCATTGTGCGGGTGCAGCGACAGGATGACGTTCTCGCGGTGCGCCAGGCGGCGGCTCATCCACTCGATCGAGTCGGCGTAGACGTTCGGCGTGGCCATCTCGACCGTCGCGGGCAGGTTGATGATGACCTTGCGCTCGGGAGTCGGCTCGAAGATCTCGATCACCTGGTTGCAGACGTCCAGCGCGAACTCGAGCTCGGTGCCGGTGTAGCTCTCGGGCGAGTACTCGTAGAAGACCTTGGTCTCGGGGATCCGCTTCTCGAACTCGCGGCACAGGCGAGCGCCCTCGAGGGCGATGTCGATGATGCCCTGCTCGTCCGTGCGGAAGACGACCTCGCGCTGCAGCACGCTCGTCGAGTTGTAGAGGTGGACGATCGCCTGCTTGGCCCCCGCGATCGACTCGTAGGTGCGCTCGATGAGGTGCTCACGCGCCTGCGTCAGCACCTGGATCGTGACGTCGTCGGGGATCAGGTCCTCTTCGATCAGCTGGCGAACGAAGTCGAAGTCCGTCTGGCTCGCCGACGGGAACCCGACCTCGATCTCCTTGTAGCCCATCTTCACGAGCAGGTCGAACATGATGCGCTTGCGCTCGGGGCTCATCGGGTCGATGAGGGCCTGGTTGCCGTCGCGCAGGTCTACGGCGCACCAGCGCGGTGCGGTCGTGATGCGCTGGTCGGGCCACGTGCGGTCGGGCAGGTCCACCCGGATCTGCTCGTGGAACGGCCGGTACTTGTGGATCGGCATGCCCGAAGGCTTCTGGGTGTTCTCCATGATTACGTCGCTTCTCTTGTCGGCAGCGCCCGATGGGCGATGGATGCCAGATGGTGCGGGCCAACAAGAAGCTCCGCGACGAGGAAGGCCCTAGATCGAGGTCTCGTCGCGGCGGCTAAGAAGAAGGAGCCCGCCGAAGCGCATGAGCCCAGGCTACACCCGTGATCGCCGCCGGCGCGAACCGGATGGCGCGGGATGCCGCATCCCGAGGTCGTGAGACGATCGGCGCGGTAGCGACACCAGCACAGTATGAGTCGTCTTCGCCGATCGCTCGGCATCGCCGCCGCCGGTATCCTCCTCCTGCTCGCCGCGACCGCGTGCGCCACCTCGACACCCGGCTCGGACGCATCGCGCGCCCCGCTCGGAGCGGTCACTCCGGTGCCGCCCGAGGGTGAGGTGACCGCGACGGGGACCGTCCTCGAGGTCGGCGGCGACGTCCGGCTGTGCCTCGGCGCGGTCGCCGAGTCGTACCCACCGCAGTGCTCCGGCATCCCCCTCGAGGGCTGGTCGTGGGAGGGCGTCGAAGGCGCCGAGACGTCGGGCGACGCGACCTGGGGCGCGTACGCCGTGCGCGGCACGTACGACGGAGAGTCGTTCACGTCGACGCAGGCGCCCATCCTGCTCGCTCTGTACGACCCGATCCCCCTGCCGGATCCGACCGACGGCCGGCCCGGCGCGGGCGACGACGCCACGCTCGAGGGCATCCAGGCGGAGCTTCCGGACCGGCTCGGCGACTCCTACCTGACGTCGATGCCGCAGGACGGGTGGCTCTGGGTGGACGTCGTGTGGGACGACGGCACATGGCAGGACGCTGCGGCCGCGGAGTACGGGGATGACCTGGTGGTCGTCCGCTCCGCGATCCGCGACATGGACGGCTAGGCGCGACTAGAAGCCGAGGCGCCCGAGCTGCTTGGGGTCGCGCTGCCACTCCTTGGCCACGCGCACGTGGAGCTTCAGGAACACCTTCGTGCCCAGCAGCGGCTCGATCTGCGCGCGGGCGCGCGTCCCGACGTCCCGCAGACGCGAGCCCTTGTGCCCGATGATGATCGCCTTCTGGCTGTCCCGCTCGACGACGATGTTCGCGAAGACGTCGGTGAGCCCGCCGCCTTCGCGCTCCGAGATGTCGTCGATCGTGACGGCGATCGAGTGCGGCAGCTCGTCGCGCACGCCCTCGAGGGCCGCCTCGCGGATGATCTCGGCGATCCGGTCCTCGGTCGACTCGTCGGTCACGACGTCATCGGGGTAGAGCGCGGGTCCCACCGGCATGAGCGCGAGCAGCTCATCGCTCAGGACGTCCAGCTGCTCGCGCGTGAACGCGGAGAGCGGGATGACGGCGGCCCAGTCCTCGCGCAGGCTGTCGACCTCCATGAGCCGCTCGGTGATCTCGTCGCGGGACGCGGCGTCGGTCTTCGTGACGATCGCGACCTTCTTGGCACGGCCGTAGCCGTTCAGCGACTCCGCGATGCGACGATCGCCGGGACCGACCTTCTCGGTCGCCGGGACGCAGAACCCGATGACGTCGACGTCGCCGAGCACCTGCTCGACGAGGTCGTTGAGGCGCTGGCCGAGCAGCGTCCGCGGCTTGTGGAGCCCCGGCGTGTCGACGATCACGAGCTGGCCGCCGGGTCGGCTCAGGATGCCGCGGATCGCGCGCCGCGTCGTCTGGGGCTTGTCGCTGGTGATCGCGACCTTCTCGCCGACGAGCGCGTTCGTGAGGGTCGACTTGCCGACGTTGGGCCGGCCGACGAACGTGACGAAGCCGGAGCGGCCCTCGACGGGGGTGTCGGACCCTTCGACGGGCTCAGGGACCGGGGTGGTCGGGGAATCGCTCACGGCGTCTCCTCCTTCTTCGGCAGCCGGATCTCTCCGGTCCGCGGGTTCACGATGCGGATCTCTCCGGTCCGCGGGGAACGGCCGATGTCGGCCATAGGGGTGCCGCGCTCGACGAAGACGGTCGAGATGCCGCGGCCGCGGCCGCGCGAGGCGCCGCCGGTCATGACCAGCCCTGCGTACTCGGCCGTCGCGCCGGGCTGCGGCACGCGCCCCAGCGCCTTTCCGAGCAGGCCGCCGATCGAGTCGACGTCCTCGTCCTCCAGCTCCAGGCCGAACAGGTCGCCGACCTCGTCGAGCCCTAGTCGCGCGCTGACGCGGAAGTGACCGGGCTCCAGCTCGGTGACCTCCTCGGCGCGCGGGTCGTACTCGTCCGAGATGTCGCCCACGAGCTCCTCGATGAGGTCCTCCAGCGTCACGAGGCCCGAGACGCCGCCGTACTCGTCGACGACGAGGCACACGTGCACGGCGTCGCGCTTCATCTGCTGCAGGAGCGTCTCGGCCTTCATGGACTCGGGCACGAAGACCGCGGGCCGTGCGATGCGCGAGATCGGGGCATCCCGCCAGCCGGACTCGTCGCGGAAGCCGAACTGCACGAGGTCCTTGAGGTAGAGGACCCCCACCACGTCGTCGGCGTCGTCGTCCATGATCGGCACGCGCGACACGCCCTTCTCGAGGAAGATCGTCATCGCCTCACGGGTAGAGGTCGAGGCATCCACCGTCACCATGTCGGTGCGCGGCACCATGACGGCGCGGACGAACGTGTCGGTGAAGTCGAAGACGGAGTGGATCAGCTCGCGGTCGTCCTGCTCGATGAGCTCGTTCTCGGCGGCCTCGTCGATGATGCTGAGCAGCTGCTCCTCGGAGGCGAACGAAGAGCCGCGCGATGCGCCGGGCGTGATGCGCGTCCCGAGCGCCACGAGGCCGTGCGCGAGAGGCCCGAGGATGATGCGCACGCCGCGGATCACCGGTGCCGCGCTGCGGAGCAGCCCCTTGGCGTGCAGGCGCCCGACGGTGCGGGGGCTCGCCCCGACGACGACGTACGACACGCCCGTCATCAGCACTGCCGCGGCGAGCATGGCCCACCAGATGTTCGAGAAGAGCAGCGTGAACGCCACCGTGACGAGCACGGCCGCCGTCGTCTCCGCGAGGACGCGGATGAAGAGCACCGCGTTGCTGTGCGCCTCGGGGTCGGCGGCGATGCGCTGCAGCGCCTTCGCGTTGCGACCCCCGGCGCCGAGCTCGGCGAGGTCGGCGCGGGAGGTGACGCCCAGCGCCGCATCGATCGCGACCATGAGGGCGCCGAAGGCGAGCAGCAGCGCCGCGGCGACGAGGAGGAGGGCAGCGGTCATGCGCGGGGTCGTCGGCGTTCGGACGCCTGGAACGACGCGATGAGCTCGCGCTGCAGGCCGAACATCTCGCGCTCCTCCTCGGGCTCGGCGTGATCGAAGCCGAGAAGGTGCAGCAGCCCGTGCGTGGTCAGCAGGATGAGCTCGTCGAGCGTCGAGTGCTTCGCCGCGACGGCCTGGGTCTCGGCGACCTGCGGGCACAGCACGATGTCGCCGAGGAGTCCTGCCGGCGTCGGCATGTCCTCGGTGCCCGGGCGCAGCTCGTCCATGGGGAAGCTGAGGACGTCCGTCGGGCCGGGCTCGTCCATCCACTGGACGTGGAGCGCCTCCATGGCGCCCTCGTCCACGAGCAGGATCGCCACGTCGGCGTCGGGGCTGACGTGCAGCTCGGCGAGGTTGTGCTCCATGAGTCGCAGCAGCACCGCCTCCTCGACGGCGATCCCCGACTCGTTGCCGATCTCGATGGTCATGAGCGTCCTCGCTTCGGAAGGTGGTCACGGGGTCCGCCGGAACGCGGCATCCCTGCGCGCCGCTCGGCGCGGTTGGCGAACTCGGATGCCTCGTCCCGCTCACGTCGGGCCGCCAGCCGCAGCTCGTCGTACTCGCTGTACGCGTCGACGATGCGGCCGACCAGGTTGTGGCGCACCACGTCGTCGCTCGTGAGATACGAGAAGTGGATGTCGTCGATGTCGTGCAGCACACGCGTCACCAGCCGCAGCCCCGAGGCGCCCTGCGGCAGGTCGACCTGCGTGATGTCGCCGGTCACGACCATGCGCGTGCCGAAGCCCAGGCGCGTGAGGAACATCTTCATCTGCTCGGGCGTCGTGTTCTGGGCCTCGTCGAGCACGACGAACGAGTTGTTGAGCGTGCGGCCGCGCATGTAGGCGAGCGGGGCGACCTCGATCGTGCCCGTCGCCATGAGCTTCGGCACGATCTCGGGGTCCATCATCTCGTTGAGCGCGTCGTACAGCGGGCGCAGGTACGGGTCGATCTTGTCGGTGAGGGTGCCGGGCAGGAACCCGAGCCGCTCCCCCGCCTCGACGGCCGGCCGCGTGAGGATGATGCGGTCGACCTCCTTGCGCTGGAGCGCCTGTACGGCCTTCGCCATCGCCAGGTAGGTCTTGCCCGTGCCGGCCGGTCCGATGCCAAACACGATCGTGTTCTCTTCGATCGCGTCGACGTACGACTTCTGGCCGAGGGTCTTCGGCCGGATGACGCGTCCGCGCGACGACAGGATCGCCTCGCCGAGGACCTCCGACGGGCGCGGGCCGCCGTCGGCGGTGCTGCGGAGGATCCGATTGGACGAGGTCACATCGGACTCGCCGAGCGCGTGCCCGGCCTTCGTCATCGCGAGCAGCTCGTCGACGAGCGAGCGCGCCGCGGCGACGGCGTCGGCATCCCCGGTGAGGGTGATCTCGTTGCCGCGCACGTGGACGTCGACGCCGGGGTGCTCCTTCTCGACGACGCGCAGCAGGCGGTCCTGCGGACCGAGCAGCTGCACCATGGCGACGCCATCCGCGTAGACCCGGTCGGTGACGGCGTTCTCAGAGGGGTGTTCAGGCACCGAGGCTCTTCTCATCGAGGCCGCCTGCCAGGACGTGCGCGTGCACGTGGAAGACGGTCTGGCCCGCGTCGGGGCCGGTGTTGAATACGAGGCGGAAGTCGCCGTCCGACAGCTGGGCGGCGACCGTGTTGGCCAGTCCCACGACCTCGGCCATCAGGACCGGGTCGGCGGCGGCGAGCTCGACGACGTTGCGGTACTCCTGCGTGCGGGGGAAGACCACGACGTGCACGGGAGCCTGGGGGGCGATGTCCTTGATCGCCACCGCGTTCTCGGTCTCGCCGACCACGTCGGCGGGGATCTCGCCGTTCAGGATGCGGGTGAAGATCGAGGGTTCGCTCATGTCGGCAAGTCTACCGACGCGCTCCTCCGTCAGGCCCGGCGTGCGGGCCGTGAACACGCCCGTGGTTCACCAGCGCCCGAGCCGTGTGCTCACGACCGCGAGGGCGGCCGGGCCGGCGGTCGAGGTGCGCAGCACCGTGTCGCCCAGGCGCACGAGCCGCGCACCGGCGGCGACGAGCGCCTCCAGCTCGTCCGCGGCGATCCCGCCCTCGGGTCCCACGACCAGCACGATGTCCCGCGCGTCGGCCGCGTCGAGCTCGAGCGCGCTCAGCCGGTCCGAGGCGGTCGGCTCGAGGACGAGGACGAGGGATGCCGCGGCCCGCTGCGCCAGCGCGCGCGTGGTGGTGAGCTCGGAGACCTCGGGCAGCCACGCGCGATGCGCCTGCTTGGCCGCCTCGCGGGCGATCGTCGCCCAGCGCGCCCGGCCTTTGGCCGCCTTGGCCGCATCCCACCGGGACACGCTGCGGGAGGCCTGCCACGGCACGATCTCGTCCACCCCGAGCTCGGTCGCCGCCTGCACGGCCAGCTCGTCGCGATCGCCCTTGGCGAGCGCCTGCACCAGCACGACGCGCGGGCTCGGGGCGGCGTCATCCACCCGCTCCTCGATGGCGACGACGACCTCGCGCGGCGCGACCGACACGACACGGCCGGTCAGCCACGCGCCGCGGCCGTCGCCGAGCGTCACCTCCTCGCCGACCCGGACGCGACGCACGGTCGCGGCGTGGTGGGCCTCTGCTCCGGTGAGGGTCACGGCATCGCCGGGGACCGCCGCGGCAGGTTCGTCGAGGAGGAAGTGCAGGGCCACGATCAGCTGTTCCGGAAGCGGTCGCGCAGCTTGGAGAACAGGCCCTGGTGGAACTCTGCGAGCTTCGGGGCCGGAGCCTTCGTGCGCTTGGCGAAGTCCTCGATCAACGCGCGCTCCTTGTGGTCGAGGCGCGTCGGGGTGACGACGTGCACGCCGACCTTCAGGTCGCCGCGCTGCGAGCCGCGCAACGGGGTGATGCCGCGGCCCTTGATCGTCAGGATGTCGCCGGCCTGGACCCCCGGGCGCACCTCCAGGTCGACCGGGCCGTCGAGGGACTCGATCGTGGTCGTGGTGCCGAGGATCGCGTCGGGCATCGAGACCTCGAGGGTCGCCAGCAGGTCGTCGCCATCGCGGCTGAACACCTCATGCGGCGTGACCGTGACCTCGATGTAGAGGTCCCCGTTGGGACCGCCGGCGGGGCCGACCTCGCCGGAGCCCGGCAGCTGCAGGCGCAGCCCGGTCTCGACACCGGCCGGGATGTCGAGCGACACCGTGCGGCGCGAGCGGACGCGGCCCTGGCCCTGGCACGTCGCGCACGGGTACGGGATCGTCGTGCCGTAGCCCTGGCACACGTTGCAGGGCTGGGTGGTGACGACGTTGCCCAGGAGGCTGCGGACCTGACGCTGCACATGACCGGTGCCGTGGCAGATGTCGCACGTGACCGGCGTGGTGCCGGGCTGGCAGCACGACCCTTCGCACGTCTCGCACGTCACGGCCGTGTCGACCTCGATGTCGCGGTGCACGCCGAACACGACGTCGCCCAGCTCGAGGGTCACGCGCACGAGCGCGTCCTGACCGCGCTCGCGTCGGGACCGCGGCCGTCCGCCGCGCGCGCCGCCCGTGGCGCCGAAGAACGTCTCGAAGATGTCGCCGAACCCGCCGAAGCCGCCCGCGCCGCCGCCGAACGGCGAGTCGCCGCCGCCCATGTCGTAGCGCGCACGCTGATCGGGGTCGCTCAGGACGTCATACGCGTGGGTCACGAGCTTGAACCGCTCGGATGCCTCCTCACCCGGGTTCACGTCCGGGTGGAGCTGGCGCGCGAGACGTCGGTACGCCTTCTTGATCTCGTCGGGAGTGGCGTCGCGTGAGACGCCGAGGACCTCGTAGTGGTCAGCCACTTTCGCCTTCCTGCCGCGGCCACGCCGCGGAAATCGTGTTGCGCTCGCGTCAGCGGGAACTGTCGTCCTGCTCGAGCATGCGCGTGAGATAGCGCGCGACGGCACGGACCGCCGCGAGATTCGTGGGGTAGTCCATGCGGGTGGGCCCGAGCACGCCGACGCGGGCACGGGAGCCCGTGGCGTCGTAGTCGCTCGTCACGACCGACGCCTCGGCCAGGCCGAACGGCTCGTTCTCACGGCCGATGCTGGCAGCGAGGCCGTGCTCGTCGGCGACCATCTCGCCCATGAGTCGCAGCAGCGTCACCTGCTCCTCGATCGCCTCCAGCAGCGGGTAGATGCTGCCGCGGAAATCCGCCTCGCGCCTCGCGAGGTTGGCGCTCCCGGCCATCACGAGCCTGTCCTGCCGGAACTCCTCGAGCTCCTCGGCGACGGCTCTCACGATCTCGTCGGTCGCACGCACGTGGGCGGGAGCCTGCGCCACCGGCGCAGCCAGCCGGTCGGAGATGCGCTGCAGGCCGTCGCGCACCGGACGGCCGACCAGGAGCGTGCCGAGCTCGGCACGGATGCGCGCCAGGTCGGCGTCGTCGAACTCGTCGCCGACGAACGTCAATCGCTGCGAGACGCGACCGGTGTCGGTGACGACGATGACGAGCATGCGCCCGCCGCCCAGCTGCACGAGCTCGACGTGCGTCACGGTCGCGCGGGCGAAGGACGGGTACTGCACGATCGCGACCTGGCCGGTCAGCTGCGTGAGCGCCCGCACGGTACGCACCAGCACGTCGTCGAGGTCGCCGGAGCCGTCGAGGAACGACGCGATCGCGGCCCGCTGCCCGGTGCTGAGCGGACGGAGCTCGGCCAGGTGGTCGACGAAGACGCGATAGCCCTTGTCGGTGGGCACGCGGCCCGACGACGTGTGGGGGGCGACGATGAGGTCCTCGTCCTCCAGCAGCGCCATGTCGTTGCGGATGGTCGCGGCCGACACGCCGAACGCGTGGCGCTCGACGATCGCCTTGCTGCCGACCGGCTCGCGCGTGTCGACGTAGTCCTGGACGATCGCCCGCAGCACCTGCAGACCTCGTTCGCTGACCATCCCGCCTCCTCGCCTCGCCGTGGACGCCGTGTGCTTCTGGCACTCGCATGTCTGGAGTGCCAATTCTATCCGATCGGCATCCCGTGATCGCCGAGCGTACGGCGCGAGTCGGGGACCGGTGTCAGTCGGTGAGCGCCCGCACGACGGCATCCGCCAGCAGCCGCCCGCGCCGGGTCAGCACGATGCGGCCGTGCAGCGCGTCCGCACCCTCGATCAGCCCGTCCGCGATGAGCGCCGCGACGGCATGGCGGCCTTCCCCGAGGAGCTCCGACACGTCGAGCCCCTCACGGATGCGCGTGCGCAGCAGCACCCCCTCCAGGGCCCGGGCCGAGGCATCCGGGATCTCGCGGCCGGCGCCGGGCGACTCCCCCGTCGCAAGCCGCTGCGCGTACGCAGCGGGGTGCTTGACGTTCCAGAAGCGCACGCCCGCGACATGGCTGTGGGCGCCGGGACCGAAGCCCCACCAGTCCGCGCCGGTCCAGTACGCCAGGTTGTGCCTCGAGCGGTGCTCCACGCCGCGCGACCAGTTCGACACCTCGTACCAGTCGTACCCGGCGGACGCGAGGAGGTCGTCGGCGAGCTCGTACATGTCGGCCTGCAGGTCGTCGTCGGGCGCCGCCACCTCGCCGCGACGGATCTGCCGCGCGAGTTTCGTGCCTTCCTCGATGATGAGCGCGTACGCCGAGATGTGGTCGGGCTCCAGCACTGCCGCAGCCTCCAGAGATGCGCGCCAGTCCTCCAGCGACTCGCCCGGAGCGCCGTAGATGAGGTCGACGCTGACGTCGAGCCCGGCCTCGCGCGCCGCGGCGACCGCCGTGCGCACGTTGTCGGGGTCGTGCGTGCGGTCCAGTGCCGCGAGCACGTGCGGCACGGCGGACTGCATGCCGATCGACAGCCGCGTCACGCCCGCTGCTGCGAGCTCGTGCGCGACGGCCGGTGTCACGGTGTCGGGGTTGGCCTCGACGGTGACCTCGGCGCCGTCGGCGAGCCCGAACGCGCCGCGCACGCCGTCCAGCATGCGGGCGAGGTCGCCCGGGGGCAGCAGCGTCGGCGTGCCTCCGCCGAAGAACACCGTCGACGCGGGGCGCAGCTCGCCCGCCGCACCCAGCACGGACGTGGCGAGACCGACCTCGCGCAGCAGCGTGTCGGCGTACTGGTCCTGGCGGGCGCCGCGCAGTTCCGACGACGTGTAGGTGTTGAAGTCGCAGTAGCCGCAGCGCACGCGGCAGAACGGCACGTGCAGGTACACGCCGAACGGCGCGGCGGGATCGACGTGGATGCCGTCGGGCAGGCGTCCGTCCGACGGCATCGGGTCGCCCAGTGGCAGAGCCGAGCCCATCAGCGTCTCGCGTTCACGCGGGCGTCGAGTACAGCGGTGAGATCGCGCGCAGGTAGCGCGTGAACAGTTCGCGGCGCCGACGCTTGGTCAGCGCGGGGAGCACCTTGTACAAGAAGGCGTGGGGCGCGTCGAACGCGCGGACGGTGAACCACACCTCATCGTTGTCGTACCACTCGAGCATGAACGACTCCTCGCCGCTCACGACCGAGTCGCCCACGGTGCCGAGGGCGAAGCCGACGCGGCGGGGCTCTTCGACGGCGAAGATGACGCGCAGCTCGGCGTCGGCCTTGAGCCCCCGCACGCGGCCGTCGAGGCGCACCGTGGCTCCGGCGCCCACGTACGGCGTGCCGTCGGCGTCGAAGCGTTGCTCGGCCTCCGACCGGCTCGGCGCGACGGGGTTCCCCTCGGCGTCGAAGCTGACGCCGGAGTACGCGGGCCCCGACGCCGGCCGCACGTCCTTGACTTCGAGGCCGGCACCGCGCTGGGCGGTCCACGACATCAGCGCCTCGGAGGCGGCACGGAAGCGGGTCTCACCGCTGCCGATGCGCCACGACTCCTCCGCCGGGATGCTGCGCTCCGGCGGGTACTGCATCAGATCCGGCGCCTGCGTAGCCCCGACGGCGGCGTAGTCGACGGTGTCGTCACGGAATGTTCCTCGACGCATATGAATCAGCCTACTTGGCGCCCTTGCCCTCGACGTCACCCGACAGCGCGGCGATGAACGCCTCCTGGGGGACCTCTACGCGACCGACCATCTTCATGCGTTTCTTGCCCTCCTTCTGCTTCTCGAGCAGCTTGCGCTTACGGGTGATGTCACCGCCGTAGCACTTGGCGAGGACATCCTTGCGCATGGCGCGGATGTTCTCACGGGCGATGATGCGGGCTCCGATCGCGGCCTGGATGGGCACCTCGAACTGCTGGCGAGGGATGAGCTTGCGCAGGCGCTCCGTCATCATCGTGCCGTAGGCGTACGCCTTCTCGCGGTGCACGATCGAGCTGAACGCGTCGACCTTGTCGCCCTGCAGCAGGATGTCGACCTTCACGAGGTCCGACTCCTGGCTGCCGGCGGGTTCGTAGTCCAGGCTCGCGTAGCCCTGCGTGCGCGACTTCAGCTGGTCGAAGAAGTCGAAGACGATCTCGCCGAGCGGCATGTTGTAGCGCAGCTCGACACGCTCCTCGCTGAAGTACTCCATGCCGAGCAGGCTGCCGCGACGCGACTGGCACAGCTCCATCACCGTGCCGACGTAGTCCTTCGGCAGCAGGATCGCGGCCTTCACCATGGGCTCCGACACCGAGGCCACACGACCGTCGGGGTACTCGCTCGGGTTCGTGACCGTGACGTGCTCGCCGGTGTCGGTGGTGACCTCGTAGATCACGGACGGCGCGGTGGTGATGAGGTCGAGGTCGAACTCGCGCGACAGCCGCTCCGTGATGATCTCGAGGTGCAGCAGGCCGAGGAACCCGCAGCGGAACCCGAAGCCCAGCGCGACGGAGGTCTCGGGCTCGTACTGCAGCGACGCGTCCGAGAGCTTGAGCTTGTCGAGCGCCTCGCGCAGGTCGCCGTAGTCGCTGCCGTCGATCGGGTAGATGCCGGAGAAGACCATCGGCTTGGGATCCGTGTAACCGGCCAGCGACTCCGTCGCGGGCTTTCGGGCGTTGGTGATCGTGTCGCCGACCTTGGACTGGCGCACGTCCTTCACACCCGTGATGAGGTAGCCGACCTCGCCGACGCCGAGTCCCTTGGTGGGGATCGGCTCGGGGCTCGACACGCCGATCTCGAGCAGGTCGTGCGTGGCCTTCGTCGACATCATCTGGATGCGCTCGCGCGGCTCGAGCTTGCCGTCGACCATGCGCACGTAGGTCACGACACCGCGGTACGAGTCGTACACCGAGTCGAAGATCATCGCCCGGGCCGGGGCGTCCGCGTTCCCCTTGGGTGCGGGGATCTGCTCGACGATGCGGTCGAGCAGGTCCTCGACGCCCATGCCCGTCTTGCCCGACACGCGCAGCACATCGTCGGGCGAACCGCCGATGAGGTTGGCCAGCTCGGTCGCGAACTTCTCGGGGTCGGCGGCGGGCAGGTCGATCTTGTTGAGGACCGGGATGATGTGCAGGTCGTTCTCGAGTGCGAGGTACAGGTTCGCGAGCGTCTGGGCCTCGATGCCCTGCGCCGCGTCCACCAGCAGGATCGCGCCCTCGCACGCCGCGAGCGAACGGCTGACCTCGTACGTGAAGTCGACGTGGCCGGGCGTGTCGATCATGTTGAGCGCGAAGGTGCCGTCGGCGGTCGCCCAGGGCATGCGGACCGCCTGCGACTTGATCGTGATGCCGCGCTCGCGCTCGATGTCCATGCGGTCCAGATACTGGGCACGCATGTCGCGATCAGCGACCACGCCGGTGATCTGCAGCATGCGGTCGGCCAATGTGGACTTGCCGTGGTCGATGTGGGCGATGATGCAGAAGTTGCGGATCAGCTCAGGAGGGGTCGCAGACGGCTCGAGAGGCTTCAGGGCGCGGGGTGACATGTCGAGACGATTCTACGGGTGCCGAATGCCGAGACCCTGCGAACGGGGTGACTAGCCTGACTGCATGGGGGTTCAGGTCGTGCTCGTCCACGGCATCCGGACGTCCGCGACCATGTGGCGGGCGCAGCGGGAATACCTGCACGCGCGCGGCACCCCCGTCGTCGCGGTCGATCTCCCGGGCCACGGCACGCGCATGGCCGAGACGTTCACCCTGGACGGCGCGTTCGCGACCATCGACGAGGCGGTGAGGGATGCCGCCGCCCGCGGCCCTGTGCTGCTCGTGGGGCACTCGATGGGCGGGCTGCTGTCGATCGACTACGTGGGGCGGGAGGACCCGCCTCCGGTCGACGCGTTCATCGCGGCATCCTGCACCGCGATCCCGCGCGGCGCGGGACTCGCGACCTACCGGGTGCTCGCCCGCGGGTTCGACTCGCTCCCCGACCGCGGCATGTGGCTCACCGACCGGGTGCTCGATCGCACGCTCCCCACCGAGACGCGCGCCGACTTCGGCGCCGGCGGGTACGCGTTCGACGCCCAGGACACCGCGCTGCGGAGCCTGTCGGTGCTCGACCTGCTGGCTGCGCTCCGTCGCATCGACGTACCGCTGTGGTTCATCAACGGGCAGTTCGATCAGCTCCGCGTCAACGAGCAGCTCTTCCTGCGCATCGCGAAGGACGCCGAGCTCATCGTCGTCCCACGCACCAGCCACCTCGTCACGGCGATGCGGCCACGCGTCTTCAATGCGCTTCTGGAGCTCGCGATCACGACGCTCGAACAGACCTGATAGAATCCTTGTTTGGCTTGCGTGTGGGTTCGTCCCTCACGACCGCCGCGAGGCGCCCTCTCTCGCCGAACGGCACAATCAATCCGATTCACCTCCGAACGAAAGAACCGTCGACACGTGGCGAACATCAAGTCGCAGATCAAGCGCAACAAGACCAACGAGAAGGCCCGCGAGCGCAACAAGGCCGTCAAGAGCGAGCTGAAGACCGAGGTGCGCCGCACCCGCGAGGCCATCGCGTCGGGCGACAAGGCCACCGCCGAGAAGGCGCTCAAGACCGCGTCGAAGAAGCTCGACAAGGCCGTCAGCAAGGGTGTCATCCACCAGAACCAGGCTGCGAACCGCAAGTCGGCCATCGCGAAGCAGGTCGCGGCGCTCTGACGCACCGCCCGCTCGCACGAGCGTGAAAAGGCCCGTCCCGCAAGGGGCGGGCCTTTCTCATGCGGTCGATGCGCGGCGATCAGGAGCCGTACGGCGCACGCGTCGCGATGACGGTGATCATCCGTTCGAGGGCGAACACGGCGTCGCGGGAACCGCCCTTGACCTCGGCATCCGCCCGCGCCGTCGCCTGGATCGCGCGGCCGAGGCTCTCCTCGTTCCACCCCACCAGGTCGCGCCGCGCGCGATCGATCTGCCAGTCCTTCATGCCCAGGCGTGCGGCGAGGGCGGACGACGACTCGCGCGTGCCGGCGACGCGCGCCATCGATCGGAGCTTCATGGCCACCGCGGCCACGAGCGGCACCGGGTCGGCACCCGACGCGAGTGCGTGACGCAGCGCGATGAGGGCCTCGCCGTAGCGCCCCGCGATCGCGGTGTCGGCGACCGTGAACGCCGAGGTCTCGACGCGACCGCCGTAGTAGCGCTCGACGACCTGCTCGGTGATGTCGCCGGGCACGTCGGCGATCAGCTGCTGACACGCCGCAGCGAGCTCGGTGAGGTCGTCGCTGAAGGCCGAGACCAGCGCGCGCAGTGCGGGTGGCGCGATCCGCTTCTTCGCGGCCTGGAACTCCCCTGCCGCGAAGTCGTATCGATCGGAGTCGCGCTTGATCGCGGGGCACGCGATCTCGACGCCGGAGCCCTCCCCCGCCCGGATGGCGTCCAGCAGCTTCTTGCCGCGCACGCTCGCACCCGTGTGCCGCAGCGCGACGGTCGCGCCGTCCTGCGGAACGGCGAGGTACGACACGGCCTCGGCGAGGAACGTGTCGGAGCACTTCTCGACACCGCTCACGCGCACCAGCCGCGGCTCGCCGAACAGCGACGGCGACGTCACCGCCAGCAGCGTGCCGGCGGAGTAGTCGTCGGCGCGGATGTCCGTGACTTCGAGCGTCGGGTCCTCGGCGCGCAGGTAGTCGCGGACGCCGGCGATCGCACGTTCGGCGCACACCTCTTCGGGGCCCGACACGAGCACGACCGGCGCCGGCTGCGGTGCGCGCCAGGAGAGCTGCGGAATGGCGCTGCGCGGAGCCTTTGAAGCGGGGCGACGCGCAGAGGATGCCATGGCTCCAGCCTACCGACGCCGCCGACATCGCCGGCGCGTCAGCCGCCGCGTTCGCGCCACACGGCGACGCCGCTGCGACCTGCCCACAGTGCGACGATGCCGTCCCGGTCGGTGCGGGCGACGACCGCGCTGACCCCGTCGAGCACCGCCAGCGTCTCGTCGCGCGGATGGCCGTAGTCGTTGCCGGCGCCGACGGTGATGACGGCGACCGCGGGTGCGATCGCCGCATAGAGCGCGGCATCCTGATCCGCGCTGCCGTGGTGCGCGACCTTGACGACGGCGTACGGCGGATGCAGCGCCCCGGACGCCGCCAGCGCCTGCTGCGGCGATGCCGCGAGATCGCCGAGCAGGAGGATCGGCGGGATCGGCCCGCCGCGCACGTCCAGGACCACGCTGGAGTCGTTGCCGACGGCGAACGCGCGACTGCCCGGTCTCGGCCACAGGACCCGCCACGTCGCTTCGCCGAGCGAACCCGACATGCCGGCGGACGCCTCGACCGCCTCGGCCCCGCCCGTCGTGAGGGCCGCGACGGCGGCACGACCGGGTGCGTCGTCGGGACCGTGGAGGACGGTGCCGACGCGCCCGGCCACCGCTTCCACGCCGCCGATGTGGTCCAGGTCGGAGTGCGTCAGCACGAGGAGGTCGATGTGCGACACACCGACCCGGTCCAGGCACGCGCCGAGCGGCGCCGGGTCGGGGCCGGTGTCGACGAGGGCGACGACTCCGGCAGAGCGCAGCAGCACCGCATCGCCCTGACCCACGTCGCAGGCCAGCACGCTCCACTCGCGCGGAATCGTCCAGCCCCCGGCGACCGAGGCGAGCGCGCCCGAGCCCAGCGCGCTGCCGGCAAGCACCGCCACGACCACGAGCGATCCGCCTCTCAGCACGCGCCGGAGTCGTCCGCCCCCGCGCGGCAGCACCACGATCGCGGCGATCGCGGCGCCCACGGCGGCGAGCGCGACCGCGCCCGGCCACCCCTCGAGCCAGGGCAGCGCCTCGGCGGGCAGCGACGATACGGTGCCCGCGACACCCGCGATCCACGAGGCAGGGAGCCACGCGAGCGCCGCGAGCCCGGATTGCAGCCACGGCACCGGCAGCGCCAGGCAGGCCGCCAGGCCGAGCACGGTGGCCGCCGGGGCGGCCGGCTCGGCGAGCAGGTTGGCCAGCACGCCGTACACCGGGATCGACGGCTCGATGAGGATCAGCAGGGGGCCGCAGGCGAGCTGCGCGGCGAGGGGGATGGACAGCGCGAGCGCGAGCGTGCGGGGCATCACCCGTGCGAGCCCCGTAGCCATCGGCCGTGCGAGCAGCAGCAGGGCCGCCGTGGCCGCGACCGACAGCGCAAACCCGAGGGATGCCGCCAGCCAGGGGTCGACGACGAGCAGCCCCGTCACGGCGAGCGCGAGGATCGCGGTACCGGAACCCGTGCGGCCCAGCAGCACCGCGAGCATCGCGACGGCCGCCATCGCCGCCGCCCGCACGACGCTCGGCTCCGGGGTCACGAGCACGACGAACCCCACCAGGACGGCCAGTCCGACGCCCACGCGGAGGGCGCGGGACGCACCGAGGAGCGCCGCGAGCGCGAACGCGAGACCGACGACCAATGCGCAGTTCGCGCCCGACACGGCGGTGAGATGCGAGAGCGACGAGGCCTTCATCGCCGTGTCGAGATCTCGAGTCACGAGCGACGTGTCGCCCACAGCCAAGCCCGGCACGAGCCAGGCTCCTGCCCCGGGGAGACCGCTGACGGCCCGCACGAGACCCGTGCGCAGCCCTGCCGCCGCGGCCGCGACTCCGGAGGACGCCGCGGTGACCTCGACCCCGCGTGAGGCCCACACGGTGATCACAGCCCTCTCGCCCGCACGCGCCGGTTTCGCGGTGCCGTGGGCGATCACCGCGGCACCGACGTCCAGGTCGGCCGGCCGGTCCACATCATCCGGGGCGACCCGCACCACGACCTCCACCCCGACGTCGCGCGCGGTCGGACCTGTCGTGAGACGCGTCGCGCGGGCATCGAACGCGAGCGTGCCGTCGGCGCGCAGTTCGACCTTGCCCACGACCTCGGCCGTCACCTCGACGGCCCGCCCGCCCGAGAGTGCGACCGCGGCGACCTGCGTCCGCGCGGGCTGCGCGAGGGCCACCTGCGACGAGACGGCGGCGGCGGCAGCGAGCGCGAGGACCGCCACCAGCATCGCCGTCGACGGCCGGAGCCCCGGCGCCCCGCGGCGCCGGCGAAGGGCGACGACCACGGCGATCACCGCCGCG
>Ga0160450_100414_pt1 | contig 26607 bp, 13 predicted proteins | sample HID1975K_E1MG_FD_108257 | JGI IMG/M metagenome (GOLD analysis project Ga0160450, IMG submission 108257) | Enriched soil microbial communities from UW Madison campus, WI, USA - HID1975K_E1 MG | ecosystem: Environmental > Terrestrial > Soil > Unclassified | place: USA: Madison, Wisconsin...
CGGGCGCCCGCAGCCTCGGCGCGCTCCAGAGTGGCTGCCGGCAGCGCCTGCCCTCCGATGAGGATGCGCTCGAACGAGCGCAGCGCGGCGAGGATGTGGGGGTCGTGGTCGGCGGCGTCGAGCAGCTTCGACAGCTGCGCCGGCACCAGCGACGTATAGGTCGGCACGCGTTCGCCGCCCACCGACGACGTCATCGTGAGCGCGGCGGCCGCGAAGGCCTGAGGCGTGAACGCGCCCGACAGGATCGCGGGCTCGCGGTCGGCCACGAGCGAGCGCACCAGCACCTGCAGCCCGGCGACGTAGCTCGCCGGCAGTGCGAGCAGCCACGCGCCGTCGCCGATGCGTTCGGCGGTCGCGAGCGCGCTCGCGGTGAGGCAGTCGCGCGTCAGCACGACGCTCTTCGGAACGCCGGTGGAGCCCGACGTGGTGACCACGACGGCGGTTCCCGGACGCACCTCGGACGGCAGGCGATCGACCATGCCGAGCCCGAGCGCGGGACCGGCGCCGTGCAGTGCGCCGCGCAGCCCCCGCAGGATCTCACGCGGGTCGTCGCCGACGACGGGTTCGAGCTTCATCGCGTCAGTAGTGCCACGGGTAGGGCGACCAGTCCGGGTCGCGCTTCTCCAGGAACGAGTCGCGGCCCTCGACCGCCTCGTCGGTGCCGTAGGCGAGACGCGTGGCCTCGCCGGCGAACACCTGCTGACCGACCATGCCGTCGTCGACCGCGTTGAACGCGAACTTCAGCATGCGGATGGCCGTGGGCGACTTGGTGAGGATGGTGCGGGCCATCGCCACGGCCTCCTTCTCGAGCACGGCGTGCGGCACGACCCGATTGACGGCACCCATCTCGTACGCGCGCCCGGCCGAGTACTCCTCGGCGAGGAAGAACACCTCGCGCGCGAACTTCTGCCCGATCTGCCGGGCGAAGTACGCCGAGCCGTAGCCGGCGTCGAACGAGCCGACGTCGGCGTCGGTCTGCTTGAAGCGGCCGTGCTCGGCCGAGGCGATCGACAGGTCGCACACGACGTGCAGCGAGTGCCCGCCACCGGCCGCCCACCCGGGGATCACGGCGATCACGACCTTCGGCATGAACCGGATCAGCCGCTGCACCTCGAGGATGTGCAGCCGCCCGGCACGTGCCTGGGCCTCGGCACCGACCGACTCCTCCGACTCGGAGTACTTGTACCCGTCGCGGCCGCGGATGCGCTGGTCGCCGCCCGAGCAGAACGCCCAGCCGCCGTCCTTCGGGCTGGGACCGTTGCCGGTGAGCAGCACGACGCCGATGCGCGGGTCCTGGCGTGCGATGTCGAGCGCGCGGTACAGCTCGTCCACCGTGTGCGGCCGGAACGCGTTGCGCACCTCGGGCCGGTCGAACGCGATGCGTGCGATTCGGCCGTCCTTCGAGACGTGCGACGTGATGTCGGTGTAGCCGCCGTCTTCGGGGGCGCCGGGTGCCGGCATCCATTCGTCTTCGTCGAACAGTTCCGAAACGCTCACCCGCCCAGCCTACGGCGGGGCGGCGGCACGCGTCATACGGGCGTCATCCGGAACCGGACAGCGGATGCCGCCGACTACCCTTGATCGGTGACCTCGACTCTTCGCACCCTGGCCGTGGCCGCGGCGTCCGCCGCTCTGCTGATCACCCTCGCCGCCTGTTCGTCCCCGTCGCCCGACCCGACGACGTCCGCTTCTCCGGGAGTGTCGACCGAGGCCTCGCTGGCCGTGGAGCACGCGTGCGACGGCGACGAAGGCGTCACGGTCGTGGTCGACGCGAGCGCGCTCGGCGACGCGGACGACGTGTCGAACACGTGGTGCGTGAGCGCCGACGACACGATCGTCGCCGCCGATGCCTTCGCCGCCACCGGCATCACCACCGAGGGCACCGACCAGTACGGCGACCAGGTCGTGTGCCGCGTCAACGGCCTGCCGGCCGAGGACGAGGCGATCACGGCCGACGACGGCTCGGACTACTTCGAGAAGTGCGAGACGATGCCCGCCGCGTTCGCGTACTGGTCGCTGTGGGTCAAGCCCGCGGACGGCGAGTGGAACTACGCACAGGAGGGTCTGGCGACCCAGCCGCTCGAGCCCGGCGACGCCGTCGAGCTGCTCTTCACCCTCAACGGCGAACCGGCCGCCCCCGCCTCATGATCCTCCGGCCCGGGCCTCTGCGGGCGGCGGCGGTCCTCGCCGCCGGCTTCGTGGCGGCCCGGGTCGTCTACCGCATCCTGTTCCACGGGGCCGACGGCTCCGGAACGGTGCTGCTGCCGCTGCCGGCGGTGCGCCTCGCGCCGCCGTTCGCGCACGTCGTGCTGCTCGGCCCCGTCACGACGGACGGGCTGCTGGATGCCGCGGCCAGCGCGCTCCCGATCGCACTGGCGATCCTCGCCTTCGGCGTGCTGAACTCCCTCGTCGACCTGCACCGCGTGTTCGCACGCGCGTCACGGCGCGGCCCGCTGCGGGGCGTCGCACGGGCGCTCGCGATCGCGTGGGCGACGCTCCCCTCGCTCGCCGACGGCGCCCGGGCTGTGCGGTTCGCGCAGCGTCTGCGCGGCGAGCGCGGTGGTGTGCGCCTGCTCCTCCCCCTGCTTCAGCGCACCCTCGAGCGTGCCGGGCACGTCGCCGCAGCCCTCGAGCTGCGCGGGTTCGCCGGGCGCGGCCTCGACGGCGACTGTCTCGCGCCCGTCGAGGCGCACGACCTGGCCGCCGGATTCGCCGGAGGGGATGCTCCGCGCGCATCCGCCACGGCCGCCGGCATCCGTCTCCCCTCCGCTCTGACGCTCGAAGCCGGGACCCTCACGCTCGTGTCGGGGGCGACCGGATCGGGCAAGTCGACCCTGCTGCGGGCGATCGCGGGACTCCACACGCACACCGACGGCGGGTGGCTCACCGGGACGCTGCGGGTCGTCGGGCACGACCGGGCGGCAGTGCCCCCGCGCGACCTGGCGCAACGCGTCGGGGTGGTGCTGCAGCATCCCCGCGAGGCGTTCGCGACCGAGCGCGTGCGTGACGAGATCGGCCTGGCGCTCGAGCTGCGCGGCGTCGCGCGCGTGATCGTCGATGCCAGGGTCGCCGACGTCGCCCAGCGCGTCGGCATCTCGCGACTGCTCGAACACCCGACGCGGGGTCTGTCGGCGGGCGAGGCCACCCTCGTCGCGATCGCCGCGGCGATCGCCGAGCACCCGATCCTGCTGCTCGTCGACGAGCCACTCGCCGACCTCGACGGCGACGCGCGGGTGCGCGTCGCCGGGTTGCTGGGCGCGCTCGCGCACGACGCGGGCATGTGCGTCGTCGTCGCCGAGCATCGCGTCGGCACCCTCGCCGGTGTCGCGGACGAGGTGCTGCGGATCGAGGGCGGTGTGGTGCACCCGGTACCCGCGGCGGAGGTCGCCGGGCAGGTCGCGGACCGCCCGACGGAGGTCGCCCCGCGGGTCGCGGGCCGCGCCACCGAGGTTGCACCGCGGACCCTCCGCGACGCGCGTGCGCAGCCCGTGCTCCGCGCCCACGGCATCACCGTGACGCACCGCGGCACGGTTGCGGTGGCCGGTGCCGACGTCGACCTGCGCCCCGGCGAGATCGTCGCGCTCACCGGGCCGAACGGCGCCGGCAAGTCGAGCCTGCTCGCGGCGCTCGCCCTGCCGGCGCGGGGTTCGGACGTCGTCGCCGAAGGCCGGGTGGCGCTGGTGCCCGACGCCTCGGACGACCTCTTCGTATACGACACGGTCGCAGCGGAGTGCGCCCGTGCGGACCGGCATGGGCCGACGCGCCACGCTTCGTCTCGCCGGCGCTCGCTCAGCGACCCGGGGGCCGGGTTGCGAAGGCCGGCAGCGGCGGCCGAGTCTCACGGAGCATCCGCGGTCCGGACGCTGAGCGAGCGAGGCACGAGCGAGACGAAGCGCAACCCGGGCGGCTCGGAACAGCCCGGCACCGCCGCGTGCTTCGCCGCTTTCCTCGGGCTCGATCCCGAGAGCCCCGAGGTCGCGGCACGGCTGGCGCGGCATCCCCTCGATCTCTCGGCGGGCGAGCGGCGCTGCCTGGCCCTCGCGATCCAGCTGTCGACGGACCCGCGCGTGATGCTCGTCGACGAGCCGACGCGCGGCCTCGACCCGGCTGCCCGCGCGGTCGTGTGGGCGGCGCTGGTGTCTCTCGCCGACGCCGGCACCGCCGTGCTCGTCGCCTCGCACGAGCCGGAGGTCGCCCAACACGCCGACCGCGTGCTCGTGATGCGCGACGGGACGCTGTCGGCGGGCACGCCCGCTTCGGCCCCCTCTCTCGTGCGACGAACTCAGGAGATCCGCACGTGGCTGCGGCGCGAGGCGGGGATTCCCGCGGAGGCCCCGGCGCCGACCGCCGGAACTCCTGAATCCTCCACGCGACCGGCCCGGCCGCCGGCATCCCGCCGCCCCCTGCTTCCGGGCGCGGCGCTCGTCGCGGCGAACCTCGTGGCGCTCGGCGCGTTCTGCTGGCCCCTCGTGGCGACGGCGGTGCCGGCGCAGGCGCATGCCGCGGTGCCGGTCGCGGCCCTGGCGCTGGCACCGCTCGCGGTGCTGGTCGTGATCGCCACGCTCGACGGCACCGTCCGGTCGGCGCACATGCTCGCGCTGCTCGGGACCCTCGCCGCGATCGGTGCGGCGGTGCGCATCGCGAGCACGGGTGTCGGCGGCGTCGAGGCGGTGTTCGTGCTGCTGATCCTCGCCGGACGCGCGTTCGGCGCCCGCTTCGGAATGCTGCTCGGCATGGCCTCGATCGCCCTGTCGACGCTCGTCACCGGAACCTTCGGCCCGTGGACCCCCTTCCAGATGTTCGCGTGCGCCTGGGTGGGCGCGGGCGCGGGGCTGCTTCCCCGGCTGCGCTCCCGCGCGGGCGAGATCGTGCTGCTGTCGGTGTACGGGGTCGCCGCGTCGTACGTCTTCGGGCTCATCATGAATCTCTGGTACTGGCCCTTCGCGGTCGGATACGGCACGGGTATCTCGTACGACGGCTCGGCGCCGCTCGGCGTCAACCTGTCGAGCTTCCTGCTGTACTCGCTGATCACCTCGACCCTCAGCTGGGACACCCTCCGCGCCATCACGACGGTCGTCGGCCTGACCGTCGTCGGCCGACCGGTGCTCGCCGCCCTCCGCCGCGCCAAGCCGCTGCAACCCGCCGCGCCGCGCCCCGCTCCGGCGCGCGAGCCCGCCCGCCGCTGACCTCGTCCGACGGTATGCCGCGACCTCCGGCATCCCGCGCACGCGAGCCGGGCCGGGCCTCGGGTGTCAGCCGAACGCGAAACCGGGGATCCAGGCCACCGCGAGGTACGCAGCGACCGGGGCGATCCCGAGCAGGACGACGCCGGCGATCACGAGCGGGCGGCTGCGTGTCGTCGGGAGCAGCGCGCACAGCATCGTCGCGAGGTAGACGGCCACGACGGCGACGGTCACGACGAGCCCGGTGCCGGCCCGGTCCGATGCGAAGCAGTTGCGCGGCGCGGGGAGGATCGCCGGGCACACGATCGGTCCCCACGGCACGGCCGCGAGCCAGATGAGCAGGATCGTCCCGAGCGCCAGAGCGAATGCGGCGACGGCCAGGCCGATTGATGTCGACCTGGCCGTGCGAGAGGCTGTCATGAGGCCACGATAAACGTGAACCGCGGGCCGGATCAGACCGAGAAGTACTTCGCCTCGGGGTGGTGGAACACGAAGGCGTCGGTCGACTGCTCGGGGTGCAGCTGCAGCTCCTCGCTGAGCTCGACGCCCATGCGCTCGGGGCGCAGCAGCTCGACGACCTTGCGGCGGTCCTCCATGTCGGGGCAGGCGGGGTAGCCGAGCGAGAAGCGGGCGCCGCGGTACTCGAGCTTGAACAGGCCCGCCGTGTCGGTCGGGTCCTCGGCCGAGAAGCCGAGCTCGGAGCGGATGCGCGCGTGCCAGAACTCGGCGAGCGCCTCGGTCAGCTGCATCACGAGACCATTGAGCTCGTAGTAGTCGCGGTACCGGTCCTCGGCGAAGAGCTTCGCCGTGACCTTGTCGATCGCCGCGCCCGCGGTCACGAGCTGCACCGGCAGCACGTCGACCTGACCCGACTCGCGCGAGCGCACGAAGTCCGACAGGCACAGGTGGCGGTCGCGGCGCTGGCGCGGGAAATGGAAGCGCAGCCGGTCGGTGCCGATCGGGCCGCCCGAGCCGCCGTCGGGCGCGAGCAGGCCGGGCCCGCCGAGCACACCGGCCGGGTCGTCGGCGTGGTGCAGCACGACCAGGTCGTCGCCCTCCGATACGACCGGGAAGAACCCGTACGCCACCGAGGCGTCGAGCATGCCCTCGGCGAGGATGCGGTCGAGCCAGTACCGCAGCCGCGGGCGCCCCTCGGTCTCGACGAGCTGCTCGTAGCTGAGTCCGTCCTCCCCGCGGCCGGGCTTCAGGCCCCACTGGCCCATGAACGTCGCGCGCTCGTCGAGGAACGCGGCGTAGTCCTGCAGCGCGATGCCGCGCACGATGCGGGTGCCCCAGAACGGCGGCGCGGGCACCGCGTTGTCGGAGGCCACATCCGAGCGGGCCGGCATGGCCTCGGGCTCGGTCAGCGTGAGCTTGGAGCCCGCGGCATGCCGCCGCTTCTTCAGTGCGGGAAGTCCGACCGAGTCCGGCGAGGCCCCACGCGCGATCCTGACCAGCGGCTCCATGAGCGCGAGCCCCTCGAACGCGTCGCGGGCGTAGCGGACCTCGCCGTCGAACAGGCTCGCGAGGTCGTCCTCGACGTACGCGCGGGTGAGCGCCGCACCGCCGAGGATCACCGGCCACTTCTTGCCGAGACCGCGGGCCGTGAGCTCCTCGAGGTTCTCCTTCATGACCACGGTCGACTTGACGAGCAGGCCCGACATGCCGATCACGTCGGCGTTGTGCTCCTCGGCGGCGGCGATGATGTCGGCGATCGGCTGCTTGATGCCGAGGTTGATCACCTCGTAGCCGTTGTTGGTGAGGATGATGTCGACGAGGTTCTTGCCGATGTCGTGCACGTCGCCGCGGACGGTCGCCAGCACGATGCGACCCTTGCCCGAGGCATCCGACTTCTCCATGTGCGGCTCGAGCAGCGCGACCGCGTTCTTCATGACCTCGGCCGACTGCAGCACGAACGGCAGCTGCATCTCGCCGGCGCCGAACCGCTCGCCGACGATCTTCATGCCCTCCAGCAGGTGGTCGTTGATGATCGCCAGCGGCGCCATGCCCTCGGCCCGCGCAAGGTCGAGGTCGGCCTCCAAGCCCTTGCCCTCGCCGTCGATGATGCGGCGCTGGAGGCGCTCGCCCGTCGGCAGGGCGGCGAGCTCGGCGGCCCGCTGGTTGCGCAGGGCCGCGGTGTCGACGCCGGCGAACAGGTCGAGCATGCGCGCCAGCGGGTCGTACGTGATGTTGCCGTCGGCGTCGTACTCACGGCGATCCCACACCAGGTCGAGCGCGACCTGGCGCTGCTCGTCCGAGATCGACGCCAGCGGCACGATCTTGGCGGCGTCGATGATCCCGCTCGTGAGCCCGGCCTCCACCGCCTCGTGCAGGAACGCCGAGTTCAGCACGCTGCGCGCGGCCGGGTTGAGCCCGAACGACACGTTCGAGACGCCGAGAGTCGTGTTGATGCCCGGGTACTTCGCCGAGATGCGGCGGATCGCCTCGATCGTCTCGATGGCGTCGCGGCGGGTCTCCTCCTGCCCGGTCGCGATCGGGAACGTCAGGCAGTCGACGATGATGTCACTCACCCGCATGCCCCAGTCGCCGACCAGCTCGTCGACCAGCCGCGACGCGATGCGCACCTTGTCGTCGGCGGTGCGCGCCTGGCCCTGCTCGTCGATCGTCAGTGCGATGACCGCGGTGCCGTGCTCCTTGACGAGCGGCATGATGCGCCCGAATCGGGATGCCGCACCGTCGCCGTCCTCGTAGTTCACGGAGTTCACGACCGGGCGTCCGCCGATGAGCTCCAGGCCCGCCTGGATGACGCCGGGCTCGGTCGAGTCGACCACGAGCGGCAGGGTCGAGGCCGACGCGAACCGCGAGACGACCTCGCGGATGTCGGCGACACCGTCGCGGCCCACGTAGTCGACGCACACGTCGAGCAGGTGTGCGCCGACGCGGATCTGGTCGCGCGCGATCTCGACGCAGTCGTCCCAGCGCCCTTCGAGCATCGCCTCGCGGAACGCCTTCGACCCGTTGGCGTTGGTGCGCTCGCCGATCGCCAGGTACGACGCGTCCTGCCGGAACGACACGTGCTGGTACAGCGAGGCCACACCCGGGTCGAGGTCCGGCCCGTGTGCGGCACGGTCGGCGGCACCGCCGACCGGTCGCAGCCGCTCGACGACCGCCGCGAGGTGCTCGGGCGTCGTGCCGCAGCATCCGCCGATCAGTCCGAGACCGAACTCGCGCACGAACTGCTCGTGCGCCGTCGCGAGCTCGGCGGGCGACAGCGGGTAGTGGGCGCCGTTCGCGCCGAGGACCGGCAGCCCGGCGTTGGGCATGCACGCGATCGGCACGGTCGCGTGCTTCGACAGGTGCCGCAGGTGCTCGCTCATCTCGGTGGGCCCGGTGGCGCAGTTGAGGCCGATGGCGTCGACGCCGAGCGGCTCGATCGCGGTGAGGGCCGCGCCGATCTCGGATCCCATCAGCATCGTGCCGGTCGTCTCGACGGTCACTTCGACGAAGATCGGAAGCCGGATGCCACGGCTCACGATCGCCTGACGACAGCCGTTGATGGCAGCCTTGGTCTGCAGCAGATCCTGGCTCGTCTCGACGAGGAACGCGTCGGCGCCGCCGTCGATGAGCCCCTCGGCCTGCAGCGCGAACGTCTGCTTCAGGTTGTCGTACGTCGTGTGACCGAGGCTCGGCAGCTTCGTCCCCGGCCCCATCGAGCCGAGCACCCAGCGCTCGCGGCCGTCGGAGGCCTGCGCCGCCTCGACGCGCTCGCGCGCGATGCGCGCACCCTTCTCAGCGAGCTCGGCGATGCGGTCGACGATGCCGTAGTCGTCGAGGTTCGACCAGTTCGCGCCGAACGTGTTGGTCTCGACCGCGTCGACACCCACCGCGAGGTACGCGTCGTGGATCGCACCGACCACGTCGGGGCGTGAGACGTTCAGGATCTCGTTGCAGCCCTCGAGCCCCTGGAAGTCGCCGTCGATCGTGAGGTCGTAGCGCTGCAGCATCGTGCCCATGGCGCCGTCCGCGATCACGACGCGGTTGCGCACGGCGTCGAGCAGGCGCTCCGCGCGCTCAGGGCGCGGCACGCCGTCGATGTCGAGGGCGAAGCGTGGGGCGAGCGAAACGGCGGTCACCCCGCGATTTTAGTCGCGCGGCGCCCGCCCGGCCCCGTCCGTGACGGGGCCGGGCGGGCGGGCGAGTGGCCCGGCGCGCGGCATCCACTGATCTCGCTCGCGCGCGCAGGCCGTCAGGCGTTCTTGCCGTCGCGCCACCGCAGCCAGGACTCGACGAGGTCGAAGTCGAAGTCGGGGCCGCGGAAGCCGAACGTGATGAGGCGCGCGCCGGCGTCGTACAGCGCGTCGGCGTGCTCGACGCCGTGGCCGTGCACCTCGTTCGAGATCACGAGGTTCGAGGTGTCGCGCTCTTCGCGCTCGGCCCAGCGCTCGATGACGTCGATCTTGTGCGCGATCTCATCGGGCGCCACGAAGCTGTGCCAGATGTCGGCGTGACGGGCGACCAGGCGCAGCGTCTTCTGCTCGCCCTTGCCGCCGATCATCACCGGGATCTTGCGGGTGGGCGGCGGGTTCAGCTTCGCCCAGCGGGCCTCGACGCGCTCCAGACCGGCGGCGAGGTCGTTCAGCCGCGAGCCCGGGGTGCCGAACTCGTAGCCGTACTCCTCGTAGTCGCGTGCGAACCAGCCGGCGCCGGTGCCGAAGATGAAGCGGCCGGTGTCGCCGCCCTTGGCCGAGATGTGGTCGATCGTGCGGGCCATGTCGGCCTGCAGGTCGGCGTTGCGATAGCTGTTGCAGTTGACGAGGGCGCCGAACTCGACGCGCTCGGTCTGCTCGGCCCAGGCGCCGAGCATCGTCCATGACTCGAAGTGCAGGCCGTCGGGGTCGCCCGACAGGGGGAAGAAGTGGTCCCAGTTGAACAGGATGTCGACGCCGAGGTCTTCGAGCCGGCGGACGGCGTCGCGGATCCCGTCGTACGGGGTGTGCTGGGGCTGGATCTGCACGCCGAAGCGCACGGGAGTGTCGAGGAGGGGCATGAGGAAAAGACTAGGGCCGGCCCGGAGGGCGCTTCCCCGTTTCACGGGATCTGCCGGGACGCGGATCCGATCGGATGATCGTGCCCGCATCCCGGCAGGGCTCCTCGGCCCGGGGCGCGTCAGGCGCGGCGCGCCCTGGCCGCCTTCAGTGCGGCATCCGTCGTGTCCCAGATCGCGACCGCGACGATCACGAACCCGATGATCGCGGCGATGATGCCCTGCACCGTCGCCCCGTCGGCGCCCTCGATGATCGTGGGGAAGAAGTCGGGGTTGAGCAGCCGGCCCGTGCCGAGCAGCCACAGCGCCGGCACCGCGATGAGGAGGTTCAGGATGCCGTTGGCCACGGCCAGCGGCACCGTCCAGCGTCCGACGCCGTACACGGCGATCGCCAGCACGGCCTCCAGCGCCATCACGGCGAACAGCCCGGTGATCCACCACGGCCACAGGCCGTCGTCGAGGAACGGCAGTCCGGGCTGGGTGGGGACCAGTCCGATGAAGTGGTCCCACAGGACCACGCCGGCCATGATCAGCAGGAACGCGATCGAGGCGATCATGTCGCCGAGCCCGGCGCCGCGCTGCCGCGGCTCGGTCAGCCGGTCGAGAGTCCAGGGACCGGTGTCCATCGTCTCGTGGCCGGTGCGCTCGAGGACGACGAACACGAGCGTCGTCCAGAAGGCGACGTGGAGGGCGGCGGTCAGCACGGCCACGACGGCCGACCCGATCGTCTCCCCCACCGTCGCGCCGCTGAGGATCTGGCCGAGCGCGACACCGAAGGCGGCGCAGGGCAGCACGATCCACAGCAGCAGCTTGAGCAGGCGCCACCAGTCGAGGTAGTAGCGCGGGCCGATCAGGTGCAGCTGACGCCCGGTGTAACCGGCGGCGAGCAGGTCGGGGTCGCCGAGGTCGGTGAGCACCGCGCGCTCGGCGGACTCGGGGTCGTCGCCCTCGGCGATGCGCGCCTCGATCTGGTCGTCGATCGAGCCGCGGAGCTCGGCGGCGAGGTCGGAGCGCTGGTCCTCGCGGACGGTCCGCATCGCGGCCTCGACGTAGCGGTCGGTGAGGGTCTCGGTGGTGGTCATGGCGTTCTCCGTGTCACAGGTCGTTGTCGAGTCCGTCGATCGCCGTGGCGATCGCGCGGAAGTCGTCGGTGAGGGCGGCGGCGAGGCGGACGCCCGCGTCGCTGGTGCGGTAGAACTTGCGGGGCCGCGCCTCGTCGGTGTTCCACTCGCTCGTGAGGTACCCCTGCTTCTCGAGCCGGCGAAGCAGCGGATAGAGGGTGTTGGCGTCGGTGGGGAACCCGTGGTCCCCCAGCTCTTCGAGCAGCCCGTAGCCGTACCCCGGCGTCTCGAGCAGCCGCAGACAGGCGAGCACGACGGTGCCGCGCCGCAGCTCCTGCAGGTGCGTCTCGAGGATCTCGGTTTCGCTCATGCCTCACACTGTACTGTGCGTCACACACTATAGTCAACAGCACATCAATGTTTTCTCGCGCAGGTTGCAGGATGGACGCGTGAGCACCGACGCCGTCCTTCCCGCGCTCGACGCGATCCTCCGCACAGCCCGGGTCGTCGCACTGCCGCTTGCGACGCGCTTCCGCGGCATCGACGTGCGCGAGGCCCTGCTGTTCGAGGGGCCCGAGGGCTGGTCCGAGTTCTCACCGTTCCCCGAGTACGACGACGCCGAGGCGGCCACATGGCTGGCCGCGGCCATGGAAGACGCGTACCTGCCACGCCCCGAGGCCGTGCGCGAGACCGTCGGCGTCAACGCCACCGTGCCGGCCGTGCGCGCCGCGACGGTGCCGGCGGTGCTGGCGCGGTTCGACGGATGCCGGACCGCGAAGGTGAAGGTCGCCGAGGCCGGGCAGCGTCTTGCCGACGACATCGACCGCGTGCGCGCCGTGCGCGAGAGCATGGGACCCGAGGGCCGCGTGCGCATCGACGCCAACGGCGGCTGGAACGTCGACGAGGCCGAACGCGCGCTGCACGCGCTGGCCGAGTTCGACCTCGAGTACGCCGAGCAGCCGTGCGCGAGCGTCGACGAGCTCGCCGAGCTGCGCCGCCGCGTGAAGTACATGGACATCCCGATCGCGGCCGACGAGAGCGTCCGCAAGGCTGCCGACCCGCTCGCGGTGGCGCGCGCCGGCGCCGCCGACCTGCTCGTGATCAAGGCCCAGCCGCTCGGCGGCGTGCGCCGGGCACTCGAGATCGTGGCAGAGGCGGGGCTGCCCGCCATCGTGTCGAGCGCCCTCGACACCTCGGTGGGCCTGTCGATGGGCGTCGCGCTGGCCGCGGCCCTCCCCCGGCTCGATTACGACTGCGGCCTCGGCACGGCGTCGCTGTTCACCGCCGACGTCGCGGCCCGCCCGCTCACACCGCGCGGGGGGATGCTGGCGGTCGGCCGCGTGACCCCCGATGAGTCGCTGCTCGCCGCGCACGCGGCACCGGCCGATCGACGGCAGTGGTGGCTCGACCGCGTGACCCGCTGCCACGAGGTGCTGGCCGCCGGGCGCTGATTCTCAGAGCGGGTCGACGAGAGCCGTCGCGAGCCGGGCGGTGCGCTCGTTGACGAGCGTGTGCGCCTCTTCGGCGGGCAGTCCGGTCATGACCGCGAAGGCCGACGTGTCTTCCCACGTCTGGATGATGAGGCCCGCGAACTCGGTCGCAGGCACGCGCAGCCGGAACCCATAGGTCTGCGCGAGGCTCTCGATGAACGAGCCGACCCGCTCGACCAGCCCGGTCTGCCAGGCGATGTAGGTCTGCGCGAGGCGCGGGTCGCGCATGGCGCGCGTGCGGATCTCGCTCGTGAGCAGGATGCCCTGCTTCTTGTCGAATGCCGCGTCGAGCAGCTGCCGCACCAGCGCGCCGGGCTCGAGGTCCTCGCCCCGGGCCTGCAGCACCGCCACGCGCTCGGCGACCTCGTCGATCTTCTCGCCGGCGACGCGCTCGGTGAGGGCGAGCATCAGCTCGTCCTTGGTCTCGAAGTTGGAATAGAACGCCCCGCGCGTGAACCCGGCGCGCTCGCAGATCGCCTCGACCGCGGCGGCGTCGACGCCGACCTCCGCGAAGACGAGCGCGGCGGCATCCAGCAGCTTCTGCCGTGTCGCCTCACGACGGGGGGACGTGACGGCACTGTCTGCCGTCTGGGTGTCGGTCATCGGTTCTCCTCTCCGCCAGTCTCACACGGACTACTCAGGTTGGGGCGGCGAACCCGCCTTACGATACACTCATGTATCCGATACAGCGCTGTATCGACAGTTCCCGAACCTCACACCCCTAATCCCGGAGGATGCGCTGTGTCGACTGTCCTGTATGCGCTCGGCCGCTGGTCGTACCGCCACCCGTGGCGCGTGCTCGTCTCATGGCTGCTGCTGCTCGCCCTGGCCGGCGCCGGCGCCGCCGTGTTCATGAAGGGCACCGACAACTCGTTCTCGATCCCGGGCACCGAGGCCCAGGAGGGCATCGAGCTGCTCGACCGCAGCTTCCCGCAGGCCAGCGGCACCAGCGCGCAGATGGTCGTGGTCGTCGCCGACGGCGACGACGTCACGGCTGACCCGTACAAGTCCGACATCGGCGACGCCGTGTCGCAATTCGAGGACATCGACGGCGTCATCGCCGTCACCGACCCGTACGACGAGATGGTCAGCGGCATGGTGGCCGACGACGAGTCGGCCGCGATCGTGCGGCTGCAGTTCGACGGGCAGTCCACCGACGTCTCCGACGAGACCAAGACCCAGCTCGAAGACGTCGCCGCGGACCTCCGTGACACCCTGCCCGCCGGCTCGCAGGTCGCGATGGGCGGCGACCTGTTCTCGATGTCGGTGCCCGCGCTCTCGCTCATCGAGGCGGTCGGCGTGCTCATCGCCCTCTTCGTCCTCATCGTGACGTTCCGTTCGTTCGCGGTGGCGTGGTTCCCCCTCGTCTCGGCCCTCATCGGCGTCGGCCTCGCCATCGCCCTCATCTACGTGTCGACCGCGTTCGCCTCGATCTCGTCGACCACCCCGATGCTCGCGATCATGCTGGGGCTGGCCGTCGGCATCGACTACGCGCTGTTCATCGTCGCCCGACATCAGGACCAGGTGCGCGCAGGCGAGGAGCCGGAGGAATCCGCGGCCCGCGCCACCGGCACGGCCGGCTCGGCCGTCGTGTTCGCGGGCGTGACGGTGCTCATCGCCCTCATCGGCCTCGGCTTCGCCGGCATCCCCTTCCTCACCACGATGGGCATCGCGGCGGCCGTCGCCGTCGCGATCGCCGTGGTGGTCGCGATCACCCTCACCCCCGCGCTGCTCGGGTTCGCGAAGGAGCGCGTCGCCGGGTGGGGCCACGGCCGCAAGCGTCGGGGGATGCCGCTCCCCGGCCGTCGCCGGGCGGCTGCGGCCGGCACGGCCGACGCCGACGCCACGGCCGGCGATGCTCCGGACGAAGAGGCCGCCGACACGCGCGCCTCGACGCGCGCACACGCCGTCGCCACACCGGCGGCCAAGAAGCCCAACCGCTGGGTCATGCTCGTGACGAAGCATCCGCTCATCACCACGCTCGCCGTCGTGATCACGCTCGGCGTGGTGGCCATCCCCGCGGGCAGCCTCGCTCTGGCACTCCCGAACGCGGGCCAGCAGCCCGAGTCGAGCCAGGCCCGCCAGGCGTACGACCTCACCGCTGAGCACTTCGGCCCCGGCGCGAACGGCCCCCTCATCATGACGGGCACGATCGTCACCTCGACCGACCCCCTCGGCCTCATGGCCGACCTCAAGGCCGAGATCGAGAAGGTGCCGGGCGTCAAGGAGGTCGCGCTCGCGACCCCCAACGAGACCGCCGACACGGGGCTCATCCAGATCATCCCCGAGACCGCACCGGACGACCCGGCCACGGCCGACCTCGTGCGGGCGCTGCGCGAGCTCGCGCCCGATCTCAAGGACGAGTACGGCGTCGACCTGCTCGTCACCGGCTTCACGGCCGTCGGCATCGACATCTCCGACCTGTTGGGCGCCGCCCTGCTGCCGTTCGGCATCTTCGTCGTCGGGCTGTCGCTGATCCTCCTCATGATCGTGTTCCGCTCGATCTGGGTGCCACTCACGGCGGCGCTCGGCTACCTGCTGTCGGTGCTCGCCGCGTTCGGCGTCGTCGCGGCGGTGTTCGAGTGGGGTTGGGGCGCCGACCTGCTGCACGTCGACAAGACGGGCCCGGTCATCAGCTTCATGCCGATCATCCTCATGGGCGTGCTGTTCGGCCTCGCGATGGACTACCAGGTGTTCCTCGTCAGCCGTATGCGCGAGGACTACGTCCACGCGCGGCGCGGGGCCAGGGGGAACACCGCCGGTCACGCCACCCGCAGCGACCGCGACATCGCGATCGGGGCGGTGCGCTCGGGCTTCACCGCCTCGGCCCGCGTCGTGACCGCCGCCGCCGTCATCATGTTCGCCGTGTTCGCCGCCTTCGTGCCCGAGGGCGACTCGTCCATCAAGCCGATCGCGCTGGGGCTCGCCGCCGGCATCGCGATCGACGCGTTCCTCGTGCGCATGACCCTGGTGCCGGCCGTGATGGCCCTCCTGGGCGCGAAGGCCTGGTGGATGCCGCGCTGGCTCGATCGCGTGCTCCCCCACTTCGACATCGAGGGCGAGGCCGTCGAGCGCGAGCTGTCGCTGGCGGAGTGGCCCGAGCCCGGCACGACCGCGGTCGTGGTCGGCGACGGCGTCGGCGTGCACGCCGACGGCGGTCGCTCGCTCGGCGAGGTCTCGCTGTTCGATGGCGCCGGCTTCCGTGTCGAGCCGGGCGGGACGCTGGTCGCCACCGGTGATCCCCGGGCGACGCGCGCCTTCGCACTCGTCGCCGCGGGCCGCCTCGCTCCGACCGACGGCCGGCTGCGCGTGGCCGGGCATCTGCTGCCCGAGCGCGCCGCCTGGGTGCGTGCGCACGTCGGCCTCGCGCTGCTCGGCGACTCCGAGGACCGCGTGCAGGAGCTCCGGCGTGCCCTCGCCGGGCGCACCGAGCTGGTCGTCATCGAAGGGGTCGACGCGCTCGACGCCGCCGAGCGCGACCAGGCCGCCGCGCTGCTGCGCGACGCCAGTGCCGCCCTCGCGGCACGGGCGACCGCCGACCGCGCGCCGGCGCTCACGCTCGTCCTGACCTCGCGCACCGACAGCGCCGCCCTGGCGCTGCTCGCCGATGCGCACCGACCGGACCTGTCCACGCTGACGCTGCAGTCCGGCGCCTCCCACACCCCCACCACCGCAGAGGTGAACGCATGACCCCCAACTGGATCACCACGGCCATCGAGCGCTCGCGCTCCCGCCGCCCGGTGACGTGGCTGACGCTCGTCGGCGTCCTGCTGCTGCCCGTCGTCATCGGCGGCATCCTCGTCGCCGCGCTGTACAACCCCACCGAACGGCTCGACAGCCTCACGGCCGCCGTCGTGAACGAGGACGAGCCCGTCACGATCAACGGGCAGATGGTGCCGCTCGGCCGTCAGCTGACCGCCGGACTGGTCGAGGGCTCAGACGACGTCGACAGCAACCTGACCTGGACGATCTCGAACGCCGACGACGCGGCCGCGGGCCTCGCCGACGGCACCTACGCGGCCGTCATCACCATCCCCGAGAACTTCTCGGCGGCGGCGACCTCGACGCAGCCGGGCGAGACACCCGAGAAGGCGACCATCCAGGTCACGACGCCGCCCGACAGCCTCATCGTCGACGACGCCATCACGGCCCAGGTCGCGTCGGTGGCGGCATCCAGCATGGGCACGCAGCTGTCAGAGGTGTACCTCGAGAACGTGTTCCTCGGCTTCACGACGCTGGGCGACCAGCTCGGCACCGCCGCCGATGGCGCGACGCAGCTCGCCGACGGCGCCACGCAGGCCGCCGACGGTGCAGCTCAGCTGCCGTCGGGCATCTCGCAGCTGGCGAGCGGGAACGCGGGGCTCGCCACCGGCGCCGACTCGCTCGGCTCGGGGCTGGACCAGATCGCCGGCGGTATCGGCGGGGCCGCAGGCGGAGCGACCACGCTGGCCGGCGGACTCGACCAGGCCGCTGCCGGTGTGCAGGATCAGCGCCTGCGCGACGCTGCTGCCCAGTCGGCGAGCAACGCAGCCACGGCGGCCCAGCAGACCGCGGGCCTCGCCATGACGCTCGGCAATCCGGACCCGGCCGCACCCGGGCTCGCCCAGCAACTCGGCGCGCTCGCTGCGCAGTGCAACCCTGCCGTCTCGGGTGCGGCCTTCTGCGATTCGCTGGGCGCGGCCGCTGCGACGGCAGCCTCCGCAGCCCAGAGCGCGGGCGACGCGGCGAAGAGCGCCGGCACCGCCGCCGCATATGCAGCGCCGACCGCGAGCGGAATCGGCACGCTGATGGACCAGACGAGTGCGGGACTCACTGACGCCGCAGCCGGTGCGCGCGAACTCTCCAGCGGCCTCACGCAGCTTCAGGGAGCGACCACGCAGTCCGCGAACGGCGCCCGGCAGCTCGCGTCCGGAGCCTCGCAGCTCGCCGACGGTGCCACCCAGGCGGCCAGCGGCGCGACGAGCCTCGCCGACGGCGTCGCCAAGCTGGCCGACGGCACCACCACCCTTGCGGACGGCCTGCACACGGCATCCACGTCGATCCCGTCGTACACGGATCAGCAGGCGACCGACCTCGCGACCGTCGTCGCCGACCCCGTCGAGACCGACGGCGTGGGCACGTCTCTGTTCGGAGCCTCCGCGATCCCGCTGCTGGCGACGCTCGCGCTGTGGTTCGGCGGGCTCGGCACCTTCATCGCGCTGCAGGCGGTGTCGCGCCGCGCGCTGACCTCGCGCAAGCCGTCGGCGCTGCTGGCGCTGCGGGCCTACGCACCGGCCGCCGGGCTCGGCGCCCTGCAGGGTCTGCTCGTCGCGGGCGTCGTGCAGCTGGCCGCGTCGTACTCGTGGGGCGAGTGGTGGGCGTTCGCCGCCGTGTGCGTCGTCGCGGGCATCGCCTTCGCGGCCGTCAACCAGGCACTGGTCGCGGTGTTCGGCGGGGCCGGGCGCTGGATCGCGGCCTTGGTGGGCGTGCTCACGGTGGCCACCGGCATCGTCTCGACCGTGCCGGGCGTGCTGTCGAGCATCGCCGGACTCATGCCGACCTCGGCCGCCTACCAGGGAATGGTCGCGGCGCTCACGTCGGCATCCGGGCTCGGGGCGGCCTTCGCCGGCCTTGTGATCTGGACGCTGCTGGCCCTCGCGGCCACGATGCTGGCCGTCGCCCGCCGCCGCACCACATCGGCCCGCGCGCTGCTCAAGACGACGCCCGTCACGGCCTGATCCGCAGCCCTCACGCCGCCCCGGTCGCCTTCGCGGCCGGGGCGGCGTCTGCGTGCGGCATCCTCTCCTCCGCCCACGCACGGTTGCCGGGGCGGGGCGTGCAGGCCAGGATCGAGGCGTGAGCTCCCCCGAACCGGCCGGATCCTCGCGCGGTGAGGCGAGGCTGCCTCCGCGCTGGTTCATCCGTACGGCCTGGGTCGTGCACCGGGGGCTGTATCGCGTGACCGGCGGCAGGCTGGGGCTGCGGCATCCGACCCCCGCCGTGTGGGGCATGATGCGGCTGCACACGGTCGGGCGAAGGTCCGGCAAGGCACGCGTGGCGATCCTCGCGTACTTCGAGGACGGCGACGACCTGGTGACGCTCGCGATGAACGGGTGGGGCGATCCGCCGCCGGCGTGGTGGCTCAACCTCCAGGCCACGCCCACAGCGGCGGTGGACCTGCCCGACGGCCCGCGCAAGGTCATCGCGCGGGCGGCGACGGGGGCCGAGCGCGACCGGCTGTGGGCGGTCTACCGGACGCTGGAGGGCGGCGACGACCTCGACGCGCACGCGGCGCTGCGCAGCCGCGAGACGCCGGTGGTGGTGCTCTCACCCGCGCGATGACGGGGAGTACCGGCGGGTCGGGATCGTCGGGGGACGTCGACCCCGAGCCCGCCGGAGTCTGTGGGACGGCTCAGCCGTCGTCGTTCTTGATGGTGACGAGCCCCTGTGCGTCGGCGAGGTTCGCCCCTGCCGTGGGCTGCAGCGTCACGATGAACGCCTCGTCGGGTTCTTTCACGGCGTCGCCGACGATCGTGAACGTGATGGTGGCGGTGGTGGCGCCGGCCGCGAACACGACCGTGCCCGACGTCGGACCGGTCACGTCGCTGCCCCACGTGACGCCGTTGGCGATGAGGGTGTCGACGCTCCAGCCGACCGACAGCGCCCCGCCGGCCTGATCGCGCGTCACGGTCAGCGTGATGGTCTTGGTGGTGCCGGCGGCGCCCTCGGTGACGGTCGCGTCCGAGATGCGCACGGCCTGGGCCGCGGGCGCCGAGCCCACGTAGACGTCATCGTCGGTGCGCAATCGGTAGTCGGCGGCGGATGCCGTCACGCCGGCGCCGAACGCGAACAGGCCCTGCGCGCCGTCGGCGAGCGGCGAGTTGAAGGTGTACGACGCGAGCACCTGGCCCGCCAGCGTCACCGTCACCACCGTCGCCTTGAGCACCACGTCCAGCGCGTAGTCGGTGCCCGCCACGAGCGTCCGTGCGATCACCAGGTCGATCGTGCGCACGCCCTTCGCGACGTGCCCGACGACGACCCGCTGCCCGGCGACGTCGATGCCGACGAACTTGTAGTCCTTGGCCGAGTACCAGTCGAAGAGGATGCCGGTGAAGCCGCTCGCGCGGAGTGTCGCGGTGAGCTGCACGTAGGCGGTGGCGTCGAACCGCGGAACGCCCGCGTAGGTGCTGCCGCTCGCCGGGATGCCGACCAGGGTCGTCGCCGTGCCGGCCGCATCCGTCGTCCCCTGCAGGCGGCCGCCGACGGTCGTCCACGTGCCCGTGACGTCCTGCCGGGCGGCGACGGCGCTGCCCTCGAAGAACTCGGTGCGGTCGATCGTGATCTCGGGCGAGATGACGGTCAGCGAGATGTTGTCGAACTGTCCCTTGGCCTGGTTCGACCCGAAGCCGGTGAGTCCGCGGTTGAGCGCCACCTTCTCGCCGCCGATCATGCGTGGCGCGAACGTGTAGCTGAACGCGTTCTTGCCGTCCGCGGTGACCGTGACGACGAGGCCGTTGACGACGACGTTGAGGTTGTAGAACGTGCCGGCCTTGACACCGCCGGGGACGCTCCCCTGCGCCCGCACCCACCAGCCGGTGGCGGTCCGCTCGCCGATGACCATCTTGTTCGTGGACTGGTCGATGCCGGCGAACTTGAAGTCGGTCGGCGAGAAGTAGTCGAAGATGATGTAGGCGTTGGCCTTCCAGCCGCCGGTCGGCTTGTCCATCGAGATGCGCGCCGAGATCTCGTAGTAGACCGTCTGGTAGGCGTCGGAGTACCAGACCGCGACCGCGTCGCCCTGCGAGTCGGCGGCGGTGACGGTCAGCACGCCCTGCGTGATCGTGAAGGTGCCGGAGTCGGTCAGGAAGCCCTGCAGCGTGCCGTCGTTGAAGTCCGCGCCCCGCACGCTGTCGCGCTTTCCGCCGGGGATGTTGCCCGCCTGCGGATCGGTCGGACCGCCCGTCTGGGTCTGCCAGTAGCCGTGGTCCTCCTGGCGGATGAGGCCCAGCTCACCGAACGGCTCGCCGTTGCGTGCCGGATCGCTGCCCTCGTCGCTCCAGCGGGTCGGGTCGGCGCCCTGGCTGCGGCTGAGCGCGTACAGGAACTCGGGCAGCGCCGGGTTGTTCTGGCGGCTCACGGTCGCCATGCCGAACGGTGCGAACGGCACGAGGTAGGTGTTGAACTCGCCGACCCAGTCGATCAGGCGGTCGCCCGCGGTGTTCGCAATCAGGATGTCGAGTCCGGCGCCGCCGTACGCGCGGTCCTGGTAGCTGGAGTTGACGCCGTCGGGGATGTCGTTGAGCCACGTGTCGCCGTACTGCAGGCATGTGCCGTTGTTGGCCATGTTCACGCAGCCGTTGTGCAGGTTGTCGTCGGTCTGCAGGAGGTCGTTGCCCCAGCCGCCCCACAGGGTGTCCATGCCGGTGCCGCCGACCATCCAGTCGTTGCCGAGGTCGCCGAAGATCGCGTCGTCACCGTCCGTCGGCTGGGTGTTGAGGAGGAACTGCGTGCAGTTTCCCTGGTTGTCGACGGCGACGCAGACCTTGGCGAGGATGTCGCCGAAGGCGTCTTCGTTGTTGAGGAAGAACTGGTTCGGGAACAGCGCCCGATCGGTGCTGCCGGTGCAGGTGTGGCCGCTCGGGGTCCACGAGGTGCAGCCCCACGTCTGGCCGGCCGCGTTGAAGAGGATCGCGCGCAGCGGGTCGTACTCGTCGTAGAGCAGGAACTCGCCGAGACGCATCTCGTTGTGGTTGTTGGCGTGCCACGGGTTCGTGTCGGCACCGAAGTGCAGCACGTCGCCGGGGTTCCACGGGTGGGCGAAGTCGATGTACTCGAGGCCGGCGAGCGTGCCGTCGGCGGCGAAGTGCTGCGCGTAGCCGGATGCCGCCGTCTTGGGCCCGTTCACGCCGCCGGTCGCGGTCAGGTCGTCGGGGTCGGTGCCGATCGCCTCGGCACCCGAGATGGCGTCGTCGCCTGCTCCGCCGTGGATCCAGTCGGAGCCCCAGCCGCCGAAGATGATGTCGTCGGAGTTGTTGGCGTCGTACAGCGGCGAGTTGGCCACGTGGTGCTGGCTGGCGTTCACGTCGGGGCCGAGGTTGTAGACCGTGAGGTCGGCGGCCTTGTTGAGCGCACCCGCGAGGTTGATGGTCGCGGTCTGACCCTGTCCGGGCGTGTAGATGAACTCGTTGAGCACGTTGCCGTTGGAGTACTTCGTGTCGGGGTCGGTGGCCAGCAGCGCGGTGATGCCGAACAGCCGCTCGCTGTAGCAGGCGCCCGCACCGCCGGGGACCACGCTGTTGCCGTTGCAGACGGCGCCCGCGAGGGTGATGCCGGTCGAGGCGTTGCGGCTGGTGAAGATGCGACCGTCATCGCCGAGGATGCCGTCCTGGCCGGTGCCGCCCGAGATCCAGTCGTTGCCCCACCCGCCGATGAGGTCGTCGCTCTGCGCGTCGCCGTAGATGATGTCGTGGTCGGCGCCGCCGTAGACGGTGTCGTCGCCGGTCTCGCCGTGGACCTCGTCGCGGCCTCCCGTCTGCCACGGCGACCCGTTGAACGAGGTGTTGCGCCAGGCGCCGAGGTCGGTGTTGAGGACGTTCGAGCAGATCGGCTGGGTCGGCGAGCCGTTGGTGCAGTCGCTGCCGACGCCGAGGCCGAAGTTCTCGGGCTGGAAGTCCGGACCACCCGGCGTGTAGTCCAGGAGCGTGACGCCACGGACGACGAGGCGCTGCGTGCCGGTGTTCTGGTCGTACTGGAACTTCACGTAGTTGTTCGGCGCCTGCGCCGCGGTGGTCTGTCCCTTCGCGATCCCCGCGATGCCGTCCTGGCCGTTGACCCCGACGATGCGGATGATCCGGCCGTTGTCGCCGACGATCGTGTCGGCGTCTCGGGCGTCCATGTCTGCCGGCACCGTACCGCCCGCCAGGGTGCCGCCTGTCGACGGCGTGCTGGCGTTCGTGCCGCCGGACGTCTCGTCGTTGATGCCGATGCGCTGGCCCGAGCCGCCGAACAGGATGTCGGCGCCGCGGTCGTGGCCAGGCTGGTAGTTGGGCGCCGGGTTCTGCAGCCCGTCGGGGCGGAGGTCGGGGGTGATGAGGCTGAAGAAGTCGCTCGAACCTCCGACGATGTCGTCCTGACCGAGGCCGCCGAAGATCACGTCGTTGCCGGCGTTGCCCTCGAGGTAGTCCTCGCCGTCGGTGGCCGCCTCGAACGAGGGCACCACGGTGAGCACTCCGGTGTAGTCGCACACCATGGCTCCGGCCGCACCGACGCAGCCGAGCGGCGTGCGGCTCGCGCCGACGTGCCAGGCCACGCGGGCGTCGTCGATCATGCGGCGGTACGCGTCGTCGATGCCGCCGTCGCCCTGCATCACGTCGTCGCCCAGACCGCCGAACAGCATGTCGTGCGCCTGGCCGCCCGCGAGGTAGTCGTTGCCCCATGTGCCCGCCCACTTGTCGCCCCTGTCGGACGCGACATCGTGGTACAGGTTCTTGACGTCGTACTCGGCCCACCACGGTGCGCCGTCGGGGTCGCGGTACGCCCGCGGCGTGCCGTCGACGAGCAGCATCCCCGAGTTGTTCTCGGTCGGCACCGGGTACAGACCGCCGCACAGGTTGGCGGGATCGGTGATGTCGCTGCGGCCGTACAGCAGGGTGCCGCACAGCGCCTGGAACCGCAGGCTCGTCCAGTCGCCGATCGTGCGGAGGAGGTCGACCGCGTCGCCGAACACCAGGTCGTCGGCCTCGTCGCCGTCGGCCATGTCGTCGCCGGCGCCGCCGACGACGACGTCCGGGCCGAGACCGCCGAAGATCGTGTCGTCGTCGCCCTTGTCCAGGCGCACGCTGCGGATCCGCAACACCGACGCGAGCGCCGTCGTCTGGATCTTCTGCAGGCGCGGGTCGGGCTCGTTCGGGTCGGCGACATCCTGGTCGATCGCACCGTGGTCGCCGAAGATGATGTCGGCGTACGCGTACTCGGGCGAGCCGCCCGCGTTGACCGCGTAGCCGCCGAGGCCGAGACCGGGCGCCCCCTCGCCGTACAGCAGGTCGCGTCCGGGCACCTGCAGGTCGTCGACGATGCCGGCGATGCCGCCCGGCGCCGGGATGATCGTGGTGCCGTTGGAGATGACGCCGGCGCCGGTCACCGACGGACGCGGGCTGATGTTGACCGTGGCGATCTGCAGCGCGCGCGTGAGCACGTCGACGTTGATGCCGGAGTCGCCGTAGATGTGGTCGACGCCGCGCTGACCGCGGATCTCGTCGTCGCCGGAGCCGCCCGCGAGGTGGTCGCCCGCCTGGCTGCCGATGATGAGGTCGTCACCGAGACCGCCGTAGATCGTCAGGCCGACGGTCGGAAGGAGGTTCGGCGCGACGTCGGCGAACAGTCCGGACGCGTCGATGATGTCGTTGCCGGCGTGGTCGTACGGGTTCGCGAGACCGAAGACCCACTCGTCGTCCTCGTTCTCGCCGTCCGGGATGTGGGCGAACGGGTCGAACGGCTTGGGTCCGAACTCCATGCCGAGCGTGTCGCCGGGGTTGCCCGAGTACCAGATGCCGTCCTGCGACGTGTCGCCGTAGATCACGAGGGGCGAACCGGGCCCCGCGGCGTGGGTCTCGTCGCAGCGGACCGCGTCGTTCTCGACGCCGTCGGAGTCCTTCGCGATCTTGAACAGCAGTGCGTCCGCGGCGCGGTTGCACACCGTGATGATGTCGCCGCCGATGAGCAGACCGCCGCTGCGCGAGGCGTCGAACCCGGTGACGGTCAGGGTGACGGCATCCCAGATCGCGACGCCCGCCGCGTTCAGGTGCACGCTGGGCGCGAACGCCGTGTTGGCGAGGGTGAGCGTGCGTCCGTCGGCACTGATTCCCGAGATCGTGAAGGGTCCCGCGAATCCGCTGATGCGCACCTGCATGCCGGCACGGAATCCGTCGGTCCTCCAGCTGCCCGACGCCCGCACGAGGCTCGACGTGTGGACCTCGACGGAGGTGGTGGTCTCGACCTTGAGCGGCGCGACGACGCTGACGTCGGTGTTCGCGGTGCCCGTCGGCAGCACGGTGCCTGCCGGCTCGCCCGCCGGGACCTGCGGTCCGCTCAGGATCATGATCGCGCCGAGGCCGCAGCCCGGATACGGGTCGGTGATGCCGAGGGCCGCGCAGTCCGCATCGTCGAACCCGAGGATCATGCGCGTGTAGGTCTCACCTGCCAGCTGGATGTGCTGGAACGCGTGCAGGTACGGGTCGCCGGCGTAGTAGCCGCTGCCCGCGAACCGGCCGTTGAACGTCCAGCTGCCGCCGTCCAGGCGGGTGAGGCGGAGGCCGCCGCCCGCGACCGCGGTGCGAGTCATCGGGAACACCGTCTGCATGGCGGAGTTGCCGCCGCCGTGGATGGTGGTGAGGCCGCCGTGCGGGCCGGGGACGAACACGTTCTGCGACGCGAGGGCCTGGCCGGCGAGCACGTCGCCCCGGTCGAGCGTCAAGGTGCGACCGTCGGCCGAGATGCCGACGAGACGCCACTGCCCGTCGATGCCGGCGATGCGCACCAGCTGGCCGACCACGAAGCCGTCGGCGGTGAAGCTGCCCGTCGCGCGGGTCACAGTGCCGCCTGCCGCGCCGCCCGTGATCGTCACCGGCACGGTGACGGTGACAGGCACGTCGGCCGCGGTCACCATCGCGACAGGGGTGGCGACGACGGTGTCGTCGATGAACGTCACGTACATCACGGTGTTGTCGGTGGTGTCGCCCGGGTTGTCGTCGCCGAAGCCCTTCACGAGGTAGCGGATGGCGTGGCCGCCCTGGCTCACCGTGACGGTCTGTCCGACGAGGAATCCCTGCGCCGTGAAGTCGAACGGCACGATGCGCGAGATCCGGTGCGTGGAGCCGAACTGACCCGTCGAGGCGCTCACCACGACCGCGCCGACGGACTTGACCGGCACGTCGGGCTGGAGCGTGCCCTGCACGTCGAGCCGGTCGTTGCCCGAGCCGAGGAACAGGTTGATGACCTCGATCGAGGACTTGCCGGAGTCCGTCGAGAACTTCGTCCCGTCGAACGAGACCGAGCCGAAGCTGATGCCGCCAGGGAAGATCTGCGGTTCGCCGAAGGTCTCGCCCTGCGTGCCGCCGTAGGAGGCGCCGAAGTCGAGGTCCTTCGCCATGCCGAGGCCGCGGAGCGTCGTCGACGTCATGACGCCCCAGTTGTTCGCCACGCTGGAGTCGCCGTAGATGTTGAGCACGTCGATCTGCTTGGACTCGGGCGCTTGCGCAGCGATCGCGAACAGCGGGCCGTCCTGCTCGCCCGGCAGCTTGAGCCCGAGCTCCAGCGACCGGTCGGCACCGGTGACGCCGCCCTCGACCGCGAGCGGTCCGCGCAGGCGGGTCAGCAGGTGCTGCGTCGCGGGGAACGTCTTGACCCCCTGGCGGATGAGCGGCTGGTAGTAGCCCGTGTCGCCCTGCAGCTCGATGCGCTGGTCGGTCATCCAGTTCGCCGTCGTGAACACGGCCTGCGCGGCGATGCGGGTGACGGTGACCGCACCCACGAGGCTGCCGAACGAGTCGCCCCACAGCGACAGGCCGAACTCGATCTGCTCGTCGTGCGCGGTGTTGGCGCCGCGGATGTTCTGGATCTTGCCGATCGCGCAGTGGCCGAAGCCGTCGCAGACCTTGACCCACTGGCCCTCGAGGAAGCCGTCGGCGAGCCAGCCGCCGCCGCTGCGGGTGATCCGCCAGCGCAGGACGCTGTCGTCGCCGGCGACCTGGGCGGGAGCCGCGGCGAGCGCGCCGCTCCACTTGCCGCGGTAGGTGAGGACGTTGATCGTGGTGCCGCCCGTCGGCACGGCGCCGCAGTTGAGAGCCGGCGTGACCGTGAACGAGCCCGCCGTCACAGACCCGGCGTTGACC
>Ga0160450_100418_pt1 | contig 26293 bp, 21 predicted proteins | sample HID1975K_E1MG_FD_108257 | JGI IMG/M metagenome (GOLD analysis project Ga0160450, IMG submission 108257) | Enriched soil microbial communities from UW Madison campus, WI, USA - HID1975K_E1 MG | ecosystem: Environmental > Terrestrial > Soil > Unclassified | place: USA: Madison, Wisconsin...
CATCTGACGCTGCACGCGGGCGAGCTTGTTGATGACCTCGACCATGTGCACGGGGATGCGGATCGTGCGGGCCTGGTCGGCCATGGCGCGGGTGATGGCCTGGCGGATCCACCACGTGGCGTACGTGGAGAACTTGAAGCCCTTCGTGTAGTCGAACTTCTCGACCGCGCGGATCAGACCGAGGTTCCCCTCCTGGATGAGATCCAGGAACTGCATGCCGCGGCCGGTGTAGCGCTTGGCCAGCGACACGACCAGGCGCAGGTTGGCGCCGAGCAGGTGGCTCTTCGCGCGCTGTCCGTCGCGGGCGACCCACTGCAGGTCCAGGCCGAGCTTCGCGGACTTCTCCGCAGCCGACATGTGAGACAGCTTCTCCTCGGCGAACAGGCCCGCCTCGATGCGCATGGCGAGCTCGACCTCTTCGGCCGCGTTCAGCAGCGGCACCTTGCCGATCTGCTTCAGGTAGTCCTTGACCGGATCGGCCGTCGCGCCGGTGATCTGCGTCGAGTAGACGGGGACGTCGTCCTCGTCGCTGGACGAGATGACGATCGCACCCGTGGGCAGCGGCTCGGTGAAGGCCGGCTTCGTGGTTTCCTCGTCGTCTTCGTCGTCGTCGTCCGTCTTGGCCTTGGCGTCCTTGGACGCGTCCGCCTTCGCATCGTCCGCGTCCGTCTCGTCGATCTCCACGCTGTCGTCGAGTTCGACGTCCTCTTCGGGCTCGTCGTCCGCGGCCTTCGCCTTCGACGCGCGCGCCTTCGCGGGCGCGGCCTTCTTCGCGGCAGGCGCGGCCTTCTTCGCCGTGCCGGTCTTGGCTGCGGGGCTGGTCTTCTCTGCGGCCGCGGTCTTCGCGGCGGCGGTGCGCTTCGCGGGCGCCTTGGCGGCCGTCGTGCCCGCGGCTGCCTTGGCCGTCGACGCCTTCGTCGAGTCGGTCGTCGCCTCGGCGTCCTCAGTCGCGCGGGTGCGGGTGGTCTTCGTGCCTGACGTCACGTCTCGCCTTTCACCGACGGATCCCGCCGGGTGTTTCGGACACTAGTAAGACCCTTGTCAAGTCCTTCGGGTCGCACCCGGAAGCGCGAAACAAGTATTGACAACGGGTCAGGTGCTCTATTGTCTCATACCTCGCGCGCGGTGCCCGCGAAGCTGGAGAGCCTAGTGGATGCAACGCCCACACGGCGCGGGGAATTCCGTCAGGGGCGCCCGCGACGCTCGTCGTCGCCCGGAGGACGCGTGGCCAGGAAGCGCTCGAGCTCCGCCGCGAGTTCGTCGGCGCTGGGCAGATCGCCGGCGTGGATGATCGGCTGCGCGTTCGTGGACCCGGCCATGTACGCGTCATACCGCTCCTCGAGGTTGCGCAGCATCGTCGTCAGCTCATCGCTGCCGCCGACCTGATCGTCGACCTTCGCCAGATATTCGCGGTTCTCCTCACGGAGGGTGTCGCTGTCGAACACGAGGCCCGTCGCGACCGACAGGCTGTCCAGGCCGGCGATGGCCGCGGCCGGGTAGTCGGTGTCGCCGAGGTAGTGCGGAACCAGCAGCACGAACCCGGCGACCTGCGCACCCGACTGGGCCAGTCGGTACTCCAGCAGGTGGCCCACCGTCGCCGGCACTTGCGTGTGCGGCTGCCACACCGAGTGCGCCTTGGTGAGCTCGTCGCGGGTGCCGCTGACGGTCGTGCCGATCGGGCGCGTGTGCGGGACCGGCATCGGGATCGCGTGGAGCCAGGTCACCGAACGCACCTGCAGTCCTTCGGCGAGCCCGACGACCGTCTCGGCGAAGGCCTCCCATGCGAAGTCCGGTTCGTACCCGGCCAGCAGCACGAACGGCTGGCCGAGCGAGTCGTGCACGAGCGAGAGCTCCAGCCGGGGCGGGCGGTACTCGGTCAGATGGTCGGCCTCGAAGGTGATGATCGGGCGTCGCGCGCGGTAGTCGAGCAGGACATCGGACGCGAACACCACGATCGGCTTCGGCGCCAGGTCGTCACGGAAGTAGTCGATGATCCGCGAGACGGCGGACCCGGCGTCGGTGAAGCCGGTGAGGGCCACGACGAGGGGCAGCCCCGCGGGGACGACGGGGGCAGACGCGACGCGCTCGTAGAGGGGACCGGACAGCGGCATATCTCCACTGTACGAGTCCGCAGGACATGCGGATCTGCGTGCGTCCCGCTGACAGCGAACACCGCGCGCTCGCGGGCCGCGCCATCGGCAAACCTAGGATGGACGCATGGCGCTTCCCGAGCTGATCCAGACCACCGTCCCGCTGCTCGACTCCGAGGCCGATGCGCTCGTGCTCGCACTGCCGCCGTTGGACGAGGCCGGCGACAGGCTCGATGACTGGCCGGGACTGGCCGCGTCGCTGGCCGCGGTCGGATTCACCGGCGCGAACGGCAGCAGCGTTCGCGCGTACGCACCCGAGACGACCGCCAAGCCGCTGATCGTGGTCGGCACCGGCGCGGACCCCGATGCGACGGCGGTGCGGGATGCCGTGGGGGCAGCGGTGCGGGTGACCACCGGGTTCGAGACGCTGGGCGTGTCGGTACCCTGCGCTGAGCCGGAACTGTGGCGCGCTGCTGCCGAGGGGGCGGTGCTCGGCGGCTATCGATTCGCCGGGTACAAGTCGGACGCGCCGGCCGCCCGCGCCTCTCGCGTCCTGCTGCACACCGCGGAGGAGATCGACGCCGACGAGGTGCGCGCCGTGTCGGCTGTCGGCGAGGCGGTCGCCCTCGTCAAGGACCTCGTGCACGTTCCCGCCGAGTGGCTCGGGCCGGCCGACTTCGCCGCGCGTGCGACCGAGGCGCTCGCGGACCTTCCGGTCGAGATCGACGTGCTCGATGAGCACGCGCTCACCGCGCAGGGCTTCGGCGGCATTCTCGGTGTCGGCCAGGGCTCGGATCGTCCGCCGCGGTTCGTCCGTCTCGACTACTCCCCCGCCGGTGCGCTCCGGCATGTGGCGGTGGTGGGAAAGGGCATCACGTTCGACACCGGCGGACTCTCGCTCAAGCCGGCTGCGGGCATGGTCGGCATGAAGTACGACATGTGCGGCGCGGCGACGGCACTCGCGCTCGTCCAGGCGGCAGCCGCTCTGGCGCTGCCGGTGCGGGTCACCGGGTGGCTGTGCCTCGCGGACAACATGCCCTCGGGCCGGGCGACGCGCCCGGGCGATGTGCTCCGTCTGCTCGACGGCACGACGGTCGAGGTGCTGAACACCGACGCGGAGGGACGCCTCGTGCTCGCCGATGGGCTGGTCGCAGCGAGCCGGGCACGGCCCGATGTCATCGTGGACATCGCGACGCTGACCGGCGCGATCACCGTGGCGCTGGGCACCCGCCACACCGGTGTCATGGGCGATGACGAGGCCGTCGCGGAGTACCTCGCCGCCGCTGCCCGCGCCGGCGAGCCGGCCTGGCAGTTGCCCCTGCCGACGCACATGGAGGACGAACTCGACTCCCCCATCGCCGATCTGCAGAACGCCAAGATCGGCGACCCGGCGGGCGGTTCGCTGTTCGCGGGGCTGTTCCTGCGTCGGTTCGTCGGGCGCGTCTCCGACGAGCCGGACGCCCCGCGGATCCCCTGGGTCCACCTCGATATCGCCGGTACCGGCATGAACAAGGGCGCACCGTTCGGCGCCACGGACAAGGGTCCGACGGCCGCGACGGTGCGGTCGCTGATCGCATTCCTCGAAGGAGGCGCCGCATGACCGAGCACGCGTTCGACCTCGTCGTCCTGGGCGGGGGCAGCGGCGGCTACGCGGCGGCCCTTCGTGCCGCGGAGCTCGGGCGCAGCGTCGCGCTCATCGAGAAGGATCGCCTCGGCGGCACGTGCCTGCATCGCGGGTGCATCCCCACCAAAGCCATGCTGCACGCCGCCGAAGTCGCCGACCACGTGCGCTCGGCGTCCGCCCTCGGCGTCGACGCCACCCTCGAAGGCATCGACGCCGCACGCGTCGCCGCGTATCGCGAGGCGATCGTCGCGAAGAAGTTCCGTGGCCTCGAGGGGCTCGTCAAGGCGCGCGGGATCACCGTCGTCGCCGGCGAAGGGCGGCTCGCCGACGGCGCCGCCGTCGCCGTCGGCGACGACGTGTACCGCGGAGCCGACGTCGTGCTGGCGACCGGGTCGTACTCCCGTTCGCTGCCGGGACTGGAGATCGGCGGACGCATCCTCACCAGCGAGGGCGCGCTGGCGATGACCGAGCTGCCGGCACGGGTCGTCATCCTCGGCGGAGGCGTCATCGGCGTCGAGTTCGCGAGCCTGTGGCGCTCGTTCGGCGTGGAGGTGACGATCGTCGAGGCGCTGGACCACCTCGTCCCCAACGAGGACATCGCGCTGAGCAAGGCCCTCGAGCGGGCCTTCCGCAAGCGTGGCATCGGCATGAAGCTCGGCGTCCGCTTCTCCGCCGCGGTCGAGACGGATGCCGGGGTCATGGTGTCGCTCGAAGACGGGACGACGCTCGAAGCGGACCGGCTGCTCGTCGCCGTCGGACGAGGTCCGGCGACCGACGGACTCGGATTCGCGGAGGCGGGCGTGGTGCTCGATCGCGGCTTCGTCACCGTGGACGACCGACTGCGCACGTCCGTGCCCCGGGTGTGGGCTGTGGGCGACATCGTCCCGGGACTGCAACTGGCGCACCGCGGCTTCCAGCAGGGGATCTTCGTGGCCGAGCAGATCGCCGGCCTGGACCCCATCCCGGTAGCCGAGACGACGATCCCGCGGGTGACGTACTCGAGCCCCGAGGTCGCCTCCGTCGGCCTCACCGAGGCGCAGGCGCGCGAGATCCACGGCGACGCCGCCGTCGCCTATGAGTACAACCTCGCGGGCAACGGCCGCAGCGAGATCCTCGGCACGACCGGTATCGTCAAAGTCGTGCGGGTGCAGAACGGGCCTGTCGTGGGCGTGCACCTGGTGGGAGATCGCGTGGGCGAACTGATCACCGAGGGACAGCTCGCGGTCGGCTGGGAGGCCCATCCCGAAGACATCGCGCCTCTCATCCACGCCCACCCCACGCAGAGCGAAGCGCTCGGCGAGGCGTTCCTCGCGCTGGCGGGCAAGCCGCTGCACGCCCTCTGACCGGGGCGCTCGCCCCGATCAGAGCGCGGGGCGCGGCTGACCCCGCCCCGCACGCATCACTAAGCTAGATACGACATCGACCAGATTCGAAGGAGACAAGGACATGAGCACATCCGTGGTCCTCCCCGCGCTCGGCGAGAGCGTCACAGAGGGTACGGTCACCCGCTGGCTCAAACAGGTCGGTGACACAGTCCAGGCCGATGAGGGCCTGCTGGAGATCTCGACCGACAAGGTGGACACCGAGATCCCGTCACCCGTCAGCGGTGTGCTCGAAGAGATCCTCGTCCAGGAGGACGAGACGGTCGAGGTCGGCGCGATCCTCGCGAAGATCGGTGACGGCTCCGGCGCGGCTACGGACGACGCGCCCGCCGCCGCCGAGGAAACGACCGAAGCGACGGAAGCGCCCGCCGCCGAGGCCGCCCCGGCCGAAGCGCCCGCACCGCCGGCCGAGCCCGCGCCCGCTGCTCCCGCCGCGGCCGGATCGGACGCCGGCGACGCGAAGGAGATCCTCCTCCCCGAACTCGGTGAGAGCGTCACCGAGGGCACCGTCACCCGCTGGCTCAAGCAGGTGGGCGACGACGTCGCCGTGGACGAGCCGTTGCTGGAGATCTCCACCGACAAGGTCGACACCGAGATCCCGTCGCCGGTGGCAGGCAAGCTCCTCGAGATCCTCGTCCAGGAGGATGAGACCGTGGCCGTCGGTGCGGCGCTCGCCCGTGTGGGCTCGGGTGCTCCGGCCGCGGAGACTCCCGCTCCCGCCGCTGAGGCTCCGGCTGCCGAGGCGCCCGCCCCCGCCGCCGAGGCTCCGGCTGCGGAGGCGCCCGTTGCGGAGACTCCGGCTCCGGCCGCTGAGGCGCCCGCGCCGACGACTGCCCCCGCCCCTGCCGCCCCGTCTCTCGTGGCCGAGGACGACGCGATCACGTACGTGACGCCGCTCGTGCGGCGCCTCGCGCAGCAGCAGGGCGTCGACCTGTCGAAGGTCACCGGCACCGGTGTCGGCGGCCGCATTCGCAAGGAGGACGTCCTGAAGGCCGCCGAGGCCGCAACGGCCGCCCCCGAGGCCGCCGCCGCTCCCGCAGCCGCGCCCGCGCGCCCGGAGCCCTCGCCCCTGCGCGGCACGACGCAGCCCATGTCGCGTCTGCGCAAGGTGCTCGCCGAGCGCGCCGTCGCGTCGATGCAGCAGACGGCGCAGCTGACCTCGGTGGTCGAGGTCGACGTGACCAAGCTCGCCGCGTACCGCGACCAGGTGAAGGGCACCTTCCAGGAGAAGACCGGCGACAAGCTGTCGTTCCTGCCGTTCTTCGCCCTCGCCGCCGCGGAGGCGCTGCAGGCGTTCCCGATCATCAACGCGACGGTCGACGGCACCGACATCGTCTACCCCGCGAGCGAGAACCTGTCGATCGCGGTCGACACCGAGCGCGGTCTGCTCACGCCGGTGCTGCGTGACGCAGCGGGCAAGAACCTCGCCCAGATCGCGCATGAGATCGCCGACCTCGCGGCCCGCACGCGCGACAACAAGCTGAAGCCGGACGAGCTTGCCGGGGGCACCTTCACGCTGACCAACACGGGATCTCGCGGTGCGCTGTTCGACACGCCCGTGGTGTTCCTGCCGCAGTCGGCGATCCTCGGCACGGGCGTGGTCGTCAAGCGCCCCGGGATCGTTTCGGTCGACGGCAAGGATGCGATCTCGGTGCGCTCGTACGTGTACCTCGCGCTGTCGTACGACCACCGCACGATCGACGGCGCCGATGCCGCCCGCTTCCTGGGTGCGGTCAAGGCACGGCTCGAAGAGGCCGCGTTCGACGGCCAGCTCGGGATCTGAGCAGCCCGCTCATCCGATCACGGCTGGTCCGCGAGGTCATAGACCTCGCGGACCAGCCATTTTCGTCCGTCCTGCACGACGACGACCACTTGAGCCGGCTGCGTGCCCGACGGGTCTTCGACGCGCAGCACGGCGACGCCGCCGTACTCGTCGAGCACGCTGACGGCGCGCGCTGCGCCCGGGTCGGTGACGATGCCCGTCGGCGCCGCGCGTGACGGATCCTCCCAGAGTGCTGCGCGGCACTCCGACGTGTGGCAGGCAGCCACCTGCGCGATGAGGGCGTCCGCGGCCTCGGCCAGCGTCGACGCGGCGGCCGCCTCGCGCGGCGCGGAGGACGGCGGAGCGGCCGATGCCGCCGGGTCGACCGCCTCCGGCACCGCCGGGGTGTCCTCGGCCGGCCAGAGCGCGCCCACCGCGATCAGGAGCGCCGCGAGGACGGCGGCGACGACGATCGGGCGACGGCGCGAGGCGGCGCGACCCGCGGGCGGCCGCTGTCGCGACGGGAGCCGGAGCCGGGGCAGGGAGCGCAGCGCGTCGTGCACGCGCTCAGCGACGTCGGCGTCGACGAGGCGCGTCGTCCACGCGCGCACGGTGTCCCACAGCGGAAGGTCCTCGCGGGAGGGTGTCGGGGTCATCCGCGCGGCCACGTCGACGCGCCGGACCTCCCCGGTCCCGGGCTCGCTGTGCCAGGCGGCTGCCGCCGCCAGCGCGAACAGCGCGTCCTCGCACGCCGCCGCTTCGGTGTGCAGTCGGCGGCGATCCGAGATGACCTCGGCGGTGTGACGGAGGACGCCCGCGACGTCGGCATCGACGCGGGCGGCGAGGTCCGCGAGCACGCCCTCCGTGCGCACCCGCCACGCGACGGGGCCCGTCAGCGCCAGCACCGGCCGCGACATCGCGGTCAGCCACCACTCGCCGTTCTCGGCGCCGAGCGCGTCGGCCTCCACGGCACCGCGTACCAGGCTGATCGAGACGGTGACGCACTCTCCCGCTGCGATCGAGGAGCGCCGTGTCAGAGCATCCACGAGCCGATCGGGACAGTGCGGGAGGACGGCCACCGGGCCGTCGGGGCCGTGCGCGGCATCCTGTGCGGCCAGCAGATGGCCGTCGGGGGCGGCCCGCCAGCAGGCGGAGGCGCCGAAGTCACCGGCATCCACCCAGACCGTCGGCGGGTCTCCCGCCATGAGCAGGCCCGCGAACGGTGCGTCGTGCGCCGTCACGGCGCGCAGTGCGGTGGGCGTACGGAGGGCGAGGTCGCTCATGCCCGTCATTCTGCGTCTTCGCGACGGCGCGCGGCGGGACACGGCGCGGAACCGTGGAAGGTTCGCGCATCGCGCCCGGTGTGCAGGACGTGATGCGCGGCGGTCCCGCCGCGAAGGTAGGCTGGGGGTCATGGCATCCCGCAGTTCCGCGCCCGAGAAGCGACCCGGATTCTTCTCCCAGATCCGCTCCCTGTTCACCTTCACGAAGGCGGAGTACCCGTGGCTCCCGTGGGTGCTCATCGGCATCCTCGTCGCCGGAATCGGCCTGGGAGTGCTGGTCGGGTTCCTGCTTCCTCCGTTCGCGATCTGGAGCGTCATCCTCTGGGGCATCTCGGGACTCATGTTCGGCGTGCTCGGGGCGATGATCACGCTCACCCGGCTGTCGACCCGCGCGATGTACAAGAAGATCGACGGGATGCCGGGGGCAGCCGGTCATGTGCTGTCCACCTCGCTCGGCCGCAAGTGGGTCGCCTCGGACATGCCCGTCGGCGTCAACCCGAAGACGCAGGACGCCGTCTACCGTGTCATCGGCCGCGGCGGCGTCGTCATCGTCGGCGAGGGCGCTCGGGGACGCCTGACGCGGCTCATCAGCGACGAGCGCAAGAAGGTCGCCCGTGTCGCATCCGGCGTGCCGATCGAGGTGGTCTACATCGGCCACGGCGAAGGCGAGGTGCCCATCGCCAAGCTCGCTTCGACGATCAAGGCGTTCCCGAAGAAGATCGATCGCGCGACTCTGGCCGCCGTCGTCAAGCGCGTCGACTCGGTGTCGCAGTCGGTCGCCTCCCTGCCCATCCCCAAGGGCATCGACCCGATGAAGGCGCGCGCACCGCGCCCGCGCTGAGCTCGCGCCGCTTACTGGGCCCGCACGAGAATGGTGCCCGACGCCTTGTCGTGCAGCCCGCGCTGATCGGCGTCCCACACGACTGCGGGCAGCACGACGACAAGCAGCAGCGTCCGCACGATGGGGCGCCACAGACCCGGCCATCCGCCGGTGACCAATTCCACCCGCATCCCGACCAGGCGGTGTCCCGGGCTGCCGCCGATCGTGGGGATGAACAGCACCTGCAGCGCGGCGAACACGGCCATCGGCGCGAACATCGTCAACCCGGCCTGCTCGGGCAGCGCGAACTGGTCGTAACCGAAGAAGGCCGCGGCGATGATGGTCGCCGCCGTATAGTCGATGAGGAGCGCCGCGATGCGCCGGCCCAGACGGCCGACGCTTCCGGGCCCGGTTTCGGGTCGCCCCAGCCGCTCGCCGGGATAGCTGTTCTGGTGGGCGGTGTCGGGCACGAATCCAGCCTATCGGCGGTCACGTAACATCCCCGAAACACGGGGGACACTGCCGGGCAACTGGGTGTGGATACCTTCGATTCACGCCTGATCCCGCAGGCGATGTCCTCACTCGACCTGGAGACTCCCTTGTTCAAAGATTCATCCGAGGTGCTCAAGTACATCAAGGACGAGGACGTCAAGTTCCTCGACATCCGGTTCACGGATCTTCCCGGTGTGCAGCAGCACTTCAACATCCCGGCCTCGACCGTCGACGAGGAGTTCTTCACCGTCGGTCAGCTCTTCGACGGCTCGTCGATCCGTGGGTTCGCGAACATCCACGAGTCGGACATGCAGCTGATCCCGGACGTGTCCACCGCCTACCTGGACCAGTTCCGCGAGGCGAAGACGCTCATCATGCTCTTCGACATCTACAACCCGCGCACCGGTGAGATCTATCACAAGGACCCGCGCCAGGTCGCCAAGAAGGCGGAGAAGTACCTCGCGTCGACCGGCATCGCCGACACCGCCTACTTCGCCCCCGAGGCAGAGTTCTACATCTTCGACGACGTCCGCTACGAGGTGAAGCAGAACCAGAGCTTCTACCACGTGGACTCGGAGGAGGGCGCGTGGAACACCGGTCGCACCGAAGAGGGCGGCAACCTCGCCAACAAGACGCCGTACAAGGGCGGCTACTTCCCCGTCTCCCCCGTCGACAAGCAGGCCGACCTGCGCGACGACATCTCGCTCAAGCTCATCGAGGCGGGACTCCACCTCGAGCGCGCGCACCACGAGGTGGGCACGGGCGGTCAGGCGGAGATCAACTACCGCTTCGACACGATGGTGCATGCGGCCGACGACATCCTGAAGTTCAAGTACATCGTCAAGAACACGGCCCTCGAATGGGGCAAGGTCGCGACCTTCATGCCCAAGCCGCTGTTCGGCGACAACGGCTCGGGAATGCACACGCACCAGTCGCTGTGGCGCGACGGCAAGCCGCTGTTCTTCGACGAGAAGGGCTACGCGCAGCTGTCCGACACGGCCCGCTGGTACATCGGCGGCCTGCTGGCCCACGCCCCGGCCGTCCTGGCCTTCACGAACCCGACGCTGAACTCCTACAAGCGCCTGGTCAAGGGGTACGAGGCGCCTGTCAACCTGGTCTACTCGGCGGGCAACCGCTCGGCGGCCGTCCGCATCCCGATCACGGGCTCGAACCCGAAGGCCAAGCGCATCGAGTTCCGCGCCCCCGATGCATCGGGCAACCCGTACCTCGCATTCGCCGCGCAGCTGATGGCCGGCATCGACGGCATCCAGAACCGCATCGAGCCGCACGAGCCGGTCGACAAGGACCTCTACGAGCTGCCGCCCGAGGAGGCCAAGAACATCCCGCAGGTGCCGAACTCGCTGCTCGACTCGCTCGAGGCGCTCCGTGCCGACCACGAGTTCCTGCTGCGCGGTGGCGTCTTCACCCCGGAGCTGATCGAGACCTGGATCGAGTACAAGATCGAGAACGAGATCCAGCCGCTGAACGCGCGCCCGCACCCGTTCGAGTTCGAGCTCTATTTCGGGGTGTGATTCCAGGGGATTTGGCGAGGCCCCCTGACCAGGTGTTTATTCTCACGCAACGTGGGAACACTGGTCAGGGGGCCTCTCCGTTCATACGGTGAGCTACTTCTAGTGACGTTCGAGTCGGTTGCGGTTACACGCAGATTACACACGGATTCACCCCTGAGCAGCACGCCGCGTGTGGTCGCTCCTGCCGGCTCTCTCGCTTCTGTCCCCGTAGCCGTGGAGTCCGCGAGGACCACGCCTACTCTCGGAATCCCCGGTGAGTCGGAAAGCCACTTCTGGGCACTCCGTCGTCGATCATGAGTGCCTCATCCCCAGAGACGTGCTGCGGCGCGCAACTCGCGACGCACACGCTGGCGCTCCCGGCGGCGCTCACGCCGGTTCTCCTCCCCGCCGTGGCACATCTGGCAAGAGCAGACGGCGTGGCCGTCCCAGCGATGCTCCCAGTGGCAGTGACCGGGGCGGTGCGCCCCCGGTGCATAGGGCGACGGCAGATCGCATATGCCGTCGGCGTGGTCGTGAACTTCGGCACGGCCGATATCGCCACGGGCGACACGGATGCGAAGCGGAACATGGGCGTCGGTACGAGACACTACGGGGCCTCCGAGGGTACTCAGTGCCCCGGCCCGCTGTCCCTCGGCGAAGGACGAACCGGGGCTATAGGTTGAGCCCTTCGCGCGGTCGCGTCCTCATTCCTTCATCGTGCCACGACCCGCCGAGATCGAGCAGCTCTGCGTCATCGTCGGCGCAGCCATGCCGGGGAGGAGGTCCTCCCCGAGCCCCTCATCGTTTCCGGAGGGGCTTGTCGCCCGCTACCCGTAGAAGAGCTTCTCGAACACCCGGCGTGCGCGTCGCGACGTGCGCATCCAGTCCTCTTCGACGCGTGTGGCCGAGCGGGGCGGCATGCCCAGCAGGCGCCCGATGCCGTCCAGCTTGGCGCGGTCTGTGGGCAGCACGTCGGAGGTCTGCCCGGACAGCAGCGTGTTCGCCGAGCGTAGACGGCTCGCCAGCCGCCACGCCTCAGCCATCCGCAGGGCAGCCGTCTCGGAGATCAGTCCCGCCGCGCGCGCGGCCTCCAGCGCCCCCAGCGTGGAGGTCGTCCGCATGTCGGGCAGACGGTGCGCGTGCTGCAGCTGCAACAGCTGCACGAGCCACTCGACGTCGCTCAGGCCGCCCGGTCCGAGCTTGAGATGCCGCGCGCGGTCGGCGCCCTGCGGCAGGCGCTCGTTCTCGACGCGCGCCTTGATGCGCTTGATCTCCCGCAGGTCCTGCAGCGCCGCGCTCTCGGGATAGCGCACCTCGTCGGCGAGCGCCACGAAGCGTGTGAGCAGCTTGACGCTGCCGGCGACGGGGCGAGCGCGCAGGAGTGCCTGAGCCTCCCACGACAGCGACCAGCGCCGGTAGTAGGTCTCGTACGCCTCGAGTGAGCGGACGAGGGGCCCGTTCCTCCCCTCAGGGCGCAGATCGGCATCCAGCTCGAACGGGACCCGATGATCCTCGGAGTGGGTACGCAGCCCCGTGACGAGCTGATGGGCCAGCGCGCCGGCGCGCTGCGGATCGATCCCGTTCGCGTCGAAGACGTACATCACATCGGCGTCCGAGCCGAAACCCAGTTCGGCGCCGCCGAACCGCCCCATTCCGACGACCGAGAAGTCGAGAGCCTCGTCCTCCGCCGGCACGATCTCGCGACGCACGGCCCGGAGGGTCGCCTGGATGGTGACTTCGCTGACTGTCGTCAGCGCGTGGGCCATCTCGTCGATCGTCACGACATCCAGCAGCGCCGCGAGCGCGATCCGCAGCAGTTCGCGCCGGCGCAGCGCACGCACCGCGCGCATCGCCTCGGCGACGGTGGCGTGTCGCGTCTGGATCGCCCGCGCCTCCTGCTGCAGCGCGACACCGGACCGCGGGCGCAGCTGCTGCTCCGAGTCGAGCCAGGCGACCGACTCGGGCGTGCCCTCCATGAGATCACCGACGTAGCGCGACCCGGACAGCACATGGGTGAGACGCTCCGCCGCGCCGGAGGAGTCACGCAGCATGCGCAGGAACCAGTGCGTGTCGCCCAGGCGCTCACTGATGCGGCGGAAGGCGAGCAGGCCGTAGTCCGGATCGACGCCGTCGGCGAACCAGCGGATCATGATCGGCATGAGATGCCGCTGGATCGCGGACTTGCGGCTGATCCCGGTGGTGAGTGCGCCGATGTGGCGGAGGGCGGCGGCGGGGTCGGCGAAGCCGATGGCGGCGAGCCGGTCGTGGGCGCGATCGGGCGAGAGCGTCTGCTCCTCCGCGGGGAGGGCGGCCACCGCAGACAGCAGGGGGCGATAGAACAGCCGCACGTGGATGTCGCGGACTTCCCGCTTGATGCTCTCCCACAGCTCCCACACGCCGTCACCGGTCTCGGCGAGACCCGACGCGCGTGCGAGCACGCGCTGCTCGTGCGGGGTGGCCGGCATGAGGTGCGTGCGTCGCAGCGCCCGCAGCTGCTGCCGGTGCTCCAGCACACGCAGCACGCGATAGTCGTGCGAGAAGGCCGCCGCCTCCGCGCGACCGATGTAGCCCTCTTCGACGAGCGCGTCCAGGGCCGCGAGCGTCCCCGGCTGACGGATGCGGTCGTCGGCCAGGCCGTGCACGAGCTGCAGCAGCTGCACCGTGAACTCGATGTCACGGATGCCGCCGGGGCCGAGCTTGAGCTGGTACGGGACGTCGGCGGCCGGGATGTGCTCGGTCACCCGTTCGCGCATGCGCTGCACGCTGTCGACGAAGTTCTCGCGGGCCGCGCTGGTCCACACCTTCGGCTGGACGGCCGCCACGTACGCGTCGCCGAGGGCTCGGTCCCCTGCGAGCGGCCGCGCCTTCAGCAGTGCCTGGAACTCCCAGCTCTTGGCCCACCGGTCGTAGTACGACAGATGCGAATCGAGACTGCGCACCAGCGCGCCCTGCTTGCCCTCCGGGCGCAGATTGGCGTCGACCTCCCACAGGGGCGGCTCGATCTCGACGCTCGAGATCCCGCGCATCGTCTGCACCGCGAGCCTGGTCGCGATGTCGATGACCCGGCTCTCGCCGAGCTCGGCGACGGTGTGCTCATCGGCGCCGCCGACGAAGATGACGTCGACGTCGCTCACGTAGTTCAGCTCACGGGCGCCGGCCTTCCCCATTCCGATGATCGCCAGCTGCGTCGCCGCGACGTGCTCACGCGCGAACATCCCCGCCGCCGCGACTCGCGTGCGGGCGACGCACAGCGATGCCTCGAGGGCGGCGCCGGCTGCGTCGGCGAGGGCGGCGGCGACGTCGGCGAGCACGTCGGTCGCGCTCGGTGCCAGCACGTCGAACGCGGCGATGCGCGCGAGCAGTCGTCGATACCGCACCCGCAGCGCGACCCAGGCGCTGTCGTCCGCGGACGCGGCGAATCCCGTCTCGTCGGCGCCCACGGCATCCCGCAGTTCCTCGCGAAGCTCATCGGTCGTCGGCAGGACGCCGCCGTCCGCGGCGAGGCACGAGAGCTCTTCGGGATGCCGGAAGAAGAAATCGCCGAGACCCGTCGAGGCACCGAGCACCGCCCAGGCGGTCTGCGGTGCCCGCGTGAGCGCCTGGCGCACCGGATCGGCATCGCGCCGGGCGATCCGGGCAAGCGCGCCGATCGCCTCGTCGGGGTCGGCGGCACGACCGGCCGCGTGCAGGATCGCGGTCCTCGGCATGCCGAGGATCTCAGCCAGCTCGGTGAGGAGGGCGTCCGCGTCGGACAGCTCGGCGAACCCGAGCCGGGCCAGCTGCGTCCGGGCGGAGGACCGCTCGCCCGCCATGGTGCTAGAGCATCTCCAGGTTGCTCTTCAGCTCGAAGGGCGTCACCTGGGCGCGGTACTCCTGCCACTCGCGTCGCTTGTTGAGCAGGACGTAGTTGAAGACCTGCTCACCGAGCGTCTCGGCGACCAGCTCGGACTCCTCCATGTACTCCAGCGCGTGATCGAGGCTCGCCGGCAGCGCCTCGTAGCCGAGGGCGCGGCGCTCGGCGTCGGTCAGCGACCAGACGTTGTCCTCGGCCTCGGGAGGCAGCTCGTAGCCCTCCTCGATGCCCTTCAGGCCCGCCGAGAGCATGAGGGCGAAGGCGAGATACGGGTTCGCTGCGGAGTCCAGCGCCCGGTACTCGACGCGAGTCGACTGCCCCTTGTTCGGCTTGTACATCGGCACGCGCACGAGCGCGGAGCGGTTGTTGTGGCCCCAGCAGATGAAGCTCGGCGCCTCGTCTCCGCCCCACAGTCGCTTGTAGGAGTTGACGAACTGGTTGGTGACGGCCGCGATCTCGTTGGCGTGCTTGAGCAGGCCGGCGATGAACTGCCTGCCCACCTGGGAGAGCTGATACTGGCCGCCCTCCTGGTAGAACGCGTTGACGTCGCCCTCGAACAGCGACATGTGGGTGTGCATGCCGCTGCCTGGCTGGCCGCTGAGGGGCTTGGGCATGAACGTCGCGTACACGCCCTGCTCGATCGCCACCTCCTTGACCACGGTGCGGAAGGTCATGATGTTGTCGGCGGTGGCCAGGGCGTCGGCGTAGCGCAGATCGATCTCGTTCTGCCCCGGGCCGCCCTCGTGGTGGCTGTACTCGACCGAGATCCCGAGATCCTCCAGCATGCGCACCGAGCGCCGGCGGAAGTCGTGCGCGGTGCCGCCCGGCACGTTGTCGAAGTACCCGGCCGAGTCGACCGGGACGGGGCCGTCCGGCCCGTACGAAGACGACTTGAGCAGGTAGAACTCGATCTCGGGATGCGTGTAGAACGTGAAGCCGGCGTCGGCGGCCTTCGCCAGCGCGCGCTTGAGCACGTGACGGGGGTCGGCGACCGCGGGCTGTCCATCCGGCGTCGTGATGTCGCAGAACATGCGCGCGGTCGGGTCGATCTCGCCGCGCCAGGGCAGGGTCTGGAAGGTCGTGGGGTCGGGGTGCGCGAGCAGATCGGACTCGTAGGAGCGCGTCAGCCCCTCGATCGCCGACCCGTCGAAGCCGAGGCCTTCGCTGAAGGCGCCTTCGACCTCGGCCGGTGCGATCGCGACCGACTTGAGGGTCCCGATGACGTCGGTGAACCAGAGTCGGACGAACTTGACTCCCCGTTCCTCGATCGTGCGCAGTACGAAGTCCCGCTGCTTGTCCATCGCGTCCTTCCCGAAGCTGTGGAAGTCAGACTATCGGGCCTCGTCCCCGGTGCCGGCCGCCGTGCCGCCGGCAGTGCCGGCAGCACCCCAGGAATCGTCGCGCGCTTCGTCCTCCGCCCACGCGCGCGACCGCTCGGCGAGCAGCTCCGGCGCACGCGCCGCCTCCTCCGCTGTCTCGAACGGACCGGCGCGGTCGACCGCGGGCGACTCCATGCCACGCTCGACTTCGCCGGTGCTCAGGTTGTACCAGTACTTCTCCGTGCGGTCGGGCATGATCGCTCCTCATCGTCGGCGGTGGGCGTGATTCGATCCTAACGAGGCGGTCCGCGCGGCTGGATAGGCTGTCGGCATGACGACGACGGCGACCCAGGCGGTCGGGGTGGACATCGGCGGGACCGGCATCAAGGGCGCCCTCGTGGATCTGGCGGAGGGCCGGCTGCTGAGTGATCGCATCAAGGTCGCCACGCCGCGCGGCGCGGAACCCGATGACGTGTTGGCCGCCGTGCGCACGGTGCTGGACACTCTCGGCGTCTCCGACACCGGTGTTCCGCTCGGGGTGGCGTTCCCCGCGATCGTCCGGCACGGCCGCACGATGTCGGCGGCGAATGTCTCGGACGCATGGATCGGGTTCGAAGCCGAGAGCTTCTTCGAGGCGGGCCTCGGCCGTGAGATCCACTTCGCGAACGACGCAGATGTGGCCGGGGTCGCCGAGATGCGCTACGGCGCGGCGCGCGGGGTCGACGGGCTCGTCGTCCTGACCACGCTCGGCACGGGCATCGGCACGGCGCTCATCCACGACGGGCGGCTCATCCCCAACAGCGAACTCGGACATCTGCAGCGCGCCAAGCACGCGAAGGACGCGGAAGCGTGGACGGCGTACTCGGCGATGGAACGCGACGAGCTCAGTTTCGTGCAGTGGGCGAAGCGCCTGCAGTGGTACTACTCCCACCTGGAGTTCCTGCTCAGCCCCGAACTGTTCATCGTCGGCGGCGGGGTCTCGAAGCACAGCGACCAGTTCCTGCCGCTGCTGGATCTGCAAACCCCGATCGTCCCGGCGGTGCATCGGAACAACGCGGGGATCATAGGGGCAGCGGCTCTGGCGGTCGGCTGAGCGCTCGAGGCGCCCTCTCGCGGGGTCTCCCCGCGATCAGGATGCACAGGGCAGCGGCTCTGGCGGTCGGCTGAGCGCTCGAGGCGCCCTCTCTGTCTGAGGCGAATGGGCCGGCCTGTACGCCGGGTTCTGTCCCGGGGCCGGAGCCCCATCGACGGTCATCTCTCTCGGCGACACGTTGCCGTGCCGCTCCAGCGGCCTACCCGGGGACTCGGCGGGCCGCGTCATCATCCCCTGTCTGGCCTTGCTCCGGGCGAGGTTTGCCGTGCGGATCGTGTCACCACGATCCCGGTGGTCTCTTACACCGCCCTTTCACCCTTACCGGCCTGCGCCGGCGGTCTGCTCTCTGTGGCACTGTCTCGCGGATCACTCCGGGTGGGTGTTACCCACCGCCCTGCCCTGTGGAGCCCGGACGTTCCTCGGTGCGGTCTCCCGCCACGCGACCGTCCAGCCGACCCATTCGCACCCTCGATCCTACCGGCGGCGCGCCTCTCCCCGCTGTGCGCGCCCCCGAGTCTCAGGCCTTGCCGGCATCCGGGCCGACCCGTAGATCGAGCGGGAAGTCGATCGGGAACCCGCCGAACAGCAGCGTCGCTGCGCGGGCGGCGGCGGCGCGGACCTCCTCTGCCACCGCATCCGCGTGCTCCGCGGGGGTGTGGACGATGATCTCGTCGTGGAGGAAGAACGCGAGGTGGGCGCGGTCGCCGAACACGACGCCCGACCGCGGTGCCGACGTCGGCGCGGGCGGAAACGCCTGGAGCCGCCCCCGCAGATCGGCGAGCCACGCGAGCGCCCACTCGGCGGCGGTGCCCTGTACGACGAAGTTCCGGGTGAACCGGCCGCGGTCGCGCGCCGCCCGCACGGCGCGCGTGCGATCGGCGTCGTCCGCATCTGGCGCGCCGGCCCGAGCCTGAAGCTCGCGCCAGCCCGGACCCGGCGGTGGGCTGGACCGCCCCAGCCACGTCGTGACCGTGCCGCCCTCCTCGCCGATGCGCGCCGCGTCGTCGACGAGCCGCATCGCCGCCGGATACGCGCGGCGCAGTGCAGGCACGAGACGACCGCTGTCACCGGTCGTCGCTCCGTACATCGCTCCCAGGACGGCGATCTTCGCGTCCTGCCTGGTCGGCACGACCCCCGACGCCACGATCCCCTCGTACAGGTCGACGCCGGAGGCGGCCGCCGCCAGCGCGGAGTCGTGCGACATCGCCGCGAGCACACGCGGCTCGAGCTGCGCCACATCGGCGATGACGAGGACCCAGCCGGGATCGGCGCGGACGGCGGGACGCAGCTGACGCGGCAGCTGGAGCGCGCCGCCGCCGGACGAGGCCCAGCGTCCCGTCACGACGCCGCCGGGGACGTAGACCGGCCGGAACCGGCCCTCCGGCGCCCACTCCGCCATCCACGCCCATCCGTTCGCGCTGAGCAGCCGGGTGAGCTTCTTGTACGCCAGGAGAGGCGCGATGACCGGGTGGTCGAACTCGGAGAGCTCCCAGCGACTCGTCGACCGGGCGAGCACGCCGACGCGGTGGAGAGCCCGTAGCAGCTTGGGTTGCGAGTCGAGGCTTGCTCCGGGGTCGCCGAGCGCGTCGCGCACCTCGGCGGAGAGCTGCTCGACGCGTGCGGGCTGGCGGCCGGGCCCGGGACGCGCACCCAGCGTCTCGGTGAGGATGGCATCGTGCACGGCGGTGTCCCACGGCAGTCCTGCCGCGTGCAGCTCCGCCGCGATCAGCGCACCGGCCGACTCCGCGGCCAGCAGCAGCCGCAGGCGCGGTCCGGCCGCACCCGCCATCGCCGCGCGGTGGCGGGCGAACTCCGCGAGGACCTCGTCGATGGCGTCGGGGACGCCCGCGGCGCGCGCATCGAGTTCGAAGAGCGCCGGCGCCATGGATGCCGGCGACTCCGCAGTTGCGGCATCCCACGCGGTCGCGGCGCGCACATCGGACGCGTCGTCCACCAGCGCGGAGTGCCGAAGGATCGCGTGGCACAGCCGCAGGTCGTGACACCGGGACACGTCGACGCCCGCGGCGAGCAGCGCGGGGTACCAGCGGACCGTGTCGCTCCATACCCAGCGGCGATGCGTCCGGGTCGCGACGTGGGCGGGCAGCTGCGCGAGCGGGATCGCGGCACGCGACAGCTCGGTGCCGTCGGCAGCGAGGTCGACCACGTCCACGGTGCCGTCCGGGCCGCGCCCGACCGCGCTCCAGACCGCGTCGTCGCCGGTCATCTCCCGTCGCGCACAGCGATCACGCGATCACCGAGCCGACAGGTCACGGCCCCGGCTCGTCACAGCCCCGAGTCCTCGCCGCGCACGAGGATCGCGCCGCACTCGGGGCAGGTGACGACATCGTCGTCGGTCGCGGTCCGCAGTGCCTGCAGGTCGGTGCCCGAGAGCACCATGTGGCACGCCTCGCATGTGCGGCGGCGCAGGAGACCGGCGCCGGTGCCGCGGGCCGAGACGCGCTCGTACATCGCGAGGAGATCGGCCGGGAGCGTGGCGGCGATCGCCGCGCGATCACGGCCGGCGGCCTCGTGCTGGGCCGTCGCCTCGGCGACGGCGGTCTTGCCCTCCGCGCTGAGCCGGGCGCCCTCGTCATTGGTCGTGGCGATGAGAGCCTCTTGCGCGGCGACCTCCGCGTCGAGAGCCTCCAGGCGCTCCATGACTTCGAGCTCGGTATCTTCGAGATCGCTCTTCCGCTTGGCGAGCGAGGCGATCTCATGCTCCAGCCCCTGCGCGTCCTTCGGGCTCGTGGTGGCCGCGAGCCGCTCGGCATCGCGCGTGCTGCGGGCGTCGACGACAGCGACATCCGACTCGATGCGCGCGAGCTCGGTCTTCGCGTCGTCGCGCGCGCCGAGCAGGCGGGTCAGCTCGGCCGACTGCTCCTGGCGCTGCGCCAGCAGCTCCTGCACCCGGCGGGACTGCGTGGGATTGCGGCGGGCATGGTCGGTCTGCTGGATCGTCGTGTCGAGCGCGACGAGATCGAGCAGACGGAGCTGGTCAGCGGGACGGGCTTTCACGCCTCCCACCCTAGACTGAGAGGCCCCGGGCCTTTAGCTCAGCTGGTAGAGCGCCACGTTTACACCGTGGATGTCGTCGGTTCGATCCCGGCAGGGCCCACCCATAGGTCGTTGTTCAAACCAACGACATTCCCGGTTTGAGTACCGGATTCCACGGTCTGCCCTTGACGGGCGACCGCGGTCGCCTGAGCTTCGGGGTCGAAGAACACGTTGAACGGCGGGCCGGGCTGCCCGTCGACGGTGTTCTCCTCGGTGAGGATCAACTTCTCGAAGAACGCTTGGTTAGCGATCCGCCGTAGCGAGTCGTCGATGCTCATGTAGATCGCATGGCAGTCTCCGGCCAGGGCGAGACAGTCGTCGAGGTGGGCTTTCGCCTGCTCGTACTCGATGTCGCCCGCGTTGATCTGGGCATCGAGAAACGCGATCCGCCGCGCGATGCGTTCCTGCTCCGTGGCAAGTAGGTCGAGGGGCACGGCTCCGGCGTAGTGGGCTTGCAGCAACTTGGCGCGCTCGTTCCGGAGCGCGTCGCGTTCGAGTTTGTGAGCGTTCCGCTCCTGCTTGGAGGTGGCTTGGAGCTGGTCGAACTGGCGGGTGATGAGCTCGCGCAGCGCGGTCACGATGTGGTCAGGGATCTGAATGCGGCGGTAGTAGTCCTCGACCGAAGTCTCGACCTCGGAGATCAGCATCGCGCGCTGCTCACAGTTGGTGCGCTTGGAGTGACGACCGGCACAGATGAAGTATGGGTAGATCACGCCCTGCCGACTCTTCGCGTTGGTCACCATCAACCGCGAGCCGCACTCCCCGCAGAACACGGTGCCTTTGAGGTAGTGATCGTGCGTCTGGGTCTTCTCGCCCGAAGTCTGGTGAGCGGTCAGCACGGACTGGACTCGATACCAGACTTCCGGGCTCACGAGCGGTTCGTGGAGCCCGTCGTAGGTCGCGCCCCGGAACCGGACATTGCCCTTGTAGTACGGGTTCGACAAGAGCTTCTGGATAGTCGATAGGGCGGGTGGCTTCGCTGGACGTTTCGGTGTCGGTGGTGTCGTGAGGCCACGGTCGATCAATTCGTCTCGCAAGGTGATGGTCGAGTAGTTGCCGGATGCGTAGGCCTCGAACGCCCAGGTCACCAGCGAGGCCCGCGCAGGGTCGGGTTCGACGGTTCGCATCTCGCGCCCGAGCTCGTCGCGGCGGATGACATTGAGGTAGCCGATAGGTGCTTTCCCGTTCGTCCCGCCGGTGAGCGCTTTCTGCCCCATGCCCTTGGCTACCTCACTGGCGAGGTTGCGGGAGTAGAACTCGGCGATCGTGGACATGATGCCGTGCAGCAGCATCCCGGACGGGGTTTCGTCGATGTTCTCGGTCGCCGAGACGAGCATCACGCCCGCCTCTCGAAGGGCGAGATGGATTGCGACGTCGTCGGCACGGTTGCGGGCGAGGCGGTCGACCTTACGGACGATGCAGTAGGCGACGTTGTGGGTCTTGACGTACTCGATCATCCGCATCAGATCGGGGCGGTCGGCCTTGCGTGCTGACTCGCCGGCGTCGATGAACTCCTCGACCACGATGGCGCTCAGATCACGGGCTTTGCGGAGGTTCGCTTCCCGCTGGGCGGGGATGGAGAATCCTTCGTCGCGACCGCCGCGTTCGGCTTGCTCTTTGGTCGAGACCCGCAGATAGGAGACCGCGAGGGTCGTGGTCTCGCCGAGCCCGAAGGTGGTGGATGTGGGGGCTGGAGGTGCCAGCGTCATGAGTCGTGTTTCCTCTCACCGATGGTGGGAGCCAGCACGACAAGTGAGGTTGTCGTGCGGTGCGACTCGTAAGAGGGAAACACGACCTGCAAGGCAGGTAAGCCACGAAGGCGAAAAGACTGCGCACCCGACCCGGATCTCTCCAGGCCGTGACGGTTGTAACTATTCTACCTCGTCGCTCGATTCCGCACCGGAATCAGCAGAGTCTTGCGGTGTCGTTCGGCCTCGATCCTGTTCGGCTCGGGCGATGGCCATGCCCATGAAAACCTGGGCGAGCTTGTGGAGGTCTGGGGACTGTCTGGGCACTGCTTCGACTCGCAGTTGCCGTGGCCGGTTTTGCTGTCGTCGTTGCTGACGATCCATGACACCTCCCCGGTTGCGATGTCGAGGTTGGCGTAGAAGTCGTCCTCGGCCTCGCGCCGGGCAGCGACGTCCTCGATCACGAACTGGACGAAGTCTTCGTCGCGGTTGGTGATGATCGTGTCCTGGACGGACTCGCCGGGGTTCTCGCCGGGCCAGGTGGTTTGCCGGGTGGGGCGGTCGCGGTCGAGGCGGGTACCGGAAGCAGCGATCCAGTCGCGGAGACGTTCTCGGGTGTCGGCGAAGTCTCGGTGCCATCCGGAAGGTGCCGATCCGTTCTGTTCGGCGTCGTAGGCAGAGAGCCAGTGCAGGTGCAGGGCGGAGAGTTCCCAGACGAGCTCGGGATGCCGGTGCCAGAACGGCGGGATCACCGTGGAGGGAAGCCCGTAGGTTTTGCGCAGCCAGTCCACCCACCGGTTCAGGTCGAGCCATTCGGCTTCGGATTCTTCCGCTGTGAGGAGGTTCCAATTGATCGGGTGAGGAGGCCCTGGCTCTGCCTCGTCGTAGCGAGGCTGGGCACTAGAGGTCGGGAGGGTCGGTTCGGGTTCATCCATCTCAGGGGTGTCGTCAGTCATGATCGGCCTGTTCACAGCGTCGGGACCGACGAGGTGGCCGCAGCGGTGCGGCGAGGCTGATCCTGTTCAGGAGCCTCCTGAGTCACGGCCGGCTGGGAACGGCGAGCACGGGTCACTTCGTAGTTTGTACGGGCGAGGTCATGGCCGATCTTCTTGGCGACAAACTCATCCTTCGCGACGGTCTGTCCGTCGGCGTCGATGTGGTCATATTCGTGGATGTACCCCTCGGCGACGAACTTATCGCCCTTCACGAATCGTTCGTAGGCGCGCTCCGCGGCCTTCCTGAACGCCACCAGATCGTGGAAGGTGGTCTCAGTCTGGGTGAACGACCCGTCTTCTTCCTTGCGGTAGTGCTCCTGCCCGATCTTGGCGTAGAAGCGCGCGTTACCGCCTTCGGAGAACGTCAACTGCGGTACGGATGCGATAAAGCCGGATACGGATTCTTGGGTGTGGATAGCCATTGGGCTGTCCTTTCTGGCATCGGTGGCGGTCCCAGGCCGGAGCCGCTCTGCCAGACAGGTGCGCCCAAGGTGCCTACATCGGCCGTTGTTCCAGGAGCTTTTCGATCCCTGTGCGATCCGCTTTGAGCTGGGCGGCATCTGGCCGACTCGTCCAGGTGCGCATCCGGGTCACGATCGGTGGAGCTGATCGCAGGAGTACGAGTGCGGTGCCGAATGGGAGGGTGCGGATGGTGTCGGGTGGCATGATCGGGACCCGGCGGATGGAGCGTTGAGCGGAGCGGGAGCCGTGGTCGCCGATCGTTGTGGAGTCGGTGATCTCGTCGCGTTCGCCGATGAGGGTGGTGAGGTCGTGGAGGTCTTTCGAGTTCGATGCTCCGCCAAGGATGATCTTCACGATGGACGCATCCCAGATCGCACCAGCGGCGTTCTCGGACCACTTCTCTCTCGCCTGCGCCAATGATTGGAGAACGGGCATCGCCGTGATCCCGGTCCCACCTCCCTCAGCCATCAAGGTCGGCAACGACGGCAGGGGTGCGAGATTCCCGACCTCATCGAGAGCGAGAAGCAGCGGCGGATCGAGACGTGCGCCGGCACTGCGGGCGGCGATGCGCCTGGCGGTTTCGACGAGGTCTTCCACGAACGCCGCAACGAGCGCGGATGAGTTGTTTGCTCCGGCGCCGGTGGCAAGGAGGTAGAGGGTGCCGTTGGCTTGGAGGAATGCTTCGGGGTCGAAGTCCTCGCCCTCGCGTGGGGATACGGCGTCGAGGACTCTGGGGTCGGCGAGTGCTGCGAGGGCGAGGGAGACGCCTTGCCAGATGGAGTCGCGGGTTCTCGGGTCGGAGTCGATCATCGCCTGCAACGAGTCCGCCCATCCCGTCGCCGCGTTCGGGTGTCCGGTGAGGATCGCGACAGCGTCCGCGGCGGTGGAGGGGTCGAGGGTCCACCGGAACAACTCGGCAGGACTCCGCTTGTCGAGGGCTGCGGCGTGCAGGAGAGATTGCAGGGCGGTGCGGGTTTTTCCTTCCCAGAACCCGCCACCTTCGACTCCGCCCGCGGACAGGCCAGTGCCCGCGGCGAGGCCAGTGGCGCGGATCATCGCGGTCAGCGGGTCCTCACATCCCCGGATAGGTGACCAACGGAGCCCGGCGGGGACGCCTTCGGCGAGGTGCTGCGGGTCGAACACCGCCACCGGCCCGATCTTCTCCCGAGCTCGCAAGGTCGCGGTGAGGTTGTCTGGGCGGGTGGAAGTGGTGACGACTGCGCCGGGTGCGTCGATGATCATGTTGATCACGACGTGGGCGCCTTTCCCGGAGCGGGGTGGTCCGATGAGGAGGATCGAGTCCTCTACCGATGCCCACACTCCGGCACCGCGTGAGGTGCCGATCTGGTAGCCGACGTCGGTGGCGTCGGGGTTCTCGAGCGAGGGGCGCAGGTGCCCGGCACGCTTCAGTAGCGCCTTCTCTGACGCGGTGGCGGTGACGTCGGTGCGGGTCGCGATCCCGACGATTCGGTAGGGGTCTGTTCTCGTGCGGCGTCCGTGTTCCCGGATGGTCCGCCACACCCACCACCCGGTAACGCCGAGCAGTGTGAGGAGAACGATGGCGGTGGCCCAGTACGCGACCGGGTTGAGTCCTTCCCCGCCGAGGACAGTGGCGGGGTCGCCTGGGTTGGTGAAGATCCCGACTCCGGCCTCGATCCCTGCTGTGGGTTGAGGCGTTCCGGTCACCCAGGCTGCGACAGACCCCGCACCGCGGAGTAGCGCTGCGAGGCCGGCGACGGCGACGAGTCCTCCGAGGAGGATGTTGGTGAGCTCGTCCCCGAACGACCCCGAGGACCGCGGCGTGCTCATGGCAGGCGCTCGACCGTGAGGGTGCCGGAGATCCGGCCGAACAAGATCACCTCACGAGTCGGCGACGACGCGACCTGTTCCGGTGTGAGGAGCCCGCGGGCGGTCCCATTCGAGGCGGCGTCGCTGTGGGTGAGGATCACCGCGACCGCAACATCCTCACCCGGCACAAACCCTTCACGCTGGACAACCTGCAACTCGGTCGGAGCTGTGACGGCTGGTACAGAAGCAGAAGATGGCTGCGGTTCCGGCGCTGGCCGACGTCTATTCGTGGCGGTGACGATGTCGGTGAACACGGTTCCATCCGCTTCACGGACCTCGACCCTGACCGGGGTGCGCCGTTCACCGGTCAAGCTGTCGAGGATCGTGGGGAATGCTTCGCGTCTCCAGGGTGGCGCGAACGGTTCCGGCAGGTGGGGCTCACCGTCGACAGTGACGGTTATGGTGCCGTCTTCGGAGACGGTCATCACGACGGACGGCAACACCACCGAAGCCTGATCGGTTTCGGTGGGCGTGCGCTTGTAGCGGGGGCGGTTCATCGAGCCTTCCCGTCTGGCCGGGAGTCGGTGATCATGCGGGTTGTGGTGTCGAACGTCGTGAGCTCGTTGGGGTGGAGCTGGTGCTGCACGACGAACGAGCGGTCCTTGATCCGCCACAACCCCTGCCCGGTGCCGAGGGTGGGGATGATCTTTTGCTCGGTCCCGGTGAGCCCGAGCGCGGTGGCAGTGCCGCCGAGCTGATCGGGCTCCTGACGGTAGACGATCCTGGTCTCAGCATTCGCGAGGCGTGAAGAGGCGAGAGCGCGCATGGCCGAGCCTTGATCGCCGACGTTGTCGAGGTCACTGAGTTTGTGGAAGATCAGCATGTTCGCGATCCCGTAATGCCTCGACAGCCGCCATTGCGCGTCCATCCGCCGGAGTAGCGACGGGTAGGCCATGAGCCGCCAGGGGGACTGCTGCACGAGTAGGTGACAGTGGGTTTGTCACGCAGCCAGTGCGGCTGGCGTGTTCATGATGACCTCGAATTCGACGGGCGTCAAACGGCCGAGACGGAGTTGGC
>Ga0160450_100423_pt1 | contig 26216 bp, 17 predicted proteins | sample HID1975K_E1MG_FD_108257 | JGI IMG/M metagenome (GOLD analysis project Ga0160450, IMG submission 108257) | Enriched soil microbial communities from UW Madison campus, WI, USA - HID1975K_E1 MG | ecosystem: Environmental > Terrestrial > Soil > Unclassified | place: USA: Madison, Wisconsin...
CATCAGCACGTTCCGACCCTCACCCGAAGGGATGAACGACGTGAACATCGAGTACGTCGGGGCGTCCTGTCCGGGTATCTGCATCGTCAGGTAGTACGGCGGCTGCAGCTGCGTGTCGGCCTGCGGGTCGTTCGGCGTCTTCCACCGGTTGTCGCTCTGGTAGAACGAGCGCGCGTCGTCGACGTGGTAGACGCCGAGGATGGTGCGCTGCACCTTGAACAGGTCGGTCGGGTAGCGGACGTGGCTCATGAGCTCGGCCGACATGTCGCTGATCGGCTTGACGGTCGACGGGTACACCTTCTGCCACGACTTCAGCACCGGGTCCTTGTCGTCCCACGCGTACAGCGTGACCTTGCCGTCGTAGGCGTCGACCGTGGCCTTGACCGAGTTGCGGATGTAGTTGATGTCGTCGAGCGCGAACCGCGGCGCAGGGTTGCTGGAGTCCGAGATCGCCGATGTGAGGCTCACCGTCGACGAGTACGGGTAGTTCGCACTCAGCGTGTAGCCGTCGACGATCCAGACGATGCGTCCGTCGACGACCGACGGGTACGGGTCGTTGTCGAGCGTCAGGTACGGCGCCACCTTCTGGACGCGCTCCAGCGGGCTGCGGTCGTACAGGATCTGCGAGTCCTCGTTGACGTAGTCCGAGAACAGGATCTGCTCGGCCTGGAACTTCAGCGCGTAGATCAGGCGGTTGAACACGTTGCCGAGGCTCGGTCCGCCGTTGCCCTCGAAGGTCGTCTTGGTCTCGTTGGAGGAGTCGTCCTGCCCCGACGGGTAGTCGAGCTCGATGGGGTCGGAGCCCTTCGGGCCGCCGACGATCGAGTAGGTCGGCGAGTACTCGCCGAAGTAGACGCGGGGCTGGAAGTTCTCCTCGTCCGACAGGAAGCCGGTCGCCGGGATGCCGCGCTCGAGGAACACCGGGTTGCCGTCGACCGTGCGGTCGTTGCCCTTGGCCGCGACGATGCCGTAGCCGTGGGTGTACACGACCGCGCTGTTCTGCCAGTCGTTCGCGACGCCGAGCTGCTCGAGGTTGAGTTCGCGGACCGACACCACCGTGTCCTGCGACGTGCCGTCGATGTCGTAGCGATCGACGTCGAGCGGGTCGGCGAACTGGTAGTACGACCGGTACTGCTCGAGCTGACGCACCGTGGGCGACACGATCGCGGGGTCCATGACACGGATCTGCGCGGTCGTTCCGGCGTCCTCGCGCAGCTGGCCCGCCTCGACGTCGACGACCGCCGTGAAGTCCTGCTTGTCGAGGCCGTCGATGCCGTACGCCGTCTTCGTCATGTCGACGTTGCGCTGGTAGTACTGCTCCTCCAGCGTGAGCCGGTTCGGCTGCACCTGGAAGGTGGTCACGACCCACGGGTAGCCGACGCCGAGCACGATCGCCGAGACGACGAGGAGCGCGGTGGCCACGAGCGGGTAGCGCCAACGGCCGATGATCGCGGTGATGAAGAAGAGGATCGCGACGATCACGGCGGCGAAGGCGAGGATCGTCTGGCCGGGGATGATCGCGTTGACGCCGGTGTAGCCGGGGCCGGTGATGCGGTCGCCCGGCTCGCTGAGGGTCTTGTACCGGTCGAGCCACAGGCTCGCGCCCTGTACGAGGAGGTAGAGACCGGCGATGACGGCGAGCTGGATGCGGGCGGACTTCGAGATCCGCAGCTCGCGCTGGCCGATCCGCACCGAGCCGTACAGGTACGACACGAGGGCGGTCACCAGCAGGCACACCAGCAGCACGGCCGACAGGAACCCGACGAGCGAGCTCCAGAACGGCAGCGCGAACATGTAGAAGCCGGTGTCGAGGTGGAACTGCGGGTCGGTCGTGTCGGTCTTGACGCCGTTGAACCACAGCCACGTGGTCTCCCACTGCGCCGACGTCGCGAAGCCGGCGAAGAAGCCGAAGAACACCGGGATGCCCCACATCGCCAGGCGGCGCAGCGGCTCCACGACCTCCTGGTAGCGATCGAGCTGCGAGCTCAGCCGCGCGTACACCGGACGCAGCCGGTACGCGAGCTGGATCGAGAGCCACACGGGCACCGCCATGCCGAGGAAGCCGACCAGGAACATCACGACCCGCGCGATCCACTGGGTCGTCAGCACGGACTGGAAGCCGAGCTGATCGAACCAGAGCCAGTCGGCGTAGAGGCTCGCGAACACGAAGAAAGCCACCACGAGCGCGGCGATGACCACAAGGGTGATGGCGATGACGCGTCGGGTGCGGGACGGTGTGGCCGGGGTCGGCGCTGAGGTCGTGGTCACGATCCCATCCTAGGCGGGCCACTCAGGGCGGATGCTTTGTCCGCGCTGGGCGAACCCCCAGAATTCCGCGCCTCGCGGCGGGTCAGCCGACCTTGCAGGTCGGCAGCGCGTCGAGGTCGCCGCCGTCGCTGATCGTCTCCAGCACCTTCAGCGAATCGTCGAGCGTCTTGACCGAGAAGACCCGCAGATCGCCGGGGATGTGCCCCACGACCTCGTCGCAGTTCGAATCCGGGGCGAGGAACCACTCGGCTCCGGCATCCACCGCACCCCACATCTTCTGACGGATGCCGCCGATCGGGCCCACCGTGCCGTCGGCGGTGATGGTGCCGGTGCCGGCGACCTGCTCGCCGCCGTTGAGTTCGCCCGGCGTCAGCGTGTCGATGATGCCGAGCGCGAACATCATGCCGGCGCTCGGACCGCCGACGTTGTTGAGCTGGATCGTGACGTCGATCGGGAAGTCGTAGTCGGTGATGAGCGTCACGCCGATGAGCCACACGGTCTCGCCGTCGGCTGTCGACTCCTTGGGCGTCACCGAGACGGTCTGCTGCTCGCCGTCGCGCTCGATCACGATCTCGACGGGATCCCCGCCGCCGTCGTTGATGACCTTGCGCAGCGCCGTCGCATCGGTCACGGTCTCGCCGTCCGCCGAGAGGATGATGTCGCCCTCTTCGAGGACGCCCTCGGCGGCCGCGCCCTTGATGACCGAATGCACCGACAGCTGCGCACCCACGTCGTAGCCGAGCTCGCTGAGCGCGGCGGCGGTCGCCTCCTGCTGCGAGTCGACCATCATCGCGGCGCTCTCCTCGTTGCGCTGCTCCGTCGTCTGACCGGCGGGGAACACCGCGTCGATCGGCAGCACGGCCTTGCTCGGGTCGAACCAGGCCATCGCCAGCTCGAACCAGGACGGGGTGTGCTCGCGGTTGCCCTGCACCTGGACGGTGAGGAGGTCCAGCGACCCATCGGTCGGATACGTCGTCGCGCCGTCCACCGAGATCAGCGGCACCTCGTCGCCGTCGGCGTTCATGGCCGTGCCCAGCGTGTTGTACACGGGCCCGGGCTGCTGGATCACGTACGACGTCGGCAGGAACGTGATGACGAGCAGGATCACCATCGCCACGGCGAGCGCCCACACTCCTGCCACGGCGCGGCGCGACATGCGCTGCCGCGGCGCGGGCTCGATGGTGGTGTTCTCGTCGAACAGGGCCACGCGGGACCTCTCTTCCGTGCCGGGGGTGTGAGTGCCTGGTCGTTCGCGACCGGCGTAAGGGTTCGAGGTCCCGGCCGGGGAGTGCGACGGATGCTGCGACTAGCGTAGAGCGCAACGTCATCGACCGGCTGAAAGGCGGCTGAAGTGGCAGACGACGACCGCAGTCCTGAGGACGACTTCCAGGAGCTCATGAGGCAGCTCTTCGGCGGCGGCGCGGGCGGCATCGACCCCGAGCAGCTCTCGCGGATGTCGGGCATGGACATCGACCCCGCGATGATGCAGCAGATCATGCGGCAGCTGCAGGGCGTGTTCGCGAACGCCGGCGAGAGCGGCGTGTCGTGGGACATGGCCAAACGCCAGGCGCTGCACATCGCCAATCAGGAGGGGCTGGGCGTCACCGCCGGCCAGCGCACCGACCTCGACCAGGCGTTCGCGCTCGCGACGCTGTGGCTGAGCGAGGCGACCGGCATCTCGGACCTCGCCGCTCCCCCGACGACGATCACGCGAGGCGCATGGGTCGAAGCGACTCTTCCGGTATGGCAGGAGCTCGCCGAGCCCGTCGCGACGAGCATCGCGGACGCGCTCACGACGGCGCTCAGCGAACAGTCCCCCGAAGACATGCAGGAGCTCGTCCAGGGCGCCGGCCGTCTGATGCGCACGATCGGCGGGTCGCTGTTCGCGACGCAGCTCGGTCAGGTGATCGGCAGCCTCTCGAAGGAGGTCGTGAGCGGCGGCGACGTCGGGATCCCCCTGATGCCCGACGGTCAGGCCGCGATCCTGCCGCAGAACTTCGCCGACTTCGGCCGCGATCTCGAGGTGCCCGAGGACCAGCTGGCGCTGTACATCGCGACGCGCGAGCTGGCGCACGCACGCCTGTTCCGGCATGCCCGGTGGCTGCGGCTGCACGTGATCTCTCAGGTCACCGACTTCGCGCGCGGCGTCCACGTCGACACCGGGATGCTCGAAGACATGGCGTCGCGGTTCGACCCGTCGCAGCCCGAAGAGCTGCGCGAGGCGCTGGAAAGCGGCGCCCTGCTGCCGCCGCGGTCCGAGGCGCAGGATGCGGCCCTGGCGCGGCTCGAGAACCTGCTGGCGACGATCGAGGGCTGGGTCGAGGTCGTCACCGAGGACGCCACGTCGCGTCTTCCCTCCGCGCCGCGCATCGCGGAGGCCGTGCGCCGCCGCCGCGCCGTCGGCGGACCCGCCGAGCGTGCGCTCGCGTCGCTCGTCGGCCTGGAGATCCGTCCGCGCCGCATGCGCGAGGCCGCCGCCATGTGGCGAGCGGTGACGGATGCCGTCGGCCCGGCCGCCCGCGACGCCCTGTGGGACTACCCCGACCTCATGCCGGCCGCGTCCGACATCGACGACCCCGCGGCACTGGTCACGCGTCTGGAGGCGCGCGCCCGCGGCGAAGAGCCGGCAACGGACGAGCTCGACGACGCACTGGCGCGCCTGCTCGCCGGAGAGTTCCCCGAGGCGGGTCCCGAGGGTTCCGCGTCGTCCGACGATCCCGGCGCGGGCGAGGACGGCCCCGCCGATGAGAGCGGGGACGACGACAGCGGCGCGCCCGACGATCATCGGCCGGTGTGATCGGGTGATCGTTCCTCCACAGGGCGCCGGCCGGGTTCTTGGGCCCGGCGCTCTGTGGATAACCGTCCGCACCGGCGAGCGCTCCGCCAGGATCGGGGAATGCTGAGCCTGGATCCCTCGTACCCGCCGGTGTGGCGCTCCGTCTCGGCGCTGCAGTTCGGCGCCGATCCTGTCGCGCTGCTCGACGAGCCGCAGCCCTGGCAGCTGCGCGTGGTGCGTGAGCTCGAGCGCGGTGTCCCCGATGCCTCGTTCGTCTCCCTGGCGCGTGCCTTCGGCGCGCCGTCCGACGAAGCAGCGACGCGGCTGCTGACGCGCCTGCGTCGGGCGCTCACGACAGGCCCCGCCGTCCGGCGGATCGTGTCGCTGCATCGCCACGACGCGGTGACCGACGCGCAGAGCGCGCTCGTGGCGCGAGGCCTCGCCGCTGCCGGTTTCGACGCCGCGGTGCGGCATCCGTTCGATCCGATCGACGAGCCGGTCTCGGATGCCGTGGCCGTCGTCTTCGTCGTACCGCGGGTCGTGCCACCCGGCGCCGCGGCCTCGCTGACGGCGTCCGACCTGCCGCACCTCCCGATCGTGCTCACCGGCCCGGGCGCCGACATCGGCCCCTACGTGCAGCCCGGCGAGACCGCGTGCCTGGCGTGCGTGGCGGCCCACCGCCGCGACGCTGATCCGTCCTGGCCCGCGGTCGCCGCTCAGCTCATCGGGCGCGCGGTAGACGTCGAGGCGGCGGTGCTGTGGGAGGCGGGAATGGTGGCGGGGCGGCTCATCGACGAGCGCGCTCGGCGGCGTCTCGAGCGGACACGCTCGGTCTCGCTGCGCTCCGGGTCGCTGCACCGGGACGTCCGGACGCACCGACCGCACGCAGAGTGCCGTTGCCGATCTCTCGCAGGAAGCGCGACGGCTGTCGCTCCCGTACCCCTCGGGCCCACGTCACCGACAGCGTTCGCCCGGCTCGCGTGATGCCGACATACGCCAGTCTCCGCTCCTCGTCGACCTGCTCGAACGTCGTCGCGTACGAGATCGGCAGCAGGCCCTCGGCCATGCCGACGAGGTGCACGTGCTCCCACTCCAGGCCCTTGGCTGCGTGCAGCGTCGCGAGGGTGACGGTGCGCAGCGCGGGCTCGTCGTGCACCTTCGCCCGCGCGGTCAGCTCGTCCGTGAACGAGCGGAGGGTGGTGCCGGCCGGCGCCTCCTCGGCCAGCCGCAGGAGGGCTGCCCGAGCCTCCCATGCGTCGCGCAGGGCGCCGCCGGCCTCCGGCGGGTCGTCTGTCAGGCCCCGGGAGCGGAGGATGTCGCGCACAGTGTCGACGAGGCCGCTCTCCAGCGGGGCGACGGCCGCCGCGCGCAGCTCCATGACGGCCTGGCGAACTTCGGGCATGTCGAAGAACCGGCGTCCGCCGAGGACCGTCGTGGCGATCCCGGCGTCCGACAGGGCCGCGACGAGCTCCGCCGACTGGGCGTGCGCCCGGTAGAGCACCGCGATGTGCCGCGGATCGGCGCCTCCGGCGATCTGCGCGCCGATGCGCTTCGCGATCGCCCGGGCCTCGTCGCGATCGTCCTCGAAGGCGGTGACGGTCGGCACCGCGTCGGGCGCATCGACGTCGCGCGCAGGGGCGGGCGACAGGTGCAGGGCGCCGGGGCGCCCGCGCATGAGTTCGTTGGCGACACCGAGGACGCCCGCATCCGATCGGTAGTTCGTCTCGAGGCGGATCAGGCGCGCGCCCTCGAACCGCTTGTCGAAGTCGAGGAGGAACCGTGCGTCGGCTCCTGCGAACGAGTAGATCGTCTGGCTCGCGTCGCCGACGACGCACAGGTCGCGGCGATCGCCGAGCCACAGCTCGAGCAGGCGGTTCTGCAGAGGCGAGACGTCCTGGAACTCGTCGACCGTGAAGTGCCGGTACTGCTCGCGCACCGCCTTGGCGACCTGCGGCTCGGCCTCGAGCATGCCGGCGCACGCCAGCAGGACGTCCTCGAAGTCGAGCTGCCGACGCTCGTCCTTCAGCTTCTCGTACGCGTGCTGCAGCGCGACGACGCGCTCGGTGCCCAGCCGGCCGACGCCGTTCGGACGCACCGCCGCGTACTCGTCGATGCTCAGCATCGACACCTTGCGCCACTCGATCTCGGACGCCACGTCGCGCAGCGTTGCGACATCCGGCGAGAGGCCCACGCCGTCGGCGGCGTGGGCGAGGAGCTTGACCTTGTGGTCGACGATGCCGGGCGCCGTGTCGCCCGCGAGCGTCGGCCAGAAGAAGTTGAGCTGTGCGAGCGCGGCGGCGTGGAACGTCCGCGCCGAGACGCCTCCGACGCCGAGCATGCGCAGGCGCCCTCGCATCTCGCCCGCCGCCTTGGCCGTGAAGGTCACCGCCATCACGCGGCCGGGCGAGTACGCGCCGGTGTCGACGCCGTGCGCGATGCGATGCGTGATGACCCGGGTCTTTCCCGTGCCGGCGCCGGCGAGCACGACGACGGGGCCGCGCAGCGCGCGCACCGCCTCGAGCTGGTGCTCGTCGAGCCCGGCGAGGGCGCCGCCGCTCACGGCCGCGCCCCGTGCCAGTCGGCGATCAGCCGGTGCGCGATCGACGCGCGCCCCGGCAGCACGACGTCGGACTCGCCGGCCAGGGCACGGCCGATCTCGTCACGTGTGAACCAGCGGACCGCGGCGATCTCCTCACCGTCGGCACGGGCGGCGGCGTCGTCGACCGCTTCGGCGAAGAAGCCGAGCATGAGCGACCGCGGGTACGGCCAGGCCTGCGAGCCGTGGTAATCGACGGCGCCCACCTCGACACCCGACTCCTCGGCGACCTCGCGCCGGACGGCGGCCTCCAGCGACTCCCCCGCCTCGACGAACCCGGCGAAGCACGAGAACCTGTCGGCGCCCCACAGCGCGTTCGATCCGAGCAGCAGGGCATCGGGGTCGGTGGCGCTCGTGATGGCGACGATCACGGCCGGATCGGTGCGCGGAAAGTGCTGGCGCCCGCACGCCGGACAGCGACGCGACCACCCGGCATCGCCGAGGTCGGTGAGCGCACCGCATGCCGGGCAGTACCGCGAGTCGAGCAGCCACCGTCCGAGGCTCAGCGCCTCGACGAACGCGGCCGAGTCGGTCGCATCGAGCGCACCGCCGATCGTGCGCAGGCCCGCCCAGCCCGCCGGTGAAGGCAGCGGCGCGTCCTCGCCCGAGGGGAAGACGGCTGTCAGCAGCAGCGCGCCCGTCCTATCCCGTCCGAGCAGCGCCCACGCGGCACCCTCGGGCACATCGGCGGGGGCGGACCAGGCCAGGCTGCCGACGTCGGCCAGTGGCGCGGCGTCGCCGTGGATCACGAGGACGCGGGTCGCGGCATCCGTCCGGGCCGTGTCCAGGACGTCGGGAACCGCGCGTTCCTCGGCCGCGCGGTCGAAGCCGACCCGGGCGAGCGGCGGTTCTCCGGTGCTGCCTGTGGCCGTCATCGAGGATGCTCCGCTTCGTCGATAGGGCCGGGCGTGGCGCGGGGACTGTCGCGCGTGCCCGACCTACCCTGGGCACATGGCACGCTCACCGCTCACTCTAGCCGCGTCCGTCACCTCGGCTCTCCCGAGGACCGGGGTCGTGGGGGTCGGTGTGCTCACCGAAGGCGCGAACGGGCGCTACGACTCCGCCGTCGCGGATCTGGACGACGGCCGCCGGGTCGTGGTCCGCGTCCCGGCCGACGAGGATGCCGCGACCGAGCTGGCCGCCGAGGTGCGGGCGCTGCGCGCCCTGACACCGGGCGTGCGCAGCCTGCTGCCCTTCCGTGCGCCCGAGCTGCTCGGCGAGACCGGCATCGGCGACGCCCGTGCCGTGGTCGTCGACTTCCTCCCCGGCTATCGCGTGGATGCCGCACACCTGCCGGCGGGGCGTGGCGCGGCCACCTCGCTCGGCGCGGCGCTCGCCGCCGTCCACACGCTGCCCCACTCGGTGGTGAAGACCGAGGGCCTGCCCGCTCGGACGCCGCAGCAGGTGCGCACCGACGTGTCGCGCCTCGTCGACCGGGCGACGGCGACGCGGCGACTGCCCCGCGCACTGCAGGACCGCTGGCGCCACGCCCTCGACGCGGACGAGCTGTGGCGGTTCGAGTCGGCCGTCGTGCTCGACGGCGTCGGCACGGGCGCATTCGTCTTCGAGGACCTCGACGAGGTGCCCACGGTCACCGGGCTGCTCGACTGGCACGGCCTGTCCATCGGCGATGCCGCCACCGACCTGCAGTGGCTGGCGTCCGCGCCCGACGCCGCCGCGGACGTGTTCGCCGCGTACCTCGCCGAGAGCGGCCGCGCGCCCGACGCGCGTCTGCGCGAGCGCGCCCGCCTGTACGCCGAGCTCGAGTTCGCGAAGTGGCTGATCCACGGTCACGACGAAGCGCGCGACGACATCGTGGCCGACGCCGTCGAGCTGCTGGAGTCGCTCGCCGCCGGCGTCACCGGCGACGCGCTCGTCGCAGACGATGCGCTCGACGTCGACGACGCGATCGCTCTGCTCGCCCGTATGCCCGGGGCCACAGCCGAGGGCACCGCACCGGTCGACACGTCGATGCAGACCGACGCATACGATCCCGACGAGCTCGCCCGCTGGGTCGCCGAGGAGGATGCACGCGGCGACACGGCTCCCGCGCCCCGCGCACAGGGCGACGTCCTCGACCCCGCCGACACGCAGGAGCTCTCGGCGGACGATCTCGCCGAGCTCGCGGCCTCGCTCCCCGACGTCGAACCGCACGACGGGGTGACCGCGTCGCCCGCCACGCACCCCGCCGACGACCTCTCCACCGCGCCGATCCCGCTCCCCGGAGCCTCGGTCCCCCGGAGCGAGGACGGCGCGGATGCCGCCGCCGACGCAGAACGCGCATCGGAGGCCGCGCTGCGCCGGTGGCTCGCCGACTGATCAGCCTCCGGGCACCGCGTCGGCCTCAGTTGCGCAGGATGACGTCCGCCGCCACGTAGTACAGCGCGACGTCGATCTCTTCGAGCGGGATGCCGTGCTTGGCGTGGTAGGCCTGCCGGTACAGCTCGAGCTGCAGCATCCGCTCGTCCTTCTCGGCGGGCGTCCGCGGTGCGGCGCCCGTCTTCCAGTCGACGATCTCGATGCGACCGTCCCGGTCCTCGCGACGGTACACCGCGTCGAGCTTGCAGATGACGATGTGCGGCAGTCCGTCCGGGCCGGTCGTGGTGAAGTCGATCTCCGTCTCGACCTCGATCGGCTGCAGATGCGCCCACTCCGAGGCCAGGAACCTCTCGCGCAGCGCCGCCAGTGCAGCGGCATCCTCGACCGAGGCGTCGGTGCCCGCGGCATCGTCGTCGAGCTCCCACAGCGAGTCGTCGAGCGACCCGCCGAGGCCCGCCTGCCCCGAGCGCTGCTCGACCCACGCGTGGAACAGGGTGCCGAGCCTCGTCTGGCGGAACGGCTTCTCGGGCAGCGGTCGTGCGATGCGGGCGAGGGTGCCTTCGAGGTCGGCGGCGTACTCCTTGTACCGCGACGCGGGGATGCGGGTGGGGGCGGTGTGCACCGGGCGGGCGCGCCGGGCGTCACGCTCGGCGAGCAGCAGCGCGGCCTGCGGATCGAGTTCCGCGCGGGCTTCCGCGAACGCCGTCGCGACCGTGCCGGCGGCGTGCAGCACCGCGCCACGCCGCGACCCGAGCGGGTCGATCGGCCACTGCAGGACGCGTCGCTCCCCTTGGTACGGGTCGTCGCCGGGCTCGTCGTCGGGGAGCGGGACGCCGAGCGACTCGGCGATCTCGGAGTAGAAGACGCTCCGGCTGCGCGGGCGCTTCGTGCCCGACCAGGTCGCACCCGTGAGGAGCAGGTGGTCGCGGGCCCGCGTCACGGCCACGTAGGCCAGCCGCCGGTCCTCCTCGAGCTGCCGTGCACGGTTGGCCTCGACGAACGCCTCGAGCGCCTCTTTGAGCTCCTGCTGCGTCTGGGCCGACTGCCACGCGAGCATCGGCAGCCACGCCGAGTCGCCGCGGAACGCGTAGGGCAGCACCCCGAACCCGAGCCAGGCCTTCGTGTCGCGCGGCGCGCTGGGCAGTTCGTCCTTGACGAGGCGGACGACCGCGACGGCGTCCCACTCCAGTCCCTTCGAGCCGTGGATCGTGAGCAGCTGCACGACGTCGTCCTCGGGGGGCTCGGTGCGCGGCGCGAACTCGTCCAGCTGCTCGGCGTGGTCGAGCCAGGCCAGCAGGCTCGACAGCGAGCCCGTCTCGTCGGCGGCGAGGAACGCGTGCACTTCGTCCACGAAGGCGCGCAGCTGTGCGGAGGCCACGCGTGCCGGGCCGCGGGATTCGTTCGCCGCGAGCTCGACGTCCAGGCGCAGCTCGAGCTCGATGAGGCGCACGAGCTCGGGGATCGGCATCCCGCTCGCCTGACGCAGCCCCGAGAACACGGACGCCGCTTCACGCAGCCGTTCGCGCGCGGCCGGTGTGAATCCCTCCAGCCAGCCGTGGTCGGGCTTCTGCCGGAGCACGAAGTCGAGGGCGTCGACGAGCGAGCCGTCGTCGTCGTCGCCGGCGCTCCCGCGGATGCGCTCGACCACCTCCGGAGCGAGCGGCTGCAGCGCGGAGTCGTGCCGCGCGAGCCGGCGCGACAGCGCGGCGAGCTCGCGCAGATCCGGCAGACCGATCCCCCAGCGCGGACCCGCCAGCAGACGGATGAGGGCCGAGCCCGCCGAGGGGTCGCTGATCACCCGCAGCGCGCACACCACGTCGACCACCTCGGGGGTCGAGAGCAGGCCTCCGAGTCCGAGGATGCGATGCGGGATGCCGCGACGCCCGAGCGCGTCGCCGAACCGCACCATGTGCTTCTTGCTGCGGAACAGGATCGCACCGGTCGTCGTGCGTCCCTCGATGCGCCGGTCGGCACGCACTCGTGCGAACCATTCCGCCACCCGATCGGCCTCGGTGTCGAGGTCGGTGTCGAATCCCAGCTCGACGAACCCCTCCGGAGCCCCCGGGCGTGCCCGGAGCTCCTGCACGGCCACGGCGGCGGACTCCGCGAGCGGGGCGAGCACGGCGTTGGCCGCCGTGAGCACGGCGGCGCTGTTGCGCCAGCTGGTGAGCAGCGCGAAGCGCGCGCAGTCGCCGTCGGGCGCGAACGCGGCGGCGAACCCGCCGAGGTTGCCGGCGCTCGCACCGCGCCATCCGTAGATCGCCTGGTGCGGATCGCCGACCGCCATGACGCCGGTGCCCGCGAACAGCGTCGCCAGCAGGTCGGTCTGCACGACCGACGTGTCCTGGTACTCGTCCAGCAGCACGACGCGGTAGCGGTCACGCAGCTCGTCGGCGACGGCGCGGTGCCCGTTCACCACCTCGTATGCCCCCGCCACCTGGTCCGAGAAGTCGATCACTCCGAGCCGGCGCTTCTCGGCGTCATATTCGCGGGCGAGGTCGGCCAGCAGGGCGAGTGCGTCGACCTTGTCGGCCGCGTCGGCGACGTCGGCGTAGACCGTCGTGCGCCGGTTGGTCGACGGCAGGTCGCGCACGGCGCGGAATCGCTCGGGGAAGGCGGCGAGCGCGTCGAAGTCGACGAGGTTGTCCACGCCGTCGCGCGCGATCCGCAGGGCGGCGTCCACGATGCTGCGCACCGCCTCGCCGCGGATCTCGAGGCGGGGATCGTCGGACGCGAACACGACACGGCGCATGAGCAGCCACGCCGCGGACTCCGAGAGTACGGCGGCTTCGGCATCCCGTCCGATCCGCAGGGCGTGCTCGCGCACGATCTGGTCGGCGAAGCTGTTGTACGTCGACACGGTGGGCCGGTGCAGCAGGGCGTCGTCGGAGGAATCCTGCGCGGCGGCACCCGCGTCTGCCGCGAGCGCGTCGAGCAGCCGGTGGCGCTCGGCGGTGGACCGCGCGCCGTCGGCACCCGATCGCTCCAGCTCGCCGAAGACGTCGAGGCGTCCCGCCTCGGCGAGCGCGGGCAGCGCCGGGAGGAGCCCGCGCCGCTCGAACTCGGCCAGGCGCGACAGGCGCTTCTGGATCCGTTCCGCCAGCTCGCCCGCCGCCTTGCGGGTGAAGGTGAGCCCGAGCACCTCGTCGCGGCGGACGATGCCGTTCGCGACGAGCCACACGACACGGGCCGACATCGTCTCGGTCTTGCCGCTGCCCGCACCGGCGACGACGAGCGCGGGCGACAGCGGGGCCTCGATGACCTCGGTCTGCTCGGCGGTCGGCGGGAACTGCCCGAGGGCGGCGGCGATGACCCGCGCCGGCAGCGGGGGCGCCGTGGAGAGCTCGTCCGCCCCGGCGAGGTTCTGCAGCATCGTCACGAGGCGCTCACCGCGCCGATCGTGTGGATGCGGCACAGGCCGTAGGAATGCTCGTCACGACAGTGCTCCTCGTACGGTGCGGTGAAGGATGTGCCGCGCATGACGGCGACGGCGGTGCGGATGCGGCCGACGAAGGCGTCTCGTCGCTCGTCGTCGAACGGCGGCTGCCACGGCGTGGCGTAGTCCGCCCGCGCAGCGGTCGGACGCAGCACGAGCAACTTCGCCCCGCCAGGCGCGTGCCCCACCGCCTCGGGGATCGCACCGGACTCGAACGCGAGCTGGTACGCGGCGAGCTGCGGGTTGTCGAGCACCTTCGCGTCGGTCTGGGGCTCGCGCTTGCCCGTCTTGAGGTCCATGATCACGACGCTGCCGTCGGCCGCCAGCTCGACGCGGTCGATGTAGCCGGAGAGGATCACGCGGTGCTCGTCGTCGGGGGCGGCCTCGGGGTCCGCGGGTGCTCTCACCGGACCGTCGAACGGTCCGTCGAGCGGGATGACGACCTCGAAGTGCGGCTCGGCGCCGATGAGCCTGCCGCCGGCGTCGTCGAAGCGCCGCAGGTACAGGTGCAGCCGGCGCACGAGGTCGCGGGCACGCGTCTGCTCGGCGCGGTCGCGCCACTCGGCCTCGAACGTCAGCTCGCCCCAGCGCGACTCGACCTCGGCCCACAGCGCCGCCTCGTCGTGGCCCGCGGCGTGCTCGAGCGCGGCGTGGATGATGGTCCCGAGTCCCGCGGTCGTGCCACCGGGGTCGCCGCCGAGGTCGCCGATGACCCAGTTGAGCTCGCACTCCTCCAGCGCGTGCAGCCGCGACGGCGACACGCGCACGTCCTCACGGGAGAGGTCGCGCAGCGGTCCGGTGGACGTGGGCTCGGCGACGCCGAACCACTCGTTCGGCGCAGCGCCGGGGACGCCGGCCTCCGCGAGCAGCACGAGCTGCTGCGCCGCGGCGCGCGCGGCGGTCGTCGGCAGGCGTTCCGGCGTGCCGGCCCGCGGTGCCGTCGTCAGCGTGCGGCGATGCCGCGCGACCAGGCCGCGCAGCGACACCGGGTGGTCGAGCTCGAACGGCTCGGGGTCGGGCAGCATCTCGAAGAACACGCTCGGACCGGTGTCGTCGTCGTCCACAGCCGTCACCACGACCCGCGCCGTGGCGCGCGACAGCGCCCGCACGAGCAGCCGGAGCTCGTCATGCATCGCCGCGCGGCGTCGGTCGAAGGCGCCGGCGGTCTCGCCATCGGCGCGGGTGGCGGCATCCGCGAGCCGCCAGGTCTCGAGCAGGCTGCCGCGCAGCCGCGTGTTGGGCCACACCGCGTCCTGCATGCCGGCGACCACCACCGTGTCGAACTCGAGCCCGAGCGCGCCTGCGGGAGTGAGGACGCGCACGCTGTCGTCGCGCGCGGGGGCGTCGAGCCGGTCCTCCGCGACACCGCTGTCGAGGATCGACCGCACGAACACGCGCGGATCGGCGTCGAGCGAGCGCTCGACGAACCGCTTCGCCGCCTGGAACAGCGCCACGAGCGCGTCCAGGTCGCGGTTCGCCTGCTCGGCCAGGGGGCCGTTGCCTCGTGCGAGCTCCGACCAGGCCCGTTCGAGCCCGCTGCGCTCCCACGCCGTCCACAGCAGCTCGTGCGCCGTCGCGCCGCGTCCGAGGTCGTCGCGCAGCACGGCCAGCGTGCGGGCCAGGGCCGCCGCCCGGCGTGCTTCGCGCGTGTCGACCAGGTCGAACTCCAGCGGCCGCGCCATGGCCGACAGCACGAGATCGCGACCGGAGCGCTCGACGCCCGGTGCCGTCGGGCCGGCGGGATCGGCGCCGTCGGCATCCGCGCCGTCGCCCAGCACCTGCCGAAGCTCCGCGTGACGCAGCGCCGAGCGCAGCCGGCGCAGCTCGATGACGTCGAGCCTTCCATACGTGCCCACGAGCGCCGCCTGGACGTCCTCGAACATCCAGTCCTCGCGCGAAGCCAGCTCGACCAGCCGCAGCAGGTCGGCGACGGGTCGCAGCGCGCCGAGCGCGCGCCCCGGGCCGCTCGACCGTGCGGGCACCTCCCGGGCCGACAGCTCCGCCTCCAGCGCCGCGACCTGGCGCGTGTCGTGGGCGATGACCGCGCACGCGTGCCACGGCACGCCGTCGTGCACGTGGCGCTCGCGGAGCACCCGAGCGACCGCGTCGTACTCCTCGGCCGGCGAGCGCAGCGTCAGCACGCGCACCGTGTCGTCCGGCTCGGCGCCCGCCGTCGCGCCACGGTGGGCGACCACGCCCACGGCGCCGATCCGCTGGGTGACGCGACCGACCAGCTCACGTTGCCACGCGCTCCCGCGGTGGCTGTCGGGCAGCACGTGCACGGCACCGAGGGACGCGGCCAGACGTGCGAAGTTCTCGGGCGTCGCACCGCGGAACGACCCCGAGCCGACATCGGGATCGCCGAACGCCAGCACCGCGGCGCCACGGCTCTGGATCGCCTCGATCAGCTCCACCCCGCCCAGCGTCAGTTCCTGAGCGTCGTCGACGAGCACGAACCGCACGCGATCGATCGCGGGGATGCCGGCAGCGGGCCCCGTCCGCAGCAGTCCGACCGCCTCGCGGACCAGGCCCGCGGCATCGCGGTGCGCGCCGCGCATGGCGGACCGCACCTGCAGGTACTCGGTCGAGAACGAGGCGAGGGATGCCCACGCGGGCAGGTCGTGACGCTCGCCGAGCTCGCGCAGGCGCTGCGGCTCGATGCCCAGCGTCGTGCACTCGGCGAGAAACGTCCGCACCTCGGTGCGGAAGCCGGCCGTCGAGCGGATCGCGGGCCCGAGCCACTCCGGCCAGCGCGACGGCGCGTCGGCCTCGTCCTCCGCGTCGCCGTCGAGCAGGTCGCGGATGATCTGGTCCTCGTCGCCGCCGGTGAGGAGCTGCGGCGGGTCCGCGTCGACGGCGACGGCATGCGCCCTGACCACCTGGAACGCGTACGACGCCACCGACCGCGCGAGGGGCCCGGCGGTGGCGACGCGCACCGCGAGGCCGAGCCGGTCGCGCAGCGCCGTCGCCGTCTGCCGCGACGGGGTCAGCACGAGCACGGAGTCGGGATCGGCGCCCGCTTCGACGAGCGCGGCGACGCGGGCGACGAGGGTGGCCGTCTTGCCCGTACCGGGTGCGCCCACGACGACGCCCGACGCCTCGGCCGGCAGCCCGATGACGGCACGCTGCTGCGGATCGGGCGCGAACGGCGCGGTGGTCTGGCTCCCCGGGGTCACCCTTCGAAGCTAGCGCGGGCGGACGACATCGGCCGTTCGCCCAGAGCGTTCCGACGACGGGCGGCCGCCCCTTCCGCGTGTCGTAGAGTTGCCATGCGTCCGGGGAGCCTCAGCCTCGCACCGAGCAACCATCGCCCCGCGCAGGAGGTCAGTCACGTGGAGATCCGCATCGGCATCGCGAACACCGGCCGCGAGCTCAACTTCGAGACGAACGAGCCCGCTGCCGACGTCAAGAAGTCCATCGCCGCCGCCCTCGACGCCGGCGCCACGCACGTGACGTTCGCCGATGCCAAGGGCAACTCGTACATCGTCCCCACCGCCGGCCTGGCCTACATCGAGCTCGGCTCCGAAGAGTCGCGCCGCGTCGGCTTCGTCGCCTGAGCCCGAGACCGGGACTGAAGACATGCAGATCCTCATCGCGTTCATCGTCGGCGCGGTCGTCGGCATCGGCATCCACTTCCAGCTGCACCAGCGTCTGACGCGCGGCGTCGCCCTGGCGCCCATGATCGGCGCCGTCTCGGCCGGTGCCGCGTGGACGCTGCTCACCTGGCTCGGCGTCGGCATCGACACGCCGTGGCCGTGGCTCGCGGCCCTCATCGTCCCGGCCGTGGTCACCTACCCGGTGATCCTCCTCACGTCCCGCGCGCGCGTCGCCCACGACGCCCGCGAGAAGGCGCGCCTCGGCATCGGCTGACGCGCCCCGCACCCGACAGAAATCCGGGATGCCTCACCACGAGGCATCCCGGATCTCTTCGTCTCAGGCGGCGAGGCCCATGGCGTCCATGCGGCGCGAGTGCGCGGCCATGAGCTCGGTGAAGACCGGCTCGACCTTCTCCTCGTCGGCGGAGCCGCGGCTCATGGGCCGCAGCGCGGCGCGCGCGATGAGCAGAGTGTCCCCCACCAGGCGGCGCCCCCACATCGCCAGCAGCGACTTCCACTCCGGGTCGCTCGCGATGGTGTCGGCGAGGATCTCGACGATCGCCTGGCGGTCGGAGTCCGCCTGCAGGATGCGTGCGACCCGATCGCCGGTCTCGGCGTAGCTGGCCGACAGCGCGAGGTAGAAGTCGTCGAGCATGCCGGCGGTGATGTGCATCGACAGCATCGTCTCCTGCGGGCGCACGCCGTGTGTCGCGACCCGGAATGCGTCGAGCGGCTCGCGGAACGGGAGCATGATCCCGGTGGGGTCGTCGCCGCGCTCGCGGATCAGCGCGACGAGCGCCTCGTGCTTGGTGAGCGCGGCCCCGGCTGCGCGGGCGACCGCCTCCTTCTCGGCGAGCTCGGGGAGCGACTGGATGAGCTCCGTGAGCGTCTCGAAATACCCCAGCTGCAGGTACGCGGCCTGGCCCAGGAACGTGTCGATGTCGGGCGCGAGCTCCTCGAAGTCGACGCGATCGGCACCGCCGAGATCGTCGCGCGAGCGCAGCTGGAGCTTGCGCTCCGCACCACGGCGCTGCCAGAACCACTTGACCATGTACGAAGCCTAAGTGCTGGTCAGGGCGTCCTCCGGTATCGTGGTCTCGGCCCCGGCGTCGGATCGGGGCGCCCGCGCCTGTGGGAAAGAAGGGCGTGGATCGCACTTCCGCCCGCGCGGACGGCCTCGAACAGGCCGGTTCCAGCGCCCGGGCACGAACCCAGGCAGACTCCCACTGCCGGACAGGCACACATCGTGACGACCTTCGCCGACCTCGGCGTCGACCAGGACATCGTCGAGGCCCTCGCCGCAAAGGGCATCGTCGACTCGTTCCCCATCCAGGAGCAGACGATCCCGCTCGGCCTCCCGGGCCAGGACATCATCGGCCAGGCAAAGACAGGCACCGGCAAGACCTTCGGCTTCGGCATCCCCGTCGTCCAGCGGCTGGGCGTCGACCCCGCGCCGGGCGTCAAGGCGCTCATCGTGGTCCCGACCCGCGAGCTCGCGGTGCAGGTGTACGAGGACATGGACATGCTGACCTCGAACCGCTCCACGAGCGTCGTCGCCATCTACGGCGGCAAGGCCTACGAGGGTCAGATCGACCAGCTCAAGGCCGGCGCGCAGATCGTCGTCGGCACCCCCGGCCGGCTCATCGACCTCAACAACCAGCGTCTGCTCGACCTCTCGAACGCGACCGAGGTCGTGCTCGACGAGGCCGACAAGATGCTCGACCTCGGCTTCCTCCCCGACATCGAGAAGATCTTCTCGAAGGTCCCCGCCGTCCGTCACACGCAGCTCTTCTCGGCGACCATGCCGGGCCCGATCGTCGCGCTGGCCCGCCGGTTCATGTCGAACCCGATCCACATCCGCGCCACCGACCCGGACGAGGGCCTGACGCAGGCGAACATCCGTCACCTCGTCTACCGCGCGCACTCGCTCGACAAGGACGAGGTCATCGCCCGCATCCTGCAGGCCGAAGGCCGGGGCAAGACCGTGATCTTCACGCGTACCAAGCGCGCTGCGCAGCGGCTCGTCGACGAGCTGAGCGACCGCGGCTTCAACGCGGGCGCCGTGCACGGCGACATGAGCCAGGAGGCGCGCGAGCGCTCGATGGCGGGCTTCAAGGCGGGCAAGAAGGACGTCCTCATCGCCACCGACGTCGCCGCCCGCGGCATCGACGTCGACGACGTCACGCACGTCATCAACCACACCATCCCCGACGACGAGAAGACGTACCTGCACCGCGCCGGCCGCACCGGCCGCGCCGGCAAGACGGGCATCGCGGTCACGTTCGTCGACTGGGAGGACTTGCACAAGTGGGCGCTCATCAACCGCGCGCTCGAGTTCGGCCAGCCCGAGCCCGTCGAGACGTACTCGTCGAGCCCGCACCTGTACGAGGAGCTCGACATCCCCGCCGGCACGAAGGGCCGCATCGCGACGACCCCGAAGACGCAGGCCGTCCGCGTGCAGCCGGCGAAGGCCGCGGATGCCGCAGCGGAGGCCGAGACCGATGGTCAGGCGCCCAGCCGCCGTCGTCGCCGTCGCCGCTCGGGCAGTTCGGCCGAGCGCGTCGGATCGAGCTTCGAACCCGCCGAGGGCGCGGCCAAGCCGGCCGGCGAGCAGACGCCCGCCGAGGGCGACCGTGACGCCGACGGTGGCGGGACGCACGACGGGGGCGGCAAGGAGCACCACGACGGCCGTCCCGCGCCGCGTCGTCGCCGTCGTCGCCGCGGCGGCTCGGGTGCCGCCTCGGCGCCTGCCGGCGCCTGAGTGTTTCATGCCTGGTCGCGGCGCCCGCACTCAGCGTTCTTTCAGCGCTAGGGTGAGGCCACGCGGCGGGATGCCGCGACCTCGCATCTAAGAAAGGCATACCGTGCGATTCATCGAAAACGCCGTGCCCATCAGTTACGAGTACCAGGGATTCTGGGGCTCGTTCTGGGACATCATCTGGTGGTTCCTCTGGATCTTCTTCTTCATGGCGTACCTCTTCGCGCTGTTCGCCGTGATCGCCGACCTGTTCCGCGACCACAAGCTGAACGGCTGGTGGAAGGCGGTGTGGATCATCTTCCTGATCTTCGTGCCGTTCCTGACGCTGCTCGTCTACCTCATCGCGCGCGGCAACGGCATGGCCAAGCGCAGCGCGAGGGAGGCCTCCGAGATCCAGAGCGCCCAGGACGCCTACATCAAGTCGGTCGCCGGCGGCGCGTCCAGCCCCGCTGACGAGATCGCGAAGGCCAAGGCCCTCCTCGACGCCGGCACGATCACGCAGGCCGAGTACGACGCACTCAAGACCAAGGCGCTGGGCTGATCACGTCGATCGCCTGAGCCGCGGCCTCCGCGTTCCCGAAGCGCCCTCGTCCACCCTCACGGGTAGACGGGGGCGCTTCCGGTCGCACGGTCGATGATGCGGGCGACCATGTCGTCGCTCGTGGTGTGCTCGCCCGGCTGGTTCGGCTTGCCGAGGCCGTGGTAGTCGCTGGAGCCGGTCACGATGAGGTCCCGCTCGCGGCACAGGTCCCGCAGCGTCTGCAGGCCGGGCTCGCGGTTCTCGCGATGGCCGAGTTCGAAGCCGGCGAGCCCGGCGTCGAGCATCCGCTCCAGCAGGGGCGCCGGCAGCAGGCCTGCGCGGCCCGCGGGGTGCGCGATGACGGGCACTCCCCCGGCACCCGCCACGAGGGTGACGGCCGTCACCGGGTCGGGTGCGTAGAGCGCGACGTAGTAGTCGCCGCGGGGGCTGAGGATGCCCGCGAACGCCTCGGCGCGGTCGCGCACGAGTCCGCGTGCGACGAGGGCGTCGGCGATGTGGGGGCGACCGACGGTGGCGCCGTCCGTGGTCTGCGCGAGGATGTCGTCCCACACCAGGTCGTAGTCGCGGGCGATGCGGTCGGCCATGATGCGCGCGCGATCCAGTCGCGCCGAGCGGATGCGGGCCGTCTCGGCGCGCAGGTCCGGGTCGTCCGGGTCCGGGAGGTAGGCGAGCACGTGGACGCTGCGCCACTCGTGGCGCGCCGACAGCTCCATCCCCGGGATGAGCGTCATCGCGAGGGATGCCGCCGCCTCGGCCGCCTCGGCCCATCCCGACGTGGTGTCGTGGTCGGTGAGGGCGGCCGTGCGGACCCCGTGCCGGTGGGCCGAGGCCATGACCTCGGCGGGGGGCTGGGTGCCGTCGGAGTGTGACGAGTGCAGGTGCAGGTCGCTCGGACCCTCGAAGCGCTGCGTCGTCGGCATCCTCCGAGCGTAGCGCGGCGATAGCACGCGCCACGCGGGGCGGCGCTGACCGATCTCCCAGCCTGGCCGCATAGAGTCGCGGGCGTGCTGCGCGTGCTCGGGATCCTCGTCACGGTGCTGTGCGCCGTCGCCGCGGCCGTGCTGACGTGGCCCGGATTCTTCCACGTCGAGCGCACGTACCCGTTCGCGCAGCTGGTGTCGTTCCGCGGTGTCATGGTGCTGGCATTCGCCGCCGTCGCGGTCGTGGCCCTGCTGCTCGCGATCGTGCGTCCGATCCGTCCGCTGGCGTTCGCCCTGTCGATCGTGGCCGGTCTCGCGGTCGTGGCGAACGGGGCCATCATCGCCTCGCGGGGCGGGCTGGGCACCGACCCGCTCCCTGCCAAGACCGAGACCAGCATCCGCGTCATGACCTGGAACACCGCGGGCCCGGCGACCTCGCCCGAGACGATCGCGAAGATCGCGGTGGCGATGGATGCCGACATCGTGGCGCTCCCCGAGACGACGATCGAGACGGGGGCGGCGGTCGCGGTCGCGATGCGGGAGCTCGGGCACCGCATGTGGGCGCACCACGCCGAGGACCCGTCCACCGAGTGGGACGCCGGCTCGACGACACTGCTGATCTCGCCCGAGCTCGGCGACTACTCGGTCATCGAGTCCTCCACCGACGGCACCAGCAACACGTCGACCGTGCCGAGCGCGGTGGCGATGCCCGTGTCGGGGGACGGGCCGATCGTCGTCGCGGCGCACGCCGTGGCGCCGCGCGAGGAGTACATGGACGACTGGCGCGACGATCTGCAGTGGCTGGCCGACCAGTGCGGCGACGGCAACGTCATCATGGCGGGCGACTTCAACGCGACCGTCGACCACATGTCGGGCCTCGGGATCGACGGTGCGACGCTCGGCCATTGCACCGACGCCGCTGTCGAGACGGGCAACGGCGCCCTGGGCACGTGGGCGACCGATGTGCCCGCGATCCTGGGCGCGCCGATCGACCACGTCATGGCCTCGAAGCAGTGGCGAGCCACGGGGTCGATCGTGCTCCGCTCGCTCGACGGATCCGGATCGGATCACCGCCCGCTGATCGTCCAGTACGAGCCGGTCGGCTGAGGCCCCGACGGCCCGCGCGCGTGTCGGGCGCGCGTGCGAGACTGGACGCATGAGCACCGCAGCCAGCGAGTCGTCCGCGGCGGCCACGAGCACCGCAGAGACGCACACCTCGACCAGCACGAACCGCCGTCAGCCGTTCGGCCAGGGTTTCCTCGACACCATCTCGGCCGGCTGGGCCGAACGCCCCGACCAGGCGCCCCCCGCGCGCGATCAGGCGCCGTTCGCCGCCGCGCGACGCGACGCCGTGTCTTCGGCGTTCCCCGGCAAGCGCGTCGTCGTGCCGGCGGGCGAGCTCAAGCAGCGCAGCAACGACACCGACTATCCCTTCCGCGCGCACTCGGCCTTCGCTCACCTGACCGGGTGGGCCGCCGACGCCGAGCCCGGCTCGATGCTCGTGTTCGAGCCGCTGGCCGCGGGCGGCCACGAGGTCACGCTGTACTTCCGCGAGCGTGCCGACCGCACCACGAGCGAGTTCTACTCGGATGCCTCGATCGGCGAGTTCTGGATCGGCCCGCGCCCCGCGCTCGACGGCGTCGCCGCTGATCTCGGCCTCGCCACGGCGCACGTCGACGACTTCGAGTCCCGTGACGGCGACCTCGTCGTCGACGAGGACGACGACGTCACGCGCTTCGTGTCGGAACTGCGCCTCGTGAAGGACTCGTACGAGATCGCGCAGATGGAGCTGGCGGTGCAGGTCACCGCGAACGGGTTCGACGACATCGTCGCGAACCTCCCGGCGATCATCGAGCACCCCCGCGGCGAGCGTGTGGTCGAAGGCGTCTTCCACCAGCGCGCGCGCAGCGACGGCAACACGGTCGGCTACGACACGATCGCCGCGTCCGGACCCCACGCGTGCTATCTGCATTGGACGCGCAACGACGGCGCCGTGGTGCCGGGCGATCTCATCCTCATCGACGCCGGCGTCGAGGTCGACAGCCTCTACACCGCCGACATCACCCGCACGCTGCCGGTGAGCGGCCGGTTCACCGAGATCCAGCGCAAGGTCTACGAGACGGTGCGCGAGGCGGCGGACGCCGCGTTCGCCGCCGCCCAGCCGGGCGTCCGGTTCCGCTCGGTGCACGAGGCGGCCATGCAGGTCATCGCGGCGCGCGTCGCGGAGTGGGGCCTGCTGCCGGTCACGGCCGACGAGGCACTCGACGCGGACCGCGGCGGACAGCACCGCCGCTACATGGTGCACGGCACGAGCCACCATCTCGGCATCGACGTGCACGACTGCGCGCAGGCGCGCCGCGACATGTACTACGACGGCGCCCTCGAGCCGGGCATGGTGTTCACGATCGAGCCCGGCCTGTACTTCCAGATCGACGACGTCACCGTGCCCGAGGAGTACCGCGGCATCGGCGTGCGGATCGAGGACGACATCCTGATGACCGCCGACGGCCCCTTCAACCTGTCGGCCGGCATCCCGCGCACGGCCGACGAGGTCGAGGCCTGGATGCTTCGCCACGGGGCGCGCTGACGTGGGCTCCTCGCTCAGCACGAGTCCCCGCTCCTCGCGCTCGTGACGTACACGCCGCCCTCGTCGTTCACGACGCGCCCGACACTGACGGGCACGTTCGGCATGTCTGCCTCGACCCACTGGCTGGCCACTGCGACCGCGCAGGCCGTGCTCGAGCGCGGCGGCAACGCGTTCGACGCCTCGGTCGCGGCCGCCTTCGTCCTGCACGTGGTGGAACCCCACCTCAACGGGCCCGGGGGCGATCTCGTCGGCATCTTCCAGACGGTGGATGCCGACACGCCGACGGTCCTCATGGGCCAGGGTCCCGCGCCCGCCGGCGCGACGATCGAGCACTACCGCGCGGAGGGGCTCGAGCTCGTGCCCGGCGCCGGCGGCCTGGCGGCCGCGGTGCCCGGCGCGGTCGACGCGTGGCTGCTGCTGCTGCGCGACCACGGCACGTGGGAGCTCGCGGACGTCCTCGCCTATGCGATCGGCTACGCCCGCGACGGCCATCCGCTGGTGGCCGGCGCGGCAGCGACGATCGCCCGCGTGGCGCAGTTGTTGCGCGACGACTGGACGACGTCGGCGGCGCTGTGGATGCCGGACGGCGAGGTGCCCGCACCGGGACAGATCGTGCGCAACCCCGCGTACGCCGACGTGCTCGACGCCCTCGTCCACGCGTCCTGCACCGTCCGCGACGACGGCCCCGTCGGACGCGCGGCGCGCATCGACGCCGCACGAACGCAGTGGCGGACGGGCATCGTCGCGCACGAGGCATCCGCGTTCCTCGCGCGGCCGCACCGGCATTCCGGTGGCGGGATGCACACCGCCGTCATCACGGCCGACGACTTCGCGGCGTTCGAAGCGGGCTACGAGGCTCCCGTCATGCGCGACTTCCGCGGGTACACGATCGCCAAGGCGGGCGCGTGGACGCAGGGCCCGGCGCTGCTGCAGACCCTGGGGATGCTCGAACCGCTGGACGACGACCTGCTCGATCCCTCCCAGGAAGCCGGCGCGCACACGATCCTCGAAGCGCAGAAGCTCGCCTACGCCGATCGTGACGCCTGGTACGGCGACGCCGACGTCGACCTCGACGCACTGCTCGACGACGGCTACCTCGCCGAGCGCCGTGCGCTCATCGGCGAGACCGCGTCGGCCGAGTTCCGGCCGGGGTCCCTGGGTGGACGCACCCCGTTCCGCCCGCCGCTTCGCACGTCGTACGACGCGCCCGCCGTGGGCACCGGCGAGCCGACGGTCGCGAAGACCGGCGAGACCCGCGGCGACACCTGCCATCTGGACGTCATCGACCGGTGGGGCAACATCGTGTCGGCGACGCCGTCCGGCGGCTGGCTGCAGTCCTCGCCCACGATCCCGGCGCTGGGGTTCTGCCTCGGCACGCGCCTGCAGATGACCTGGCTCGAACCGGGCCACGCCTCGTCGCTCGTCCCCGGCCGGCGCCCGCGCACCACACTCACTCCGACGCTCGTCCTGCAGGGCGGCGTCCCGGCGTTCGCCATCGGCTCCCCCGGCGGCGACCAACAGGACCAGTGGCAGCTGCTGGCGCTGCTGCGCATCATCGTCGGCGGCTACGCCCCGCAGCAGGCGATCGACGCACCGGCTCTGCACACGAGCGCGCTGCCGGAGTCGTTCTGGCCACGCACCTGGACGCCCGCCGGCGCGGTGGTCGAGAACCGGCTCGGAGAAGACGTCATCGCGGGACTCGAGCGCCGCGGCCACCTCGTCACCCGCGCGGGCGACTGGGCACTGGGCCGGGTGTCGGCCGCGGGAAGGAACTCGGCGGGTCTGCTGTGGGCCGCCGCGAACCCCCGCGGCATGCAGGGGTACGCGGCGGGCCGCTGACGAGCGCTCAGGCCGCGGGTCGCTGAACCGGCGGGCCGACGTATCGCGCGGACGGGCGGATGATCTTCGGGTCGTCCGCCTGTTCGAGGATGTGCGCCGTCCAGCCGATCGTGCGGGCGATCGCGAAGGTGGGGGTGAACATCTCGCGCGGGATGCCGCACTCCTCCATGACGATCGCCGCCCAGAACTCCACGTTGGCGTGGAGCTCGCGACCGGGTTTGGCCTCCGCGAGGAGCCTCTCGGCGGTCCGCTCGAACTCGAGGGCGAGGGCGACGCGAGCTCCGCCGAGCTCCCGGGCGACCCGCTTCATCAGCTGGGCGCGCGGATCGGCCGTGCGGTACACCGCGTGCCCGAACCCCATGAGCCGCCGCCCCGCATCCAGCTCGCCCCGGATCCACGGCTCGATGCGCTCCGGCGAGCCGACCGCGTCGAGGCCGTCGAGCGCCCGCGCGGGTGCCCCACCGTGCAGCGGGCCGGTGAGTGCGCCCAGTGCGCCGGTCAGGCAGGCGGCCACGTCGGCGCCGGTCGACGCGATGACCCGGGCGGTGAACGTCGAGGCGTTGAAGCCGTGGTCCATCAC
>Ga0160450_100425_pt1 | contig 26063 bp, 20 predicted proteins | sample HID1975K_E1MG_FD_108257 | JGI IMG/M metagenome (GOLD analysis project Ga0160450, IMG submission 108257) | Enriched soil microbial communities from UW Madison campus, WI, USA - HID1975K_E1 MG | ecosystem: Environmental > Terrestrial > Soil > Unclassified | place: USA: Madison, Wisconsin...
GCTTCGGCGTGAGTCCGCCGCGCAGCACGTTGTCACTGGCCGCCATCAGCTCGACGCCGAGTCCCTCCAGATAGGCGTGCAGCACGCCGGCCGGCACGAACAGTCCCTCGCCGCGTCGCAGCGTCACGAGATTCATCAGCAGCGCGACGACGATTCCCGGGTCGCCCGGGAAGGCGGCCTCGAGGGTGCGGACGAGATCGAGTTCGGCGGCGAACTCCTCCGACTCCCCTGCCACGGCCGCGGCGATCACGTCGCGCGCGGCATCGGCGCCGTCCGACAGCAGCCAGCCGATCACGGCTGAGAGAGAGACATCCTCGTCCGCCAGACGGTCCGCGAGCGGCGCCGCGCCCTCGCCGAGCCCGGCGACGAGCCGGCGCGATGCGTCGAGGTCCCGCAGGCCGGCGACCGCACGGAACTCGTCGCTGAGCGCCACGATGAGCTCCGGCTTGTGGTTGTCGTCCCGGTAGGTGCGGTCGGCGGCGTCGCGCGGCACACCCGCGGCCTCCTCGCGGGCGAACCCCGCCTCGGCCTGCGACTTGGACGGGTGCGCCTGGATCGACAGCGCGGAGGCTGCGGCCAGCAGCTTCAGGAGGTACGGCAGGGGCTCCGGGATGCCGACATCCCGGCCCTCCGCGGCGATCCAGGCGTCCAGCGTGCGGCCGTCGGGCGTGACCGCCGGGTCGCCGGGGTGGTCCCCGAACCACACCTCGGCCTCGGCGCGGCCGGACGGCGCTCGGCCCTCCAGCTCGGCGATGAGGGTGGTGGAACCCCACGCGTAATCACGAGGGTCGTTGGCCAGCGGGATCAGCATCGGGCCAGCCTACCGACGGGGCGCGACGGGCCCCCGCCGGATGACGCGCCCGGCATCCGCAGACGCCAGGTCCCGCGCAGGGTCGTCACGGTACCCTGAGTGCGATGGCCGTCTACTCGAAGCACCCGGCGTCGGCTCCGCCGAGCCCGCCGATCCGTGAGAAGACGGGCCACCTCATGCTGCGCGCCTGGTGCATCTTCGTGCTGTTCATGGCGTTCTCGGGCACCGCGTGGATCAACGCCTTCGGCGAGCTCGCGACCGCCGTCATCACGATCGGCGGCGGTGTCCTCACGGTCATCCTGTGGATCACACTGCGCCCGCCGGTGCAGTACCGTCGGCTCCCCTGGTTCGTGCTCGGCTACGTCGCATGGGCGACGCTGTCGCTGCTGTGGTCCGCGTGGCCGCAGACCACGGCGATCACGCTGCTGCTGCTGTACATCACGACCGCTCAGGCCCTGTTCATCGGCAGCGTGCTCACGTGGCGCGAGCTGGTGAGGGCGATCGCGTCTGCCCTCAAATGGGTGATGGCGCTGTCGATCCTGTTCGAGCTGTGGGTGTCGGTCGTCATCGGGCGGCCGGTGCTCCCCGGTTTCGTGGTGGAGAAGGCCGACGACCCGATCGAGTACTGGTCGCGCGACAATCTGTTCGACGGCGGACGCCTGCAGGGCATCATGGGCAACGCCAACCTGCTCGGCCCGGTCGCCCTGCTCGCCATCATCGTGTTCGCGATCCGGCTCGCCTCGGGCGCGCCCCGGCGCGTGCTGCTGTGGGGCTGGATCGCGCTGTCGGCGTTCCTGTTCCTCCGTGCGTCCTCCGCCACGGCGTACGTCGCCGCGGCGGCCGTCGTCGTCGTCCTGATCACGGTGCTGCTGATGCGCCGGGCCGACAGACCGGGGGCGCGCACCAAGTACTACGTCGGCTACGCGCTCGTCGGCGTGGGCGGCGCCGTGGCCCTGTGGCTGCTGCGCGACGCGATCTTCACCGCGCTCGGACGCAGCGCCGACCTCACCGGCCGCGAGGGCATCTGGGAGCAGGTGCTCGCGCGCACGTCCGAGCGCCCGTGGGTGGGATGGGGCTTCGCGACCCCCTGGATGACCGCCGACCCCGCCTTCGACGTCCACATCACCGACCACGGCGTGCTCGTGATGCAGGCCCACAACATGTGGATCGACGTCTCGATGCAGCTCGGCATCATCGGCGTCGTGCTGCTCGGGCTCGTCTACCTGGCGTTCGTGTGGCGCTCCTGGTTCTTCGCCGTCGACCGCCCGCGCTGGGACCTCCGCGCCGACCGCCCGTACTCCCCTCTGACCCTCCTGCCCACGCTCGTCGGCGCGATCGTCCTCGTGCAGGGGCTCGCCGAGTCGGGCCCGCTGCTGCTGTGGGGCTGGATGCTGGTCGCGATGTTCGGCGCCAAGATCAAACAGTCCCCGCACGTCGGAGTCGGACCCGCCGAGCAGAGCGCCGCCATCGAACGCGGCGAGCGCGTCGACGCCGACACCGCGGACCCGGCCGCCGCCGGAGATGCCCCGCTCCCGCCGCAGGCCGGACGCGGCGCGTGACCGACACGCCGCACGTCGGGACCGGCTGGTTCAGCACACTGCTGGGCTCGGCGTCCTTCGCCCGCGCCTACACGCTCGCCGTCTTCGGCGCCGTCTTCTCCGCGTTCGCGATCGAGCGGATCGCGGGCCACGTCACCTACGTGACGATCATCGCGTCGCTGTGCCTCCTCGGCATCGCCGTCATGATCGTGCGGCGCCGCGAGATCTCGCTCCTGCGGCTCGTGCCCACCAGTGTGATCGTGTTCGTCGGCTGGGCGTTCGCGAGCGTGTTCTGGAGCAGCGATTCCGGCAAGTCGTTCTGGAGCTGGGTGTCCCTCCTGGGCGTCGCGTTCCTCGCCGTCGTGATCGGGCACGTGCGCGACACGCTGCAGACGGTGCGGGCCCTGGGCGACGTGCTGCGGGCGCTGCTCGCGGTGTCGCTCGTCGTCGAGGTGCTGTCCGGCATCCTGCTCGACATTCCGTTCGCCTTCCTCGGCGTGCAGGGCGACATCGCCGAGTTCGGGCCCATCCAGGGAATCTTCGGCACCCGCAATCTGCTTGGCTTCGTAGCAGTCATCGCGCTCATCACGTTCCTCATCGAGTACCGCACGCAGTCCGTGCGCCCAGGACTCTCGGTCGCCTCGGTGGTGCTCGCCGGCGGGCTCGCCGTCCTCAGCGACTCCCCCACCGTCGTCGTCCTCGCGCTCGGTGTCGGCCTCGCGGTCGCGGCGCTCGCGCTCGTGCGGCACGCAGCCCCCGAGCGACGGGCGGCGCTGCAGCTCTCGCTCGGCGCGCTCGTGGTCATCGGGGTGTTCGTCGGCTACGCGGCGCGGCATCCCATCATCGCCCTCCTCGGCGCCGGCTCGGACTTCTCGATGCGCGTCGACCTGTGGAACCGTATGGTCGACATCGTGCGCTTCCGACCCGTCCAGGGGTGGGGCTGGTTCGGCCCGTGGGATCTGCACGAATTCCCGTTCAACGCGATCAACGCGCTCCTCGGCGAGCAGCACGCGACGGGGCTCAACGCGTTCTTCGACGTCGCGCTGCAGCTGGGCTGGGTCGGCCTCGTGCTCTTCATCGCGCTGGGCGCGCTCGCGCTCGCACGGTCGTGGCTCGTGGCCGGCGAACGCCGCTCCGTGGTGTACGCCTGGACCCCGCTCGTCCTCGTCGCCCTGCTGATCGACTCGATGTTCGAGAGCTTCACGCTGACCGGCCTGGGCTGGCTCATGCTGGTGCTGTGCGCCGTCCGCGCCGGACAGTCGCGGTCCTGGCGCGAACGCCTCGACAGCGGGGTGGATGCCGCCGGCCCCACCCCCGGCGACGATCAAGGACTCCCCCACGCCCAGGGAGACCCCCGCACCCAGGGATAGCGGAGCCCTGCAGGGTAGGCTTCTGTGCGGCCCGACGTCTCGGCGCCTGCCCCCTTCTTCCGGAGATCAGCCCGTGAGCCTTGTTCCGTCCGCCATGCCGTTCGACCCCCAGTCCGCGACGATCGCCATCGTCACCTACAACCGGTCGAACCTGCTGACGCGCCTGCTCACGAGCATCGGCGAGATGGACCCGAAGCCGGGCCGCATCGTCATCATCGACAACGCGTCGACCGACGACACCGGAGATGTCGTCGAGTCGTTCCGCGAGGCCGTCGCGCCGGCCGAGATCGTCTACCGCCGGATGGAGACCAACACCGGCGGCTCGGGCGGCTTCAGCGAGGGCATGCGCGTCGCGTACGAGCTCGGCTCCGAGTGGATCTGGCTCATGGACGACGATGTCGAGGTCCTTCCCGACGGACTTGCCAAGATGGGCAAGTGGGCGCCCCGCTTCAAGAGCATCCAGGGACGCCGGTACGACTACGACGGCAGCGCGTTCTACTGGCAGTACCGGGTGGCCGAGCCGCTCGGCATCCCGATCCCCTTCGCGCCGGCCGAGTTCGACGCGTCCGGCTACAAGCCGATGAACTCTGGATGCTTCGAGGGCATGTTCATCCACCGCGACATCGTGCAGCAGATCGGCCTGCCCGACCCGCGGTTCTTCATCTACTGGGACGACCAGATGTACGGCTGGCTCGCGTCGCGCAAGACGCAGTCGGTCATCGTCGACGAGTTCGTGCTGCGCCGCACGCGCGAGATCAAGCAGTGGGACATGGGCATCCGCCACATGAACGCGTCGAGCAACGCGTACCGCTACTACATCATGCGCAACCGGGCATACATCAAGAAGTACTACCGCGCCCTCGGCGTCTACCGCCCGGTGCCGTTCGGGCTGGGCACGACGCTGACGTTCGGCAAGGAGCTCATCCGCCTGGTCTTCGTCGAGCGCACCGTGCGCGGCACCTCGAACCTGTTCCGCGGACTCCGTGACGGCCGCAGGATCGCCAAGGACGCCTCGTGGCAGCCGATGCCGCCGCTGGAGGCCGCGACGGCCACGGCCTGAGCTCAGGCGCCGACGGGGTAGTCGGCGTTGTAGCGGTCGAGCACCTCGTCGATCGGCGCGTCCATCGCGAGCCGATGCTTGTCGAGGTAGAGACCGCGCGTGCAGAACCGGCGCAGATCGCGCTCGCTGTGCGACACGAAGAACAGTGTGCGCCCGTCCGCCAGCAGTTCGTCGATGCGCGTGTAGCACTTCTCGCGGAACGCCTTGTCGCCCACCGCCAGCACCTCGTCGACCAGCAGGATCGGTTCTTCGAGCTGCGACACGACGGAGAACGCCAAGCGCACCTTCATGCCGTTGCTGAGGTGCTTGTACGGCGTGTCGATGAAGTCCTCGAGCTCGGCGAAATCGATGATCCCGTCGAACCGCCGGGCGACCTCTGCCTTCGACATGCCGTGCAGACCCGCGGTGAGGCGGACGTTCTCACGCACGGTCAGGTCGCCGACGAACCCGCCGGTGATCTCGATGAGGGGCGCGACGCCGCCGTTGACCGCCACCGTGCCCTCGTCGGCGAGCAGAACGCCGGCGACGAGCTTCAGCAGCGTCGACTTGCCCTGGCCGTTGCGTCCCACGACGCCGATCGACTCGCCGGGGCGCACGTCGAAGCTGACGTCACGCAGCGCCCAGAACTCGCCGGGCTTCGAGCGACGACTGGAGTCCGAGAACAGGTCCTTGATGCTGCGGCGCCCGCGCCGGTTGCGCCGGAAACGCACGCCGAGGCCCTGCACCTCGATGGCGAGGTCCGATGCCGTCATCACAGCTCCTTCAGCACGGGACGCTCCAGGCGCCGGAACACGAAGATCCCGAGCGCGAGGAAGAGGAACGACATCACGGCGCCGATGCCGATGACCCACGGATCCCACTCGTCGGCGAAGAAGCCGACCCGGTACAGCGCGAAGATGCCCGCCAGCGGGTTGAAGGCCGCCAGCGTCTCGAACACGCCGGGCAGGTCCTCCACGCCGTAGATCACCGGCGACGCGTAGAACAGGGCGCGCAGGATCAGCTTGGTCGTGCGCTCGAGGTCGTTCCACAGCACGCACAGCGGCGCGACCAGCAGTCCGAGTCCGACGAGGAGGACGGTCTGAAGGAGGACGGCGACCGGAATCCACAGGAGACCCCAGTTCAGCTGCGCGGGATGGTCCGTGAAGTACGACAGGACGACGAACAGGGCCAGCACCGGCAGCGAGCACAGGAACTCGACGCCCTTGCTCAGAACGATCCGGTTGACCCAGATGGAGCGCGGGATCGCGGTCGACCGCACCAGGCGCGCATCCCGGTTGAACGCGCGCGTGAAGTCCGAGACCGACGAGTTGAACCACACCCACGGCAGCAGTGCCGTGATGAGGAAGACGATGTACGGCTCGTACCCGACCGTGCGGTGGAACACCTGCGTGAACACGAACCAGTAGATCGCGCTCATCACGAGCGGGTCGAGCACCGACCAGAGGTAGCCGAGCGCGCTCGTCGAGTACCGCACTTTGAGGTCGCGGGCGGACAGCAGCCACAGCGAATGCAGATAGCGCCGGGCGGATCCGGGGGCGCCGACGGCGGCAGTGGTCACGTATAGATCCTAGGTGGAGGCGTACCGCCCCCGAGACCCGCCCGCGACGTCACTTCGCGTCCGGCCGGAGCCTGCCGATCGCGCGCAGTGGTGCCGTCACCTGCCAGCTCGTGCTCGATCGCAGCTCCGTGATGTAGTCCGATTGCTGGGCGATCGTGTCCGTCAATGTCTGCTCGTGGTCGCTGCGGCGCTGCACCTCGTCCCGGACGCTCGCAAGCTCTGCGGGCAGCGTCTCGAGCCACGCTCGCCGCTCGACGTCGCCACCGAGCCGACGGAAGTCCTCACGGATGCGATGTGCCGTCGCGTCGTCCGCCTCGAAGAGCGCACGCAGCGCGGGTGCACGCACGTCGCCTACTGCCAGCACGCCCAGTCCGTGCCCGTGTTCGAATGCGAAGGACCGACCGGGCCCCGCGATCTCGTCCCACAGGCGCCACACGCCGAAGCCGTTGTCCTGCTCCGCGATGTCGTGGAACAGGATGATCCCCCCGGAACGGACCGCTGAGCGCCAGTGACTGTAGTCCTCCAGCACGTCCTCGTAGGCATGGCGCCCGTCGATGTGGAGCAGATCAACCGATTCGTCCTCGACGGCGTGCCTCGCTTCGTTGAAGCGAGACCGAATCAACCGCACCGACTCGGGGTATTCGGCCTCTGTCACCGTGGCGACGTAGTCGAGCACCTCCTGGCCGTAGAAGCCCGCGTGGTCATCGCCCTCCCAGGTGTCGACGGCGAGAATCGTGCACGGATGACTCAGCCGCTTCGCAGACTCTGCGAACGCGAAGCACGAGCAGCCGTAGTGTGTGCCGAGCTCGACGACGCTGCTCGGACGGAGGGTGTCCATCAGCCAGGCTGCGAACGGGGTATGCGAGTACCACGCTGACACAGGGAGGTGCTTCGGCGCCCAGTACGACGTCGGCGTCAACCAGAAATCGACCGTCTGAGGGGTGGGCGCCGCGGTGGTTTCGGCGGCGGCAGGATGCATGCGCTCGGGCTCCATTGCTCGGGTTGCCGTCAGCATACGCCGGCGCTCAGGTCTCACCAAACACCGTTCCGCGTCCGCTGCCCGTGTCTGCGGGCGGCGGCTTTCAGGTACCCGGTCGGCGCAGGACTTCGGCGCCGGCGCCCGCCAACGGCTCGACGACGCGCACCCAGCCGAGATCTTCGAGGCCGGCGATCGTATCGGCATGCACGGGGTTGACGACGATGAAATCGGAGTCGTACTTGTCTGCGACGCGGACCAGCTGGTCGGCCGTGAGGTCGTCGAACAGCAGCGGGCCAGGCGCGACGCATTGCTTGTAGCCCCCGAGATCCTTCAGCCGGTCCTGCCACTCGTCCCACGCAGCGCCGCCGTAGGGCACGTCCTTGCAGTCTGCGATGACTGCTCGCTGCGTGACCAGCTTCACCCATTCGTAGCGGGGCGAGGCGACGACGACGTCGCCTTCGGGAACCACCGATCGGACCTCCTCGCCCCACTGCCGGAGATTCGGGTCGGCGATGAACTGGAAGGCAGGAGTCCGCAGCGTGAGCCCGCCGCTGACTCCCGTGAAGGTGAGCACCAGCAGACCCGCGACGAGCACGGAGATCCCTGATGACCGGACCACCTGACGGCCACGCCATGTGCTGATCACGAACCACACGACGGGGACGAGCAGAGCGAGTCCCATGAGCACCAGCCGAGGCCGCAGCTCGGTCGGGAAGCCGGGCGCCGTCAGGAAGAGCACCCACCCGATCGCCCACGCCCCCAGCAGGATCCATCTCCGCACGCCGCGCGCCGCCACAAGCATCGGCGAGACGGCACCCCAGACCATGAAGGGCACCAGAACCGCTCCCAGCCGATAGACGTTCACCCCCTGCGCCAGAGTCCCGAGGAACGGGATCTGCAGCGCGTCGCTCAGGAACCCGCCCGTGTAGCCCAGCGTCGCGAGGCCCACCGTCGCGTACCAGATCCAGCGCTTGTGCCGGGGAATCACGAACGCACTCAGCGCCGCCAGGATGATCATGCCGACCGTCGACGCGAGCTCGTACCTCGTCCAGAGGTGAGCGGCGCAGTGGTACGGGATCACCTCGTCGCAGATGCGCACGAAGTCGGAGAGATTGGACGCCACCGGCCGAAGCGTCAGCCCGAACGCGACGACGGCGCCGGTCAAGCCGATGGCCCCGAGCAGGAACCAGTCGATCCGGCGGATCCGGACGATCTCGACCAGGAGCATCGACGCCAGCAGGACGAGAGCGATCGACCCCTGCTGAACATGCACCACGGCGATGATCGGCGCGAGGACGATGACGAGCACGCGGCGCTCGGTCAGCATCGCCGCCAGCAGCAAGTAGATGAGATTCGCGGAGAGAACGGCCGGCAGAGCCTGTGCGATCATGCCGGATCCGGTACCGCCGATCATCCACGGTGTGACGGCGGCGATCATCGTCACCCCGAGGGCGACGGGCCACGCGGCGTCGGCGAAGAATCGGTACGCGAGCATCGCCGTGGCAAGGCCGAACGCGAACAGCCCGACCGCCCAGAAGGCGGCGTAGACGAACGACAGCATGCCCGCCGTCTCACCCAGATACGTGAGGACGTCGAAGAACCAGTGCGGTTGCGGCGCGACCTGCATGAACCAGTCGTTCTCAAAAGCGCCCGGGTGTGCCCAGCTGAGCCCCTCCGGCGACAGCACGAAGTGGTCGCCCCAGCCCGCGAAGTATCCCGTCCCGACCGTGCCCCACACCTGCAGCACGCCCAGGATCGCCGCCAGCACGAAGGGAAGGGCGACGGCCCCCGCCTTCGGCAGATGCCGACCGGCAACGGCGGACCCGTCCGAGACCGTGTCTCGTCGGGCGTCGTCCGGTCGGTCGGCGACGCGGGGATCCAGTTCGGTGGCGCTCATGTGTTGTCGTGTTCTGCGTTCGCTGATGTGGATGCCGTCACGCCGACGGCGGCGACGTCCGGGGTGGGTTCGAGGGTGCGGGCGTCGGTGCCGGCGTCGAGGTCTGCGCCATCGTCGGCAGGAGTCCTCGTCCACACTTCGTTGGCGTAGTCGTCCTTGTAGATCGCGAGTCGTGTGAAGCCGATCACGGACTGCCAGGCGTCGGAGAAACGGAAGCGGCTCGACCCCGTCTCATGCGCGTCGCTCAACGAGACCGGCACCTCACGCACCACGACCTGCTGCTGTTCGGCCGCCAGAACGAGTTCTGTCGTCCACATGAGCCCCGTCTCCCGGGACAGCATCGCGAAGGAGCGCGCCCACGCGCCGTCCACCCAGATCGTGCCCTGGCTGTCGCCGACCTTCGACTGCAGCAGCGCCGCACGCAGGAAACGGAACACGCGCGACTGGATCACCCGCCGACGGCTGCGGAGGACCTGCGAATCCGGGTGAGCCTTCGATCCGATGGCCACCACGGTGTCGTCGTCCAGGGTTCGGAATCCTTCGTAATCGGTGAACCCGAAGGGGAGGTCGTCGGCCGTGAGCAGAAGCCACTGGCCCGTGCTCGCCAGCACACCGCTGCGCAGCGCCTCACCCAGGCCGGGCGCCGAGTGCAACAGGCGGAGGTCGGGTGCGGCCGGCCACTCGGCGGCGAGCCTCTCGACCACGGCCGTCGTCTCGTCGGTGGATCCGTTCTCCACGACGATGATCTCGTCACCCTCGCGGAGCCTCGCCGCCAGGGCCCGTACGGTCCCTTCGATCACCTCGGCGCCGTTCCGCGTCGGCACGATCACGCTCGTGTGCGACCGTTCGTCACTCGCGGGGAAGTGCTGCGAAAGGCGTCCGCTGAGTCGGCTCCGCTCCGTCGACCTCACGTGCGACGGCATCGATGTGATCGACCAGACCAGCGCTCCGAGCGACACCGCGACCAGCAGACCCAGTGCGGCGCTGATCTCGGTGTAGTGATAGAGGTCGGGCATCACGAGCACCGGCGACAGCAGCCCCAGGATGACGGTCGGGAGGGCGATCGCGATGGATGCTCCGAGCAGACGGCGCTGCGGCGACCTTCGAGTCAGGGCGACCACGAACGCCACGACGATGAACGCGATCATCGCGCCGAACTGCTTGATGACGAAGAGCGCCTTCGACAGGTACGTCCCGATGGCGGCGAGCGGGTCGGAGCGGACGGCGTCGAGATAGAGGTCGCGCATGATCGTGTCGTACTGGGCGCTGCCGATGACCGCGTCCGGATCGACCTCCGCGGCCTTCGCCTGGGCGAATGCCGTCGCGTAGTCGACATCGAACGGAGAGGGCTGGCCGGTGATCGGCTCGGGATACGACAATCCCAGGTAGAGCTGCTGCCACGTTCCATGGAATTCCGGGATGCCTTGGCTCGCGGAGGCGACGGCGTCCTCCCGGCCGACATCCACGATGCCCATGACCGCGGCTTGGACGCCGAACGACAGTGCGACCGCGCACGCGGTGGCAGCCGCGGCACGGCCCCATCGCCACTTCCCCGTGGAGTTGAGCCACCAGAGCACGCCGACGGCCAACGCCACGCCCAGTCCGGCCAGCGCCTTCGCCAGATCGGCGAAGCCCGCGAGAACGGCGATCACGGCCGTCGCGAAGAGCAGCCCGCGCCAGCCGAGCCTGAAGGTGCTCAGGTACAGCACGAGGGCGAGTGACAGGAAGACCAGCGACGACGCGATGCCGTAGAAGGCGTGGACGCGAAGCTGACTGAGCCCGTCGGAGAGCCCGTACTCCGTGCCCACCAGAATGGTGCCCTGGTTGAGGAGCCACATCGCCGGGGGCAGCAGGATGAGCGCATACCCTGCGCGCGCGCGACGGAAGATCCGCGCCACCGCAGTGGGAAGCCACAACAGCGGGAGCGCGATCAAGAAGGCCGTCGTGAGCGCGAGACCGGGATACGGGGACTCCGTGCCGGTCAACTTGCCCAGCAGGCTGGCGGCGATGTAGGCGCCCGGGTCATCATCCCAGGCCGCCGGTACCAGCTCGTCATCGGCGACGCCTCCGAGCATCGTCTGGGTCTGCGGCGATCCCCGATCGGCGTCTTTGACGAGCAGGACGCCGGTCTCACGATAGGCGTCGTAGGTTGCGCTCAGCTCGAGGTCACGGTGAGGCTCCCACCGCAGCTCGGGCATGTTGAGCACGACCAGGAACGAGACGATGCTCAGGACCAGTCCGACGAGAAGCAGGAACAGACTGGTCGAACGCGGCCAAAGCCGGTTCGCCTCGGCGAACGCGTCGGTCTCGGCCATGGTGCTTTCTGTTCTGGGTCGGGGCGAGCAGTGATCCGCAAACGCACGGCTGCGGGCAGGCGGACTGACCAATTCTGCCGTATCGACGCTGGGAATTGACGACGGCGCTCGTCAGGCGAGCTGGTTGTTCCACATCGACAGGGCCGACCCGATGGCCATGTGCATGTCGAGGTACTGGTAGGTCCCGAGCCGGCCGCCGAACAGAACGTCCTGCTCGCCCTTGGCGAGCTCCCGGTACGACAGCAGTCCGGCACGGTCGTCCGCCGTGTTCACCGGATAGTACGGCTCATCAGCCCGCGACGCGAACCGTGAGAACTCCCGCATGATGACGGTCTTGTCTGTCGGGTACCGGTCGGCACGCTCCGGGTGGAAGTGCTTGAACTCGTGGATGCGCGTGTACGGCACGTCCGCGTCCGCGTAGTTCATCACCGGGGTCCCCTGGAAGTCGCCGACGTCGAGCACCTCCTGCTCGAAGTCGAGCGTGCGCCACGAGAGGGCGCCCTCGGCGTAGTCGAAGTAGCGGTCGACCGGACCCGTGTAGACGACTGGGACATGGCCGACGGTCGCCTGCTTGTTCAGCGGCTGCGACGCGTCGAAGAAGTCGGTGTCGAGCTTGACCTCGATGTTGCCGTGATCGGCCATCCGCTCCAGCCACGCGGTGTAGCCGTCGGTGGGGAGCCCCTCCCACGTGTCGTTGAAGTAGCGGTTGTCGTAGTTGTACCGCACCGGGAGCCTGCTGATCACCTCGGCCGGAAGGTCCTTGGGATCGGTCTGCCACTGCTTGCCGGTGTAGTCGCGGATGAACGCCTCGTAGAGCGGCCGCCCGATCAGCGAGATGCCCTTCTCCTCCAGGTTGGCGGCATCCCTCGCGTCGTACTCCCCCGCCAGCTCATGGACCAGCGCGCGGGCCTGATCGGGTGAGTACGCCGCCTGGAAGAACTGGTTGATCGTGCCGAGGTTGATCGGCAGCGGATAGACCACGCCCTTGTGGTTCGTGTAGACCCGGTGCACGTAGTTCGTGAAGGTCGTGAAGCGGTTCACGTACTCCCACACCGCAGGGTTCGACGTGTGGAACAGATGCGCGCCGTACTGGTGGACCTCGATACCGGTCGTCGGCTCAGCGGCGCTGTACGCGTTGCCGCCGATGTGCGACCGGCGGTCGATCACGGTGACCTTGCGGCCGGATGCCGCGGCACGTTCCGCGATGGTGAGTCCGAAGAACCCCGAACCGACGACGAGAAGATCCAAGCGACAGCCTTCCGGGTTGAGGGACAGGACGATCCTAGTCGGCCGGCCAGAGGCCTTTCCGCGAGCGTGTGAGTGCGATTACCCAGGTGTCTCATGGGATGATGGAGCACATGCATGCGGACCCGCGCCCTGAGTCGAGCCCGCTGATCGTCCGGATCTGGTCGTCGAGTGCCGCGCGCTATCTCGTCGTCGGCGGCTTCAGTTTCCTGTTCGACGCCGGCGTGCTGTGGCTGCTCCACGACGTGTTCGGCGTCGCTCTGGCGATCGCCACCCCCGTCGCCTTCCTGTTGAGCTTCGCGGTGACGTACACCCTTCAGCGCACGATCGCTTTCCGAGCGTCCGACGGTGTGGCGCCGAGCGTGGCGCGGTATACGCTTCTCGTCGCGTTCAACACTGTGGCCACGACGGCGATCGTGTGGGCGTTCGACGCCCTCGGACTGCCCTGGCTCGTGGGCAAGGTCGCGGCCGTCGCGGCAACAACCATCTGGAACTACTTCGCGTACCGCTACTGGGTGTTCGCGAGCAAGAAGGCGGAGGCCTGATGCACAACGGAGCCCGTATCGCCGCGGTCGTCCCTGCCTATCGCGAAGAGCTGATGATCGGTCGGGTCATCGAGACGATGCCCGAGTACATCGATCACATCGTCATCGTCGACGACTGCAGCCCCGATGACACGAGCGGTGCTGTCGAACGGCTCGACGACCCGAGGGTGACGCTGATCCGGCACGAGGAGAACCAGGGCGTCGGCGGAGCGATCATCACCGGTCACCGGGCGGCACTCGACCTCGGCAGCGACGTCAACGTCATCATGGCGGGCGACGCCCAGATGGACCCCGAGTACCTGCCGCAGCTGCTCGACAAGGTCACGGACGACGGCTACGGATTCGCCAAGGCCAACCGCTTCTACTCCCCCGAGTCGTTCGTCGGCATGCCGGGATACCGGGTGTTCGGGAACATCGTGCTCTCGTTCATGACGAAACTCGCGTCGGGTTACTGGAACCTCTTCGATCCGCAGAACGGGTACACCGCGATCCGGGCCGACGTCGTCCGCCGTCTTCCGCTCGACAGGATCGCCAAGCGCTACAGCTTCGAGAACGACCTGCTGATGCACCTCAACATCCTCCAGGTCCCCGCGGTGGACGTGCCCATCCCGGCGGTCTACGGCGAAGAGGTCTCCAGCATCAAGCTGCGCCGGGTCATCCCGGAACTGCTCAACCGACTGACGGTCGGCTTCTGGACGCGTATCTGGTATCGGTACGTGCTGTGGTCCTTCTCACCGATCGCGCTGCTGCTGTTCCTCGGCCTCACGCTGTTCGTCTTCGGCATCGGCGTCAGCATCTGGATGATCTTCCAGATCGCAGCTTCGGTGATCGCGACGGCCGCCACGGTCATGCTCGCGGCACTCCCGTTGATGCTCGGCACCCAGATGCTCATCAGTGCATTGCAACTAGACATCCAGGCGACGCCGTCGGCGCCGACGTACCCTCCGTTCGAGACTCCGTCGGCGCCGAACGAGATCAGCTCACGTCAGCGCCGGTAGCGACGAGTTCACCGCCGGCTCGGGCGGATCGGAGGGCCGACTCGACGACTTCGAGGGTGTGGGCGGCCTCTGCCATCGTCGAGAGCTCGGTCACCTCGCCTCGCACAGCATCGCGGAACGCCTCGAGCTCTGCTCGAAGCGGCTCCCGCTTCGCGAAGGCGAACCGCGTGACATCGCCCTCGGAAACGCCTCGGAACGTCGACACCGACTCCCACTCGAGCGCGACCGTGCCGTTGGAGTAGAAGGTGAGGTCGCCGGTCGCGGTGTCGGCCACGAAGGCGCCACGTTCCCCGGTGACGATCGTGACCCGCTCCTTCATGGGGCTGAGCCAGTTGATCAGGTGGTTCGCGACGATCCCGTTCTGCAGGCGACCGGTGATGGAGATCATGTCTTCGTGGACGCGGCCGCTCTTGTGCGCCGTCTGAGCGGAGACGCAGCTGTATGTCGATTGCGCCACCCACCCGGTGAGGTCGACGTCGTGGGTACCGAGATCCTTGGCGACCCCGACGTCCCCGATGCGGCTGGGGAAGCTGCTCTGGCGGCGGGTGGCGATCTGATAGACATCTCCCGCGTCGCCGGCAGCGAGGCGAGATCGGAGCTGCTGCAGGGCGGGATTGAAACGCTCGACGTGTCCGACGGCGCCCACGAGACCGCGATCACGGAACGCCTCGGCGACCCGCCTTCCGGTGGGAGCGTCTTCCGCGATCGGCTTCTCGACGAGCGTGTGCACGCCCGCGTCGGCCAGCGCGAACGCGGCGTCGGCATGGAACCGGGTGGGAATCGCGACGACCGCGATGTCGATGCCGGCCTTGATGAGCCCCTCCACGTCAGGGAGGATTTCGAGACCGCCCGCCACCCGATGGGGATCCCCGCCGGGATCGGCGACGGCGACGAGTTCGACGCCGTCCACGTCTCGGAGGATGCGGGCGTGGTGACGCCCCATCATCCCGAGGCCGATGAGACCCGCACGCAGCGCGGCGGCCATCAGGCACCGGCTCCCGCGACCGCGTTCACGGCCTCGACGATGCGCTCGAGGTCACCCTCCGTGAGCGACGGGTGGACAGGCAGCGAGACGACCTCGCGAGCGGCCGCCTCGGTCTGGGGAAGGTCCAACCCCGGCGCGTAGTGCGCCAGGGAGGGGAGGCGGTGGTTCGGGATCGGGTAGTACACGCCGCTTCCGACGTTGTACTCGTCGCGCAGCGCGCGCACGAACCCGTCGCGGTCCTCAGGGACTCGGACCGTGTACTGGTGGTACACGTGCACGGCCTGCTCAGCGACAGGCGGGATCACGACGCCGCGAAGGTTCGCGTCGAGATACGCCGCGTTCGCCTGACGGGTGCGCGTCCAGGCATCCACCTTCGTCAGCTGGACGCGGCCGATCGCGGCGTGGATGTCGGTCATGCGGGCGTTGAACCCGATGACCTCATTCTCGTACTGGCGTTCCATTCCCTGGTTGCGCAGCAGTCGTGCGTTGCGGGCGATGGCGTCGTCGGCTGCGCTGATCATGCCGCCTTCGCCGCTGGTCATGTTCTTCGTCGGATAGAGCGAGAACATGGCGAACGCGCCGAACGTGCCGACCTGCCGGCCGTCGAGGGAGGCGCCATGGGCCTGCGCCGCATCCTCGTACAGTGCGATGCCGTGGTTGTCGGCGATCGCCTGCAGCTCACGCATCCGCGCCGGGTGCCCGTAGAGGTGCACCGGCATGATGCCCTTCGTGCGGTCGGTGATGGCCGCTTCGACGGACGCCGGGTCCAGAGTGAAGGTGTCGGGCTCGATGTCGGCGAACACCGGCGTCGCGCCGGTCAGAGCGACCGAGTTGCCCGTGGCCGCGAATGTGAACGACGGGACGATGACCTCGTCCCCCGCACCCACGCCCGACGCGAGGAGGCCCAGGTGAAGCCCGGCCGTGCCGGAATTCACGGCCACCGTCGGCCGGCCCGCGACGAAGTGCTCGGAGAACTCGCGCTCGAAGGCGGCGACCTCCGGTCCTTGTGCGACCATGCCGCTACGCAGAACTCGGTCGACCGCCTCACGCTCCTCGTCGCCGATGATGGGCTTGGCCGGTGGGATGAACTCGCTCACGCGTGCTCCTTTGCGAGGTTTCCGTTGGTTTCGAGAAAGCGTGCTCCGGACACGGGACAAGTCCAGCCGCCGTCGCCGTCACCGATGAGCGGCACGCCGGCTTCTCCGACCCACCCGATGCGACGAGCGGGAACTCCGGCGACGAGCGCATACGCGGGGACGTCCTTGACGACCACTGCGCCCGCCGCCACCGTCGCCCACGCACCGATCGTCACGGGTGCGACGCATGTCGCCCGCGCGCCGATGGATGCGCCCTGCTCGATCGTGACGCCGACCGGCTCCCAGTCATGGGCGCTCTTGAGCGTCCCGTCCGGGTTGATCGCGCGAGGGTACGTGTCGTTCGTGAGCACGACCGCCGGTCCGATGAAGACACCGTCTCCCAGCTTCGCCGGCTCGTAGACGAGCGCATAGTTCTGCACCTTGCAGTTGTCGCCCATGACGACCCCGGTGCCGATGTACGCACCTCGCCCGACGATGCAGTTGCGCCCGAGAACAGCCTGCTCGCGCACCTGAGCCAGGTGCCAGATCGAGGAGCCGGCGCCGATGGTCGCTCCCGCAGCGACGTCCGCGCTCTCGGCCACGCGGACGTCTGCGGGAGTCTCCGCGGGGGTCTCCGCGGGGGCGGTTGCACGCTGTGAATTGGAGGGAGGCACGACCATACATCTTAGTCGGGCTCTCATCGGCTCACGTCTACGATGGGACGGTGAAAAAAGGCCCCACCGCGGAGTTCCGCCGCGCTTCCGCGATCGCGGTCCCCATTCTGTTCCTGATCACGCTGGTGTGCTGGGCTTTCGCCTCCCCCGTCGGCTCAAGTCCCGACGACAACTTCCACCTGCCGTCGATCTGGTGCGGCCTGGGCGATCGCGCGGGCTACTGCGAGCCGTCCGGTGACCCCGACACCAGACTCGTCCCGTCTCCGGTCCAGTCGGCCCCGTGCTACGCGTTCGTCCCGACCGAGAGCGCTGCATGCTGGGAGTCGGACGAGCCGGGCATGACCGAGGCGCCCTGGATGAATGCCGCAGGCCTCTATCCACCGGTCTTCTACGCCGTCATGGCCGTGTTCGTGGGCCCGGACATCGCGACGTCGGTGATCGCCATGCGGATCTTCAACGCAGTGCTGATCGTCGGTCTGCTCACGGCGGTCTACTTCGCGTTGCCGCGACGGCTGCGTCCTGCGCTGGTGATCTCCACACTGGCCTGCTCGGTCCCGCTGGGGCTGTTCGTCTTCGCGTCGACCAACCCCTCGTCGTGGGCCTTGGCGGCCGCCGCCACCGTGTGGATCTGCCTGTACGGGACGATGCGAACACATGGGCGACGGCAGTGGATCCTCGGCGCACTCGCAGTCTTCGCCACGATCCTTGGCGCTGGAGCGCGCGCGGATGCGGCGATCTTCGCCGTCTTCGCCGTCGGACTCGCTCTCGTGCTCGGCCTGCGGCGCGGAGTGTCGCTGCGCGTTCCAGCCATCTCCGCTGGACTCGTCGTGATCTGCAGCGTGCTGCTGTATCTGACTGCCGGCCAGAGCAGAGCCCTCACAGCCGGACTGCCGACGCAGAACCCGCCGCTCACCGGTGCGCAGCATCTGGCGAACCTGCTCGGCGTGCCCACGCTCTGGTACGGCGCTTTCGGTTCCACCGGACTGGGCTGGCTCGACACCGTCCCCCCGGCGGCCGTGACCGTCCTCGCTTTCGGCGTGTTCGCGGCGGCGATCTTCGTCGGTATCCGTCGGCTGTCGGTGCGTCGGGCGCTCGGCGTCTCCATCGCGTTCGCCGCGTTGTGGCTCGTGCCTTTCATCCTCCTCGCCCAGTCGCGAGCCGTGGTCGGAACCGAGGTCCAGTCGCGCTACCTGCTTCCGCTCATGATCATCCTCGTCGGCGTGGCCTCCGCCTCGAGCCGCGTCGCTGCGGAGTGGCGTGGTCCGCGCGCACTCGTCGCCGGCGGAGCGCTTTCGCTCGCAGCCTCGATCGCGCTCCACGCGAACATCCGCCGCTACACGGTCGGCGTCGAGAGCAACGCGGTGGATCCGGGGCTCGCGGCGGAGTGGTGGTGGAACGTCGGCCCGTCACCGATGACTGTCTGGCTCATCGGGTCGGTTGCCTTCGCGTCGATGTTCGTCCTCCTCTGGCTCAGCCTGCGCCAGGCGCCGACAGGAGCCGACGCTGTGTCCGACGTCGGCGAGTCATCGGCCGATGCGAACACCGCGGACGCATCCGATGAGCCCCTCGACGGCGAACCTCCGACAGCATCCGACACCAGTGTCAACGGTCCGAGAGCCGCCAGATCGTGAGTGCCCGGTCCTCCATCCCTGACGGCGTGTGGGCGATCTCCTCGAAATCTTCGGGGAAGTCGATGCCGCAACTGGCGAGCGCCCCGACGAAGCCCTGGTAGGACGCGGACTCTGTCGTCTCGGAATCCGGCTGCAGCACCAGCAGGCCGTCCGGTGTGCCGTCCTCGCATGCCCGTGCGACCGAGGCGAACGACACGGGCCACATGGCGTCTACCCACGGATTCGCCCAGCCACTCTGGTTGAAGGCCAGGAGCGCACCGGGGGCGGAGATAGCCACGGCCGGCGCGTCGACAGCGGATTCGGCCTCAGCCGCCTGCGCGAGCCAGTCTGCCAGCTCTGCTTCCTCAGCAGTCAGTCGGAGTCCACGAAGCGGACCCTCGTCGACGACGTCATGCTGCTGGAAGTACGGCACGGTGCGGTACGGGGTCATGAAGACGTCGTTGACGACGAACACGACGAAGATCGCCATCGCTGACGCGCCGAGCATGAGGGGGATGCCGGCGCCACCACGACGCCCGGGCAACGCCGTCCACATCGCGCAGAGGGCGAACCCGAAGAGGACGGCCCAGGTCGTGGCCGAGAACACGGTACTGCCCATGATGGCGTTGTTCGTCCCGACGGCACTGATGAAGGGCGTCAACGCGACGATGACGGCCGCAACGATGATCACCGCGCGTCGACGCGGCGCCGGGTCCGCACCGACGACCAACCGGTCGCCCAGGATGACGAGGATCGCGAAGCCGCTGCCTCCGAGGAAGGCGACCGCCACACCGATCTGATTCCACGCCAGTCCGGCAGGGATGGCGTACACCGTGACGACGGCGACGACCGCGAGCGTCCACAACCCACGTGTGAGGAGCGACGACTGTCGCGCTTGTTCGGCCCCGACGCCGCTTCCGTCGCCGCTGCGCGACCGAAACAGCACGAGCGTGACGACGGCCACGAGGGCTACGGGCAGCGAGACGTACCAGAGCGTGAGCCTCGCAGATTCCAGGTACGTCGGGATCATCGCCGCCAGCGAGTGGTCGCTTGCGGCCTGCGCCGAGCTGTCCGTCAGCAGGTGATAGGCGCTCCGGAGATATCCGACGAGCGGGAAGCCCAGCGCCCAGACGACGCCGATGCCGAGGACTCCGCCGGCGGCGACCGTCAGCAGACGCTTCCACCACGCGAAGGACGACGTCGGCACGAGGACGGCGGCGAGGACGAGAACACCGAACACAGCGCCCGACGTGATCTTGACGACCGTGATGACGGCGATGATCACCCCCAGCCCGAACCACATGCCGGCGGTACGCCACTGCGCCCGGTCCGGCGCGACGAGCACATCGGTGAGCAGAACCAGGATGAGGACGGCGCCGGCCTGAGCGAGCCAGGATGCCACCTCGTTGTAGCCGAGGTAGCGCGGCGGATAGCCCCACGCCGCGAACGTCCCGACCTGCGCGAAGAGCAGGATGAACAACCATTGCCCCCGCGAGAGGAGGATGCCCAGCCGGCGCGCGATCCGGCGTGCGCCGAACACGAGCACCACCGACAGAGCGACGTAGCCCACGAGACGGAGGATCCGGAACGCCAGCACGCTGTCGCCGAGCAGGGCGAACAGCGGGTGCAGGATGTGCTGGAAGCCCCACACCTCGCCCTCCGCGACGCGATTGCTGGAGATCATCGCGTAGACGAAGCCTTCGTCCGTCCAATCGAAACCGCGATTGAGCGTCGCGAGGATGAGCCCGAATGCGATCGCGGCGAGCGCCGCTGTGGTCACGAAGCCGACGCGGAACACCCGCCTCCGATCGGCGCCGTTCGACACGACCTCGTCTTCTGCTGCGCTGCGCACGTCTTCTCCAGGGGCGTCGGGGGCATTGCGCCACGCGGGTCACGGGCGGCCGCGCTCGCGGCCGCGCCGAGTCGATGCACAGGCGTCTGAATTAGACTAGCTGGCGCCCATCCCCGCCATTCACAGGAGGATCCGTGACGACGTCACGTCCGTTCGCACGACTCCTCGCAGACCAGCGGGTGCGCTTCCTCATGGTCGGCGGCTTCAACACCGTGTTCGGATACGGGCTGTTCGCCGGGTTCTACTACCTTGGCCTGCAGCATGTTCCGTACGGCTACCTCTGGAGCCTCGTCCTGTCGTACGCGATCTCGATCCTGGTCGCCTTCGTCCTGTATCGGCGCTTCGTGTTCAAGGTGACGGGACGAGTCGTCCGCGACTTCATCGGCTTCGTGGGCGTCAACGGTGTGGCGATCGCCGTGAACTTCCTGGCGCTTCCCCTGCTCGTCGAAGTCGCCGGGTTCCCCCCGCTGATCGCGCAAGGGGTGATCCTCGTGGTCACCGTCCTCATCAGCTACTTCGGGCACCGCGAGGTCTCATTCCGCCGACCCAAGCCGGAGGCGTGAGCCCGGCGTCGTGTGTCACGACGTACCGCGCACGTCCGCTTCCGGGTAGCGGAGTCCGTCCCGGAGTCCTCGGAAGAACGCGCCGATCTTGGACGGTCGCTCTTTCTCGCACGCCAGAACCTTGAGCCACGCCTTGAGCGCGTACCGGATGTCGTCACGCAGCCATCGCCCATACCCGAACCGCCGCGCGAGGATCACACGGTTGCGCGACATGTAGTACTGGCGCAGCGGGGTGTAGTTGGACACGTAGACGCGGCGACCGAAGAAGGAGCCCGGCACCGACTCGCCGAAACGGTGGTCGAGCAGCGTGTCGAACACTTTGAGGTTCGTGTATCCGGCTCGCCCGGCGCGCAGCGAGATGTCGTGATCGACGTAGTCGATGAACAGCGCTTCGTCGTGGTAGCCGATGTCCTGGATCAGTCCGCGGGAGAAGAGGGCGCCTGACGAGATCAGCGCCTCGATGGGCGCGCTGCCCTGCCCGCGATCCGCGTCGTAGACGTTCCCCGTCTCGGCGGCCCGCAGGGCCGGCCCCACGATTCCGACCTTCACGTCGGTGCGTTCGTGTGCGCGCAGCAGGGCCGCCAGCATCCCTTCGCCGACGGTGCTGTCCTGATCGAAGATCCAGACGTAGTCGTAGCCGGCGTCCATGGCTGCGCGCATGCCCGCATTGAAACCCGCCCCGACACCGACGTTCCCGTCCTGCTCGAGCACATCCGTGCGAGCGGTGTCGACGCAGGAGAGCACGCGGCGCGATTCGTCGTCGGGCGAGTTCGCCACGACGTAGACATGGTCGACCTGCTCGAGGAGCAGACGGATGTTCTCGCACACCTCTTCGGTGGGGTGGTAGGTCAGCACCACCCCGGCGGTGCGGGGACCGCCCGGATCACTCACGTTCCGAGGCATTCTCGCTGGTGATCGTGACGCTGGCCGCGACGGTGCCGAACGTGTTCGTCGCGCCGACGACGGTGAACATCGCCCCCTGCATGAGGGCGTGGCTGGCCTCGTCGCTGATGCCCACGGCATTGGCGTTGACGAAGTACTGGCCCGGCCCGAGATTCACCCGTGCGATCGTGAGATCCACGTGCGTGTTGTCCGCGAGCGGATCGAGCCGCACTCCGAGAGCCTCGGTGTTGCTCGCCAGTGCCATGTGTCCCAGCGGCGTGTCGATGCTGAACCCGAGCTCCCAGCGCTCGAACGGCCGCGTCGCGATGACGTGGACGCGGATCGTCATCGGGTCGCCGTCGCGGAGCTCGGATGCCGGCGCCCCGGCGCCGTCCAGGATCTCGATCCGCGTCACCTCGATGGGGTGGACGTTCTCGTCGTGCGCGATCCCCGCCGTGCGCTTGTCGTCCAGGACCTGGCGCAGCACTCCGATCGCCTGATTGGTGTCGCCGTCGTAGACGACCTTGCCGTCGGCGAGCACGACACCGCGGTCACAGAGTTCCGCGACCTGCTGGGCGGAGTGGCTGACGAGGATGATGGTGCGTCCCTCTTCGCGGAACTGGGCGATGCGCTCCATGCACTTGCGCTGGAACGCCTCGTCGCCGACCGCGAGGACCTCGTCGACCAGCAGGATGTCAGGGTCCGTGTGGACCGCGACCGCGAACGCCAGCCGCACGTACATGCCGGACGAGTAGAACTTGACCGCCGTGTCGATGAAGTCGCCGATGCCGCTGAAGGCCACGATGTCGTCGAACTGCGCGTCGATCTCGGCGCGCGTGAGGCCGAGGATCGAGGCGTTGAGGTAGACGTTCTCACGCCCGCTCAGGTCGGGGTGGAAGCCCGCGCCGAGCTCGAGCAGCGCCGCCATGCGACCGCGGGTCTGCACGGTGCCGGACGACGGCGACACGATGCCGCCGATGAGCTTGAGCAGCGTGCTCTTGCCGGACCCGTTGGCCCCCATGAGCCCGACGGTGGTGCCCGCTTCGATGTCGAGTGTCACGTCGTCGACGGCGACGAAGTCCTCGCGGTGGCTGCTGCCCAGTCGCCCGAAGTGGACGATGCGGTCCTTCAGGCTGTTGTCCTTGCGGACGACGAAGTGCTTGGTGACGCCGTTCAGGCGGACGATGTCGGGGGGTGTCGTGGTGGCGGACATCACAGCTCCTGCGCGAAGTTGCCCTGCAGACGCACGAAAGCGCGGTGCGACAGGAAGAGGAGGACGAGGCCGACGATCCCGGCGATCAGCATGCGCATGCCGAGACCTTCGGGGTAGTCGGCGGGGGTGCCGGCGTTCCAGAACGCGCGGTGGAAGCCGAGGACGCCGATCGTGATGGGGTTCGCCGCGTACACCTCGAGCACCCAGGCGGGCAGTCCCGACCGGGTGATCGCGTCGGAGACCATCTGCCATGAGTAGACGATCGGCGACGCCCACATCGCGAGCATCAGCACCACCTCGGTGAGGTACTGGATGTCGCGCAGGTAGACGTTCAGTGCCGCCAGCAGCAGGCCCAGTGCGAGGCCGTAGACCAGGATCAGGCCGAGGGACGGGAAGAACCACAGCATCTCGACCGGCTGGGGCAGCGCCTGCAGCACGATCGCGGCGAGCACCAGGATCAGCAGCTGCACGAAGAACATGAACCCGGCCGCGCCCACGCTCGCCAGCGGGAAGATCTCACGCGGGAGGTAGATCTTCTTCACGAGCCCGGCGTTGCCGATGATCGACCCGGTCGCGCCCGAGATCATGTCGCTGAAGAAGACGAACAGCGTGAGGCCCGAGAACAGGTAGATCGCGAACTGGTCGATCCCGCGAGCCGCCTGCAGGAACTGCCCCAGCACGATGAAGTACATCAGGAACTGGATGAGGGGACGGATGACCGTCCACAGGAATCCGAGGAAGCTGTCGCGGTAGCGGGCCTGCAGATCGCGACGGACGAGGAGGTTCAGCAGCTCGCGGCGCCCGAAGATCTCGCCGATCTTGCCGCCGCGTCCACGCACGCGCAGACCCCGTGCGTCCACGACGGTGAAGGGCTCGGCGGCGAGCCGCGCGAACCGTGTAGATGTATCCAATGCCTACTCGCCTATCCGATCAACCAGAGAACTATAGCCGCGCGCCGCGCGCGCGACGGAATCCCGCTCAGCGGCGCGTGCCACGTCGCACGATGCCGCGCACCGTCGCGCCGGGATGCCGTACCCGCCGTACCCATCGGCCGAGCGCGCGATCGGGCTCGAGCGCTCCCAGGATGCGGGCCTCGTGCTGAGGGTAGTGCAGGCGCAGGTACATCCGCAGGAAGTCGCGCGCCCGTCCCTCCCCCACATACCCGGCGCGGCGGATGAACGTGATCTGCTCGTTGCTGTACCCGGGGGTCGTGGCCGACAGCTCGTCGAAGTTGAACTCGAACGCGGTGTGGCTGATCGCGAGGTACTCCGTGTTCGCGACCGTACGCGTGTGGAAGCCGAGCTCGGCCGCCGCGTAGGACGGTACGCGTTCCAGGACGTGCGCGAGCCCGCCGTCGCGATAGGCCTCGGCGCCGCCGAAGTCGTCGTAGGCCCACGGGTGCTCGACCAGCAGCCGGAGCGACTCCGGCCGACCGATGAACATCGAGCCGTAGGGAGCCAGCGGTGAGATCTCATCGACGGGGACCCGGATGCCCAGCTGCTTCGCGAGCTTCTCGAACGGCGGCTTGTTGGACCACCAGCCGCGCCCCATCGTCGGGTATCCGATGTGGATCATCGGCGGGTAGACCAGGCCGAGGCCGGGCTCGCGCACGAACAGGTTGATCAGGTTGGCGGTGTAGCCAGGGCTGTTGAGCAGGTTGTCGAACTGCTGCGCCGCGAAATGGCGGCCGATGCTGTAGCCGTCCTGCGGCGTCTTCTTCGAGTGGAGCTTGACGACCAGGTCGTACCGGTCGCTCATGAGGATGTCGCGGCAGCCGACGAGGAACGCGCTCTGGTCGCGTCCGTCGTTCGATACGACACGCACCTCGACGGCCCCTCGCGCGGGCCGTCGGTCGATGATCGCCCGGATCGCCGCGGCCTTCTCCTCCTGGGGCGTGGTGACGACCAGGTCGTACGCGCCGGGGAGGGTGTCGGCGCGATCGAGCATCTCGTCGGTCATCTCCTCGTAGAAGATGTGCGCGACGACGACGATGCGCAGCTCGTGCGCGGCGGCCTCGGGCGCGCCCGAGTCGGTGAGGACGTCGAACAGCCCCGCCGCGGCGTTGAGGTCCCGTGGCGCGGTGTTCCTCGCCAGGTGCTGGAGGACGAGACCCGTCGGGTAGCCGTCCTCGGCGGCGGCGTCGAGCGTCCACCGGCCGATGACCGCATGACGGTCCAGGGTGGGCGGCCACTCGTGGAAGGGGCGGACACGCAGGACGGGGCATCCGTCCTTCACGAGTTCGCGCGCGGCGTACACGGAGGCGTCCTCGAAACCGTAGTCGGCGGAGGGGTAGGCGACATCGCACGAGTACCCCCGCTCGGTGAAATGCTCCGTGAACACCGCCTCATGCTTGAGCACCGCATCGAAATACGACGGCATCGCCGGCAACTCACGCCAATACGACGCCCACGCCTCCGACAGGAACATCTCCCGCCGCACCGCGATCCAGAACGACTGCACGTGATACGGCAGCACACCCACACCCGTGAACGGATTCGGCTCCTCACGAGCATGATCGGTCATCCCCCAGAAATGAACCGCACGCTCCCCCATCCGCTCCAGCACCGGACCATACGGACGCACCGGACCGAACCACGTGTCATTGGTCAGCACGACCTCGTCGAACTCCGCCAACCCCGACCCGACATGATCCAACGCATCCTTATGCGCCCAGATGTCGAACCCGACATTGTCACGAACCAGCACCTCATCGGCCACCGGCTCCAACTTCGCCCGCCCCGCATCCGTCAACGAACCATTGACGACCACCAGCACCCGAGACGCATGCTCACGCAACCCCGCCAACGCCACCGGAATGTAATCATCCACATCCCCCCGGCGATCCCACACCACATACACCACCAACCGACGACCCCCCGAAGGGAACACACC
>Ga0160450_100438_pt1 | contig 25418 bp, 21 predicted proteins | sample HID1975K_E1MG_FD_108257 | JGI IMG/M metagenome (GOLD analysis project Ga0160450, IMG submission 108257) | Enriched soil microbial communities from UW Madison campus, WI, USA - HID1975K_E1 MG | ecosystem: Environmental > Terrestrial > Soil > Unclassified | place: USA: Madison, Wisconsin...
CCAAGTCAGCCACACCCTCTACGACACCGGCCTCGACGCCACTGAAGGCCTCTGGCTCCGCACTGGCTGGGCAGGACGCGGATGACACGCCCGACCCCATCCACCCTTTATGGCCGATAGCCCGGCGAGCGCAAGGGTGTCAAGGGGTCAACGCGCTCGCCGACAGCGGCTGACGGGTGCGTCTCGTAGCGTCGTGTCACGTCCCGCGGGTTCTCGTCGTCGTTGACGTGAGGGGCCACCGTGGGATTACTCGTTGTTTCCGACAAAGAAGCAAGAAGACCGAAGCGCTCTCAGCGCGCGGCTGCCCCTCCTCCCCCGATGCGGGCCGGTTCATCACCCATGGAACTTCTCGGTCTCCTGTCGTCGGCGTCCTGGTCGTATGCGTCGATCGACAGCGCCGGTCAACAAGCTACGCGTCACATGACCGTGCTGGTCGAATCGGACAGGATCGATCACCGCGCACATTGATCGAAATTGTCCGAACCCTGCCGTGATTACGGGAGCGTAGTGCACGATCGCACGATGACGCAGAAGCGCGACGGTTCCCTGCCCTTCGACGGAGGACGTCGCTCGTGGCAAGACCTGGCAGACCGCCTGCTGGCCGACACGTCGCGGTATGCCTCTCCGACGGGCGCGCTCGTGACCATGCCCGGCCCGTCACGCGCGTCCGGCCGGTGGAGCGACGGCATGGAGAGCTTCGCGCGGACCTTTCTACTGGCGGCCTTTCGGGTGCGCGGGGCCGAGGGCGCCGACCCGAACGGCCTGATCGAGTACGCATGAACCGCCCCCCGGCGATGTTCGCACTCGAAGCGGCGGCTCTCGTCACCGATCTGTTCGACGAGCCGAGCCTCCGCCGGCTGAGCGAGTTCACCGACCTGCACGTCGACGTGATGACAGGATCCGCCTCGGTCGTCCCGCGTGGGGCAGAACGGACCGAGCTCCTGATCACGGGGTGGGGCGCACCGCCCCTGGACGCGACCATCCTCGAGGCGCTTCCGAACCTCCGAGCCGTCTTCCACGCCGCGGGCTCGGTGAAGTGAATGGTGTCGGCGGCACTGTGGGAGCGGGGCATCCGCGTTCCGCGCCACCCACGACATGAACCAGTCCCGCCCCCGCGGCGCGATCGGGGCCTACGGGATCACCGTCGGGATCATCGGCGGCTCGCGCATCGGGCGACGGGTCATCGACCTGCTCCGTTCCTTCGACGTCTCGACGGTTCTCTACGATCCGTAGCTCACTCCGACCGACGCCGCGCGCATGGACACGACGCTCGTCCCATTGCCGGATCTGGTGCGCACGTCGGACATCGTGAGCCTGCACGCGCCTTCGCTGCCGGAGACCTACCGGATGATCGGAGCGCCGGAGCTGGCCCAGATGCGCGACGGAGCGACGATCATCAACACCGCACGGGGGAAGCTGATCGACACCGACGCGCTCATCACCGAGGCGATCACCGGCCGGCTGTCGGCCGTCCTCGATGTCACCGATCCCGAGCCGCTGCCGACAGGGCACGCGCTCTTCTCGGCACCGGGGGTCACATCGACTCCGCACATCGCGGGATCGATCGGGAACGAGCTGCGACGCATGGGGCGTCAGACCGTGGACGAAGTGGAGCGGTTCGTCACTCTCGGCACCCTCGAGTTCGAAGTGCACCGCCGCGATCTCGCGACGATCGCGTGATGAGGAAGGACCCCGCATGCGCGCGCTGATCGCGAGCGGCACCGGTCGCTACGCCGACCCGTGGCATCCGTTCCCGACGACGAGCCGGCTGCTCGGGCGCACCCTCTCGAGTGCCGGATTCGAGGTCGCGATCGAGGATGATGTCGATGCGGCCATGCGCGCGCTCGCCGACGTCGACTTGCTGGTGGTCAATGCCGGCGACCCCTGGCGCGCCGACATCGATGCCTCCCCGCCGCCGGACGCTTCGGTCGAGGGGCTCGCCGGGGCCCTCGTGCGCGGGATCGGTGTGCTGGCGATCCACTGCGCGGTGTCTTCGCTGCGGGACTACCCCGAATGGGCCTCGGCCATCGGGGCGATGTGGATACCGGGACTGTCGTTCCACCCGTCCTTCGGAGAGACGGCGGTCACCGGCATCCATCTGCCCGATGGTCTCGCCGTAGAAGATTTCGTGGTCGACGACGAGCGCTATTGCCGGCTGCAGCGCATCGGCCGCAGCACGCGCGTGGCGGAGTTCCTCGGCTCGGATGCTGTCGAGCCGGCTGCGTGGATTCGCCAGGTCGGCCGCTCTCGTATCGCCGTCGACGTCCTCGGACACGACGAGCGCTCGTATGAATCAGAGGGGCATCTGCGCCTCCTCGCCCAGCTCGCCCGCTGGACCGTCGCCGGCCACACGTGAGGACCGTGTGCGGATCAGCTGAAGGCCTCCGCCTCTGACCACCACTGGTCGACGAACTGGTCGACGGTGATCATGCCGAACATGAGGTCCTCGTTCAGACGGACCCACGTCGCTTCGAGCGTGGCGAAGGTCGCGGGCAGCGCCGGAGTGCTGACCGTCTCGTATTCCTCCAGCGACTCCCGGTAGGCGATCGACTTCGCCTCGAGCGATCCTGCCGGGAAGTCGAGCGACTCGAGCTGCGCGGCGTCGGTGGGGATGCCGCGAGAGGTGCCGAAGATCTCCGCGACTCCGGGGTCGGTGGCGAGGAAGTCGAGCAGAAGCGCGGTCTCCTCCGGGTGCTCGGTGTTCGCCGCGCCGCCCAGGTGCAGGACGGTGTAGAAGATCGCCTTCTCGCCGTCCGGACCGGTCGGCACAGGCAGCGTCTCGAGGTCGGCGATGTCGGTGTAGCGCGCGAAGAAGCTGTCCCACGTCAGCGAGCTCGCCGTCTCGCCCATGGCGAAACCGTCGGCGGGTGCGATCTCGGTCGCCCGCGACGGCGGGAAGTAGGAGCCGGCCTCGCGCAACGGTGTCGTGGCATCCATGAACTCCGTGATGTCGTCCTTCGTGAAGGCGAACGATCCGTCGCTCTCGAACGGCTGCTGGCCCTGCTGCAGGAGCCACTGGATGAAGAGCCACATCGTGATGCCCTGGTCGTAGCCACCGAAGACGGACTTGCCGTCTGCAGTAGTGACATTCGCCGCCGTGATCTCGGACACCCAGTCGTTCAGGTCGTCCCAGGTGTAGTCGGGGTCGAGCGGCTCGACACCGGCCTGCGCCACCACGGTCGGGTTGACGAACAATCCGAGTGTGCCGGTTCCGACGGGCATGCCGTATTGGGTGCCGTCGATCGTGGCGGCCTCGATGACGACGTCCTCGATGCCCGATACGTCGATCTGCTCGCCGAGGTATGGCGAGAGGTCGAGGAGAGCGCGATTCTTGCCGTACTCGACGAGGTTGGCCTGATCGAACTGCATGACGTCCGGCAGATTGCGCGCGGCGGCCTGCGTGGCGCGCGCATCCCAGTAGGACGAGAAGTCGCCGAACGTGCCGTTGACCGCGATGTGGGGGTGCTCGGCCTCGAACAGGTCGATGGCCTGCTCGTACATCGCGGCCCGAGAGTCGTTGCCCCACCATGCCAGGTCGAGCGTGACAGGGCCCGGAGCGGCCCCATCCCCGTCACCGTCGCCGGAACCCGAACAGCCGGCGAGGACCCCGACGGCGATCGCTCCGGCGGCGACGATGCCGAGAAGACGTGCGGTGTGCTTCATTGCAGTGATCCTCCGTGGTCTCGTGCCGCGATGCGCAGGGCGCCGCACGCTCTTCAGCGTGCGGCGCTGACGGTCCACTTTCCCGAAGGTCGCGCCCGCCGCCACTCCTACTCGCTCAGGCCATGGTCAGTCGTGGATCCCCGTCGGGTGATACCGCGTGGCTGCACGAGCTCCAGGCGCGGCGGCTGGTCGTCGCCTACGATCCGTTCGAAGAGCACGCCCATCGCCCGTCGCGACAGCTCCCTCGGCTCGGGTGAGACGTTTGTGATCGCAGGGTCGAACTCCCGCGCAGTGCTGTCGGTGCAGAGAGCCACCACCGACACGTCTCGACCTAGCACCAACCCGTGAAGCCGTGCGAGCTGGACGACCCACTCCGTGACGCGTGGAGTTCTCGCGATGATCCCGAGCCGGTCGTCGCGGTGAACGAGGATCCGGTCCGCCACGGATTCGAATCCAGCCCATCCGTTGCTCTCCCGGTGGACGATATCGATCGTGACTCCCCTCTCCTGCGCACGCACTCGCGCGGAGGAGTGGAACTCGGATATGAATCGGAACTCCAATGCGTCGGCCTCCGGGGAATCTCCGACGACCACAATGTGGCGGTGCCCTGTGTATGCAAGCTCGTCAACGAGCAGTGCTGCTGCGCGACCCGTGTCGAAGTCGACAGCATCCAGCCCATGGCTGTCAGCGGGCCGCCCGAACAGCACGACAGGACAGCCCAAGTCGGCTGCCGTGGCCAGTCGATCATCGCGTGTCCGCACGTCCATCAGCACGAACGCATCGGCCACCCTCCTGCCAGCGAGTCGTTGCAGTCCCCCAGGGCCCTCATCGGTGGTCAGGAGGACAACCTCGTACTCGCGATTCCTCGCCTCCTCGACGATCGTGTCGATGTAGGGAAGCGTGTCACCGACGTCGGCGTCCGCACCCAGATGCACAGCGAGGGCGATGACGTTCGTCTTGGCTCCCCGCAATGCTCGCGCGCCCGCGTTCGGGTGGTAGTCGAGGTCGCGCATCGCCTTTTCGACGCGGCGGCGCACGTCGGCCGTGACCGAGCGCTTGCCGGTCATCACGTATGACACGGTGCTCTGAGCGACGCCGGCGGCCGCGGCGACGTCCTTGCTCGTCGCCTGGCCGCGCCCCGATGGGTGATCTCGGTCCATGATCACCGATCTAACCAGTCTTGGTGGCCGGACCGGGTTCATTGATCCTCGGTCCTGATCGGTCATCCTTTGACCGAGCCCGCGACCAGCCCGGCGACGATCCAGCGCTGGCAGAACAGGAAGAACACGAAGACGGGGATGAGCACGACGACGGTAATCGTCATGAACTGCGGCCAGTTGGTCGTGAACTGCCCCATGGCGTTGAAGACCTGCAGGACGACCGTGCGGCGCTCGGCGGATGAGAGCAGCAGGTTGGGCCAGACGAAGTCGTTCCATGTGCCGAGCGTCTGAAAGACGATCACGGTGATGAGGATGGGGCGGATGAGGGGCAGCACGATCGCCCAGTAGATCCGGAAGGGACCGGCACCGTCGATCTTCGCGGCTTCGAGGAGTTCCATGGGCAGCTTGCGCATGTAGCCGATGATCAGGAAGTAGCAGAAGACCGCGCCGCCGAGATAGATGATGATCAGGCCGGTCAACGAGTTCACGAGGCCGAGCTGCGACTCGAGCCGGTAGAGCGGAATGATCGTGGACTGCATCGGTATGCAGAATGCGAGCACGAGAAGTGCGCCGACCCCTGCCGTCAGACGACTGCTGCGGAGGATCATTCCGTAGGCGGCCATCGATCCGATGAGCACCTGGAAGACCACTCCGAACACCGTGACGATGATGGTGTTGCCGAAGCTCCGCCACACGTTCTCGTTCATGAACGCGGAGACGTAGTTCTCAAACACCCAGGTGGCCGGAAGCCCGAAGGGCGACGTCGCCATATCGGCCTGGGTCTTGAAGCTGCTGATGACGACGTAATAGAGCGGAATCGCCATCAGAAGGGTGAGGGCGAGCATCACGACGGATCGGATGGCATAAGAGCGGCGTTCTCTTGCCCGCATCGTCGTGTTCATGAGTACCTCCGTGTCAGTGCAGTCGCGGCGCGGATCTGCAGCAGCACAACCACGAGGCAGGCGATCGTGAACAGGACGGCCAGGGCCGACCCGAGTCCGTAGTCGAACTGCGAGAGTCCCCGCTGGATGATCTGCTGAGTGATGGTGTTGGTCGCGTAGCCGGGGCCACCGCCGGTGAGGGCGAAGGCGAGATCGTAGATCTTGAGTCCGCCGGTGATGAGGAGGAAGGACGACACTGCGAGGGCGGGCACGAGCTCGGGCATGGTGATGTTCCAGAACTGCTGACGTCGGCTCGCCCCATCGATCGAAGCTTGCTCGTAGAGGTCGGCCGGGATCGCCTGCAGGTAGGCGAGGTACAGCGTCGCGTGCCAGCCGACCTGCGCCCAGACTGCGACGAAGATGACGCAGAACTGCGCGAGAGTCGAATCGGCGAGCCACGGCACCGAGGGCAGACCGAGGGTGACGAGGAAGGAGTTCAGCGCTCCCGTCTTGAGCGGCGAGAAGATGTACTGCCAGATGAGTCCGATGATCGCCTGCGCCGGAACGCCGACGAAGAAGAACAGCGACCGCGCGAACGTGCGCCCCATGAACTTGCGGTTGAGCACGACCGCCAACGGAATCGCGAGGGCGGTGATCGCGATCGTCGTGGTGAGTGCGAACGTCAGGGTGAACCCCAGACCCACGAGGAGCGAAGGGTCGTTGAAGATCTGCACGTAGTTGTCGAAGCCGACCCAGTTGACGACCGGCGCGAGACCCTTGTAGTCCGTGAAGGAGTAGTAGACGGTCTGCACGACCGGGACGGCGAACAGCACGAGGAACACCGCGAGGATCGGCAGCAGGAAGACGGACGAGGCGACGCCGTCGCCCGTGAGCCGCCTGCCGCGACGAGGTCGTCTGGCAGCGCGAGCTGCTTTGCCGATGTCGACGGCGGGTGCTTCGAGGGTGAGGGCCATGTGGTGCTTTCAGATGGATGCTGCGGCGGGACCACCGATCGTCCGGTGGCCCCGCACGGTCAGCGTCGAATCACGGGTTCCAGGCTGCGTCGAGGCGCGCGGCGACTTCTTCAGGTGTCGCCTGGCCCTGGATCAGCAGCTGGAACTGCGCCGCGAGTGCCGCGCCCATCACGGATCCGTCATGCGGGAACTGCGTCCAGTAGAACTTGCCCTGCTGGATGTAGTCCTTGTAGACGTCAGCGATCGCCGGGTCGACGTTGGCGTCGTAGTTGGTCGAGGTCGACACCTGTCCGAGGTTCTCTTCGGCGAGCTTCAGCCCCTCTTCGCTGTTCAGGAACTGCAGGAACGTGAGCGCCGCGTCGAGCTTGTCACCCTCGAGCGACGCACTGAGTGAATACGGTGAATCAGCGCCGCCACCGACGTAAGCCTCGCCACCGTCGATCGCGGGGAAGGCGGCGGTCGAGAACGTGATCCCTGCGCTCTTCAGGTCGGGGAAGTCCCATGCGCCAGACCTGTACATGGCGACCTGGCCCGCCATGAAGTTCTGCTTGATCTGGTCCCCGCTGACACCGACGACCTCGGGGGGAAGGACAGTTCCGACGATCCCGTGCCACTGCTCGATGACCGGGATCCACGTCTCGAATCCCTCTTCACCATCGAAGACGCCCTCGTCAGACCCGCCCGAAGCGGCGTAGAAGCCGCCGACCATCGGGATGAACGAGCCGGACGGCCCGTTCGTGTCCTCGAGGTACGGGGTGGTACCCGCGGCGTTCAGCGCCTCGCCGAGCTCGATGAACCCCTCCAGATCGGTCGGCACTGAGTCGTATCCCACCTCGGCGAGGAGGTCGGTGTTGTAGATGATGACGCCCGCCCAGGCGCTCAGAGACATTCCATATACTTCGCCTCCCCGCATGAACACCGGCGCCGGCGTCGATCCCTCGAGCGCCGGCTGACCCGCGAGGTCGTACGCGTACCCGGCGTCGATGATCTCGGCCGCGGTCTCGAGCGAGAGGTGGAAGACGTCGGGCAGCTGATTGCCGGATGCGCGGGCGAGCAGCGTCTCCGAGTACGCCTGCGGATCGTTGTTCGCGCTGCTGAGCTCGATCTTGATGTCGGGATTCGCTTCTTCGAATGCGTCCACGAGCGGCTGCATGCTCGCCTCGTTGTTCCACGTGAAGTAGTTGAGGGTCGTCACTCCCCCGTCTGCCGAATCGCCGGATCCGCCGGAGCAGCCGGTGACGATGAGCGCTCCCGCCGCGATGACGGCCGCGACTCCGAGCCGCCGGTGTGGATTGTTCATGGGTACTTCTCCTCATTGAGCTGTGGGCACGAACGGATCGGATCCGAGTGCGCCGCATCGGGAATGCAGAAACATACGATCGATCGTCGATACGTATCGCATCTGGCGCAGACACTATTACACACCTCCGCCCGTCAAAGCAACCAGCGATGCCCGACAAGCCTCTCAACGTACGTGCACTCTCGTTTGCACGGCGACCATTTGACCCGCTACCGTAAACCGATACGTATCGCGTTCGATTACTCTCTCGCCCAGAAACAGAAGGCGCCATCGATGACGTCCATTACCCACCGCTCAGACACCGTCATGAGCGTCGACGCAGCAGCATCCCTCGAACTCACCATCGAGCCGGGGGAATACTGGTGGGGCGGCGCGGTCGAAGATGGTCGCCTGATGCCGTTCGGAGTGGACGCGCACGCGCGAGACCTGGGCATGCCTTCGGCAGCGCACGAGGGTGAGACCGTGGGGCGACCGTCCAACCAGAGTGCGCCGCTGCTCGTCTCGACCCGCGGGCGCGTCGTGGCGTCCCGGCAATCTTTCACGTTCTCCTTCTCCGACGGAATCCTTCGCATCACAGGCGACGACGTCGTCACCTTCCGTGCCGGCAGCACGCTGCGCGATGCCTTCCTCGCTGCATCCGCGCGCTTCTTTCCGCCGTCGGGGCAGCGTCCACCTCGCGAACTCTTCGACGCACCGCAGTACAACACCTGGATCGAGCACCCCTACCGCCCGACACAGCACACCGTCCTGCAGTACGCGAGGAGCATCCTCGACGCAGGTATGGAACCCGGGGTGCTCATCATCGATGACTCCTGGTCGCCTGATTACGGCACGTGGATCTTCGACAGCGGTCGGTTCCCTGATCCGAGAGCGATGGTGGAAGAGCTGCACGAGTGCGGATTCCGGGTCATGCTCTGGCTCGTGCCGTTCGTGAGCCCCGACTCGGCTGCATTCCGGGAGCTCGAAGCGGAGAATCTCCTGATCCGCGATCAAGACGGCGACACCGCCATCCGTCGGTGGTGGAACGGCTTGAGCGCACTGCTCGATCTGTCCAACGGCCGCACGGTGGAGTGGCTTACGAACCGTCTCGACGACCTCATCGACTCATACGGAGTCGATGGGTTCAAGTTCGACGGCGGTGACGTGCGCGACTTCCGGAGTGACGACATCCTGGCCCGCCCTCTGTCCCCCACCGAGATGTGCGAGGAATGGGCGCGCATCGGCCTGCGGTACCCCTTCAACGAGTACCGCGCGTGCTGGCGCATGGGAGGACAGCCGCTCGCTCAGCGCCTGCAGGACAAACCGCCGACGTGGGATGACCACGGAATCCGTTCGCTGATCCCGGAGATGCTCGCCCAGGGGATGATCGGACACCCGTTCGTCTGCCCCGACATGATCGGCGGCGGCGAGATCGGGGCGGTCTCGGGGCAGTCGCAGATCGATCAGGAGTTCTTCGTGCGATACGCACAGGTCGCCGCTCTGTCTCCTATGGCTCAATTCTCCAAGTCGCCGGCGAAGGTGCTGGATGCCGCGCACCTTGCCCTCGTCGAGCAGGCGATGGCCCTTCGAGCTCACCTGCTGCCGCTGATCCTCGAGCTGGCCGACGCCGCATCTCGAACGGGCGAGCCGATCTTGCGTCCGATGGCCTACCACGCGCCGAACTTGGCACATGTGAACGACCAGTTCTTCCTCGGCCCCGACCTGTTCGCAGCGCCCGTCCTCGAACCCGGCGCGCGGGTGCGCGAGGTCGCCGTCCCCGCCGGACGATGGATCGGGCCGAACGAGTCGATAGTCGAGGGGCCGGCCACGATCGCTTGGGACTGCGAGTTGGCGACCATCCCGTGGTTCCGACGCGGGACCGCAACAACCATCGTGGCTTCCTCGTGATCGGGCGCGACGACTCGATCCTCGGCCACCGCGATGCGCGGACTACCGTGACCGAACTGCGCTCCCAATACCCCGACGGCCTGATCGGAGTCCCCGGGCAGGGCCTTCGCCTCTCGTGGTCAGTTGAGTCGGACGTGGCGACGGAGCAGCTCGCCTGCCAATTGTCGTCCTCGGACGACGGCGTGAACTGGCGCGACGATCCCGTCATCACCTCACGAGCGGACACTGCGATCGAGGCACCGCACGGCGACATCCCCGCAGGCGAGGTCCGGCTTTACCGCGTTCGAGTGGCTACGTCGGCAGGCCGGTCGGGCTGGAGCCGACCACTCACGGTCGAAGCCGACACCGGCGGCTTCTCACGCGCGCGAGTCATCACGACGCCCTTCGACGTGCCCCTCGCCTCCACCGTGCCGTACTTCCGGCGTGACATCGTGCTCCGCGACACCCCTGCGAAGGCGCGGCTGCGCGTCAGTTCGCTCGGCGTGCACGAGTTCCGCATCGGCGGGATCCTCGTCGCGACCGACCACCTCAATCCCGGGTGGACGTCGTACGCGGAGCGGACCCTCACCGCGACACACGACGTCACCGCTCTCCTGCAATCCGGACGCAACACCCTCGCTGCGGCCGTCGGCGACGGCTGGTTCCGCGGCCGACTGGGCTGGACGGGCTCCGCCGTCTACGGACATCAACTCGGCCTCATCGCCGAGCTGACGATCGACTACGCCGACGGCGACCGCGAGGTGTTCGCCACGGACGAGACCTGGCAGGTGACGAGAAGCGGGGTACGTCGCAACAGCTTGTACGACGGTTACGAGATCGACCTTCGCGAGGAGCCCAGAGGATGGATGCAGCCGTCCTTCGCCGATGACCAGTGGCCGCCCGCTCGTGTCCTGGACTTCCCCCTCGATCGATTCGTCCCACGCATCGCCGACCCCGTACGCACGGTCGCCGAGCTGCCCGGAAGCTTGTCGGTGCGCGGCGACGCTGTGCGCGTCGAGTTGCAGCAGAACATCTCTGGATGGCTCAGAATCCGCGTACACGGCGAAGAAGGTGAGCGGATCGAAATTCGCCACGCCGAGGTAGTCGACCAGGCGGGCGATCTGCATGTCACCACCCTTCGCTCCGCCCGCAGCGTCGACGCCTACATCCTGGACAGGACGGGCGAGCATGTGCTCGAGCCCCGATTCACCTATCACGGCTTTCAGTTCGCCGACGTCTTGGGCGGGAGGGTCCTCGATGCGGTGGGTGTGGCGATCAGTTCGGCGACCTCTCCGCGATCCACGTTCTCCTCCGGCCGGTCCGACCTCGATCGCCTGCACGAGAACGTGCGATGGTCTCAACTGGACAACTTCACGTCGCTCCCCACAGACTGCCCCCAACGTGACGAGCGACTCGGTTGGACCGGCGACGCGCAGGCCTTTGCAGCCACGGCTTGCACCCTCTTCGACAGCGGCGCGTTCTGGCGCTCATGGATGCGAGACGTCGCCGCCGACCAGGATGCCGACGGCAGCATCCCGTCGATCGTCCCCAACCACCTGCTGCTGGCCGGCGATGCGCGCGACACGTGGATGTTCGGACGGGCAGGCTGGGCGGACGCTGCCACGATCGTCCCTTGGTCGGTGTATCAGTCGACCGGCGACGACGAGATCCTGCGCGAGCAACTCCCCACAGCGCGTGCATGGGTGCAGCATCTGATCGATCGGGCGGCTGAGACAGGCACCGGATTCCTCCCGGATGAGTTCCAGTACGGCGACTGGCTCGATCCTGACGCCCCGGGCGACCAGCCGCAGCTCGCCAAGACATCGTCGGAGTACATCGCTCACGCCTTCTGGTCGTGGAGTGCGCGGCTGCTCGCACGGATGGAGCGGGTCGCCGGCGACGCTGTCCGCGCAGCACGAGCAGAGCAACTCGCCGATGAGGTCGCCCAGCTCACCTGGGCGCGATGGCGAGACCACGCGATCGGCACACAGACCGGCTGCGCCCTCGCCATCGAGTTCCTCATCGCCCCCGACGCTGAACGAGCCGAGGTCGGCGAACGACTCGCGGACCTCGTGCGTGCGAACGCCGGCCGCATCTCGACGGGTTTCCTGGGCACGCCGCACGTGCTTCCGGCGCTGACGAGCACAGGCCACGACGCCGAGGCGTACCTCATGCTGCTTCGCACCGACCTGCCGTCGTGGCTTTACGAGGTGCATCGGGGCGCCACGACCGTCTGGGAGCGCTGGGACGCCATCACGGAGGACGGCTCCATCCACGGCGGCGATATGAAGGAGCAGGGCGATGTCATGCTCTCCTTCAACCACTACGCCTACGGCGCGGTCATCGACTGGGTGTACCGCTCCGTCGCCGGCATCGCGCCTTCCCCGGACGGCCCGGGCTACTCGACGATCGTGATCGCCCCGCGCCCATCCCGTTCCCTCGGTCATGCGCGAGCGACGATCAACACGTCACGCGGAGAGGCATCCGTCGAATGGAACGTGATCGGCGATGACCTCGAGTTGACGACCGTCGTTCCGTTCAACGCGTCGGCCCGACTAGATCTGCCGCTCGCACCCGGCTCGCGCGTCGAACGCGACGAGATGCCGTTCGACGGCAGATCCCTCCCAAGCGGGAAACACCGAATCATGATTCGCGACGCAGCCCTCCTTCCGTAGAGAGTCGGTCGGATCGCCATTCGCTGCGGTCGGGAATGTGACGGCCTCGGCCCACGCGCGTCGCGCATGCGAGATCCGACGTCAACCGGAGAGCGTCAGATCCGCGATCTCCCGGCCTCTCCTCGGAGCATCGTCGGCATCGATATCGTCGCGACGGATGATCGCCGTGCGGGTGTGTGCCGCGCAAGCGGCGAGCTCGCTGTCGAGGTCCGGCGCCACGGCCGCGCCCGCGGCGATGACGAACAAGGCACGCGGACGCTGGCCGCGCAGCATCCTCATCCGCTCCCGCGCGCGCCCGTCGTGAAGCGGGAACGCGGCGACGATCATCGTGTGGCCGTCATCGGCAGCCTTCCGGATGCCCTCGGCGATGCGCATGGACATGACGTCCGTCAGCGACTCGACGACGACCACGACGAGATCCGAGCGTCGACGCGCGGTGGCCTGGGCTCGAAGGTCCACGGCGTAGCCGAGTCGATGAGCAGCTTCCCGCACACGCTGTTCGTTCTCGGCGGTCACGCGTCGACTTGATCCGTTGATCGCACGCGACGCCGTCGACGGCGACACCCCTGCGGCGTCGGCCACGTCCTTCAGCGTCACCTCCGCGATGGGCGCCGCACCGTTCATCAGCGTGGGCGCGAAGCGACGGCGCGTGCCGCGAGCACGAGCATCCCCGGAACCAGGACGACCAACGGCGCGAACATCCAGACGATGAGCGACGCCAGCCCGATCGCGAGGATCAGCAGCAGCGAGCCCGTCACATCGGACGCTGCACGAGTCGCCGCGGTGCGGAGCAGCACGCCCCACTTCGCGGAAGGATGCCAGGCGCTGGCCGCGCGCAGGAGCACGACGGCGATCGCAAGGGCCAGGATGCCGGACAGCCAGCGGTAGACATCGCCGCCGGGCATGACTTCGATCATCGGGCTGGTCACCGTCACCGCGGCCGCTGCGTACACGGCAGCGGTCAGGATCCCCCAGCCCCAGCCGCCGCGCAGCGCACGGAGGAAGTCTCTCCCCAGCTCGAGGAGCGAATCGGTCTCACCTTCGACGTGCCGGCGCAGGTGGGCCGATCCTGCGGCGAGCGCGGGCAGCGCGGTCACCGCGAGGGTCGACAGCACCGCCACTGCGAGGCTCACGACGATCGTTTCCGCGAACAGGGCGAGTCCCCTGCTGGCGAGGACGCCCACGATCCGTCCACCGCGTCGCGGGCGCATCCCGGGAATGCGCGCGGGATCGGAATCGGTTCGCGCGGTCGTGGAGGGCGTGGACATCGTCATCGCCTCAACCCTTCAGTCCCTGGGTGGCGACACCGTCGACGAGGTAGCGCTGGAAGATCAGGAAGAACAGGAACACCGGGATCAGGGCGAGCACGGCCATGGCCATCTGCGCGCCGTAGTCGGACCCGGAGCTCTGGTCGACGAACAGGCGCAACGCGATCGGCAGCGTGTAGAGATCCGGGTCCTTGAGGTACAGCAGGGGGCCGAAGAAGTCGTTCCAGGATCCGATGAACGTGAAGATCGCGGACGTGACGAGCGCGGGCTTGAGAAGCGGGAGCATGATCGCCGCGAACGTGCGGTAGTGACCTGCTCCGTCGATGCGCGCCGCTTCATCGAGCTCGCGCGGGAGCCCGCGCATGAACTGGACCATCAGGAAGACGAAGAACGCCTCCGTGGCGAGGAACTTGCCCAGCAGCAGCGGGGTGAAGGTGTTCACCATGCCCAACGCATTGAACACGATGTACTGCGGGATGATCACGACGTGGAAGGGCAGGAGCAGCGTCGCGATCATGATGCCGAAGAACGCGGTGCGACCCGGAAAGTCGACCCGCGCGAACGCGTAGGCGGCGAGCGCTGATGACAGGACGGTTCCGATCACCGAGAGCACGGCAAGGATCGTCGAGTTCTGGAAGAAGCTCCAGAACGAGACGCCGCCGATTCCCCCGAGGGCCTTTTCGTAGTTCGCGAGCGTAACCTCCCGCGGCAGCAGCTCGGCGTTGCCGAGGATCTCAGCGGACGGCTTGAACGTCGAGAGGATCATCCAGGCCACCGGGTAGAGGATCACGACCAGGATCGCGATGACGGCGAGGTGGAAGACGACCTCTTTCCACGTCCATCGGCGGCGGGCACGGTTTCGTATTCCCGGGGCGGTCACGAGAAGCTGCGTCGCCGTCATCGTCCTTCATCTCCTGCGTAGTGAACCCAGAGCTTGGAGCTGCGGAAGAAGATCACCGTGACGACGGCGATGACCAGCACGAGCACCCATGCCATGGCGGATGCGTAGCCCATCTGGAAGTCGCGGAATCCGCGGAAATAGAGATAGAGGGTGTAGAACAGGGTGGATCTTGCCGGTCCGCCCGTGCCGCCGGAGATGATGTAAGCGGAGGCGAACACCTGGAAGGCGTTGATCGTCTCGAGGAGCAGGTTGAAGAAGATCACCGGCGACAGCATCGGGATCGTGATGGCGCCGAACTTTCGGATGGGCCCGGCCCCGTCGACGGATGCCGCTTCGTAGAGCTCCTGCGGCACCTGCTTGAGGCCTGCGAGGAAGATCACCATCGGACCCCCGAACTGCCACATCGCCAGGAGGATCAGCATCGGCATGGTCTTCTCGGGATCGCCGACCCAGCCGCCCGCCGGAAATCCCAAGATCTGCTGGACGCTGTCGACCGGCCCGTGGTCGATGAACATCGCCTTCCAGACGACGGCGATCGAGACGGACGCGCCGACGAGCGAGGGAAGGTAGAACGCGGACCGGTAGAAGCCGCTGCCGCGGAAGATGGCGTTGAGGATGAGTGCGACACCGAGGGCCGAGGCGAGCTTCAGGGGTGTTCCGACGAGCACGTAGACGCCGGTGACTTGCCAGGCCTTGAGGTAGTCCGGGTCATTCCACAGCCGGATGAAGTTGTCGAATCCGACCCATTCGGGGGCTGTGAACAGGTTGTAGTCGGTGAACGCCAGGTAGAGCGATGCGACCATCGGGCCCGCCGTCAGCAGCAGGAAACCGACCAGCCACGGTGCGAGGAAGACGTATCCGGCACGGATGTCTTCCCACTTGCGGCGGTTGCGGCGGGCAGGGGCCGCCTGCGGGATGGGAGGCTCGGCCGGGGTTGTGACCGGCGGGGTGAGCGTGTCAGCAGTCATCGCTGTTCCTTAGACGGGTTGTGCGGGCGGCGCGCTGCGGTGCGCGCCGCCCGCGGAGTAGGTCAGCCCAGTACGACCTCGGCCTCGGCGAACCAGCGTGCGGCCGCCTCTTCGGGAGAGGACGCGCCGTACGCGACGTCCTGGCTGATCGCCACGAACGTCTGCTCGAGAGTTCCGAAGCCCCTCACTGCAGGGGGCGCGGTGCCGTCCAGGTGCTGTGCGGCCTCGTCCTGGAAAGCGAGGATCTTCTCGTCGAGCTCGTTGGCCTCGATGCCGTCGGCCGCGGTGGACGATGCGGGGACGCCCCGCGACATGCCGAAGATCGCGCCGACCTCGGGGGCGTTCACCAGGAAGTCGATGAAGTCGGCGGCATGCGCCGGGTGCTCGCTGTTCGCGGCGATCGACAGCATCAGGCCGGGCTTGAGGAACATGCCAGTGTTGCCGGCTTCGTCGTAGGGCGGCATCGCCAGCGTCAGCTCGGGGGCGGCAGGGCCCTCGCTGAAGCGTGCGAGGAAGTTCGCCCAACTGGTGTCGGCGGCGATCTCGGCCGCTCCCAGCGCGTCGACGCCTTCGAGCTGCGCCTGACGCTCGGGCGGCATCACCGATCCGGCTGCCTGCAGCTCGTTGCTCTTCGACCACCACTTCGCGAGGTCGGCCTCGTCGAAGCCGAGTTCGCCGTCCTCGATGAACGACAGCCCCTGCTGGCCGAGCCAGATCTGGAAGAGCCAAAAGTACTGGCTGTAGTCCAGCGATCCGTACACGACAGGGCTGCTGGCTGCGCCGGCGGCGGTCACATCCGCGAGGAGCCGGTCGTACTCGTCCCACGTGATCTGCCCCTCGGGCACGTCCACCCCGAGCTGTGACAGGAGCGGCTCGTTGTAGAAATTCGCCAGGGTGCTGCTCGACGAGGCAAGTCCGTAGATCTTGCCGTCGACTGCACCGGACTGCACCAGCGACTCTTCGATGCCGTCGGTGCTGATGGCTTCACCCAGGTAGTCGTCGAGAGCAAGCACATGCTGGAACCCGCCGTACTCGGCGAGGTACGCGAGGTCCATCTGGAACACGTCGGGCAGCGTGCGGCTCGCGGCCTCGGTGTTCCGTGCGGTCCAGTAGTCCCCGAAACCAGCGAAGCTGGTCTGGATCGTGACGTTCGGGTTCTTCTCCTCGTAGAGATCGATAGCCGCCTCATAGCGCTCAGCCCGGCTGGCATCGCCCCACCAGGCGAAGTTGAGCGTCACCTCTTCGTCGGGATCGGCCGTCGCGGCCGGCTCGGCGGAACCACGGGCGCAGCCGGTCAGGATCGCCAGCGACCCCGCGGCGAGGATCGACGCTGCGATCATCGCGCCGCGATGCGTGCGATTCTTGAATGCTCGGGATGTCATCGGAGCCTCCTTGCTCGTTGCCTCTTGCACGGTCGCCGTTCAGGTGGGACCGACAGAAGGAGACTGTATGCACGCGATCGTCCGCACGAACCTATACGGACAAAACCGATCAGGCGAACGCGCCGCAGGACTCGCGCACCGTCAGTTGGGGAAGCATCGTGACATGGCGCGCGGCCCCGCCGATCCCGTCCGCGCTCGCGATGCGCTCGGTCAGGATCCGCATCGCCTCGTGACCCAGGTCGCGCCGGGGCGCGGTCACCGCCGAGAGCGGCACCATGGCCAGCGCGGCCGTGTCGTCGTCGTACGCGACGAGCGCGAAATCCGTCGGCACCCGGATCCCACGATCGGCGGCGAGCTCGACCAGCCGCGCAGCGTGTACGTCGGTGTGGACGAGGGCACACCTCACACCTGCCGCGAGGCAATCATCGAGGAAGCCCAGGAGTGCGCCGTCCAGCGCGCCGTCATCGTCTTCGCCGCCCTTCGGCAGCGGGCGGTAGGGTGCGTCGGCGAGCCCGAGCCGATCGACCGCGCGCCCATGCCCTTCCCGGATCAGCGGCGCCGTCGGTGTCCTGTCGAACAGCGCCAGGCCGACCGCCCCGTGCCCCAGCCGCGCGAAGTGCTCGACAGCGAGCATCGCCCCGCGCGAGTGATCGCTGCGGGCGCTGTCGAAGGCAGCGAGCGTCGTCGACTCCAGACGCCGCTCGAGGAACACCACGGGAACCGGCAGGGTTGCGACCCACGCGGCGAGATCCTCCTCGGTGCGCTCTCGAAGCGTGGGGGCGATCACGAGCCCCGCGACACCGGCCTCGACGAGCCGCTCGACCTGCCGCTGCTCGAGGGCAGACCGGTATTGCGAGGTCGCGAGAACCACCCGCGCACGCAAGGAATGGGACGCGGCATCCATTCCCCGCACGATCACCGGGAAGTGTCCGACCGTCGAAGGCACCACCACTCCGATGTTCACCCGGGCGGGCTGCGGGGCCGGCGACGCCGAGGTCGCGATCGCCCCGCCGTGCACCCGGATGAGTCGCCCCATCGTCTCGAGCTCGACGATGTCGCGCCGGATCGTGACCTGCGAGACCCCGAGCTCCTGCGCGACAGTCGCCGCACTCACGGACCCACGCAGCTCGATGTGTCGCAGGATGTGCTCGTGTCTGGTGCGCGGCAGGGGGGCGTTCGCTGTCATGTTCGCTCCTTCGTGAACGCTCGGACCGACGATGTCCGAGATGATCGAAATTGTCCGATCGGCCTATTGCCGTCGAGAGTGTACTGCACGATCGGAACGTGACGACGATGCACGACTTCCCCCCTGCGGCCCCCGCCCACACCTTCGGCGACCCGTCCGCGAGGACGACACGCGCCGGCTGGGAGGCGTTCGCAGACCAGCTCGTCGCTGCCACCGAGCGATTCGCCTCACCGTCCGGATCGCTGATCGATCTGCCGGGTCCCGTGAGCGCGTCCGGTCGTTGGAGCACCGCTCACGAGGGCTTCACCCGCACCTTCCTGGCCGCGGCGTTCCGTGTGCGAGGTGCAGACGGCCACGACCCCTCGAGATTCATGGAGCGCTACGCGTCTGGCCTGACTGCGGGCGTCGACCCGTCGCACGCTGAGCGCTGGCCGACCATCGCCGAGCGCCGGCAGTCCGTTCCCGAAGCAGCCTCTCTGGCCATCGCGCTCAGCGAGACCAAGCCGTGGATCTGGGACGTGCTCGACGACCGTGTGCGCGCTCAGACCGTCGACTATCTCGCCGGTGTCGTGGGCACGAGCGGGTACACGAACAACTGGACCTGGTTCCAGACCGTCGTCGAAGGATTCCTGGCCGAGGTGGGGGGACCGTGGAGCCAGGCGGATCTCGACCGCAATGACGAGATCCAGGAGCGTTGCTACATCGCCGACGGCTGGTACTCCGACGGTGGCGGCCCGACCGGGTCGATGCAGAACTTCGACTACTACGCGGGCTGGGCATGGCACGTCTACCCGCTGCTTCATGCGCGCATTCGCGGCGAAGCACTCGCCGCCCACCACCGCGAGCGCCTGGGGAGGTTCATCGAGCAAGCCGCGGATCTCGTCGGCACGACGGGCGCCCCCCTGTTCCAGGGCCGGTCGCTCACCTACCGCTTCGCCATGCTCGCCCCCTTCTGGGCTGCCGTCATGGCCGACACTGGGGCCTTGGCCACCGGTGAGACGCGCGACCTCGCCGGCCGCGTGCTCGGCTATTTCCGGGATGCCGGAGCCGTGGATGCGCAGGGCATCCTGTCGATCGGATGGCACGGTGAGTTCCTGCCGCTGCGCCAGCTGTACACGGGCGCCGGGTCGACCTATTGGGCGAGCAAGGCGTTTCTCGGTCTGCTCCTCCCCGCTGATCACCCTGAGTGGACTCGGGAGCCTCCGACGAAGCCGCAACCGGCCATGACGCAGCGGAGCATGGCTGCGCCGGGCTGGATCGTCGTCCGCACGGCCGCGGACGGCATCGTGCGGGTCATCAACCACGGAACCGACGGCGACCGCCACAGTTCGGGCCCGGTCCGCACCGACAAGCCGTTCTACCAGCGGCTGGGCTACTCCAACGTGACGTCGCCCGATCTGAGTCCCGAGGGCATCGTCGCACCGCGGGACAGTCACGTCTCGCTCCTGGACGCCGAGGGGACGCCCTCGCACCGCGGTCCGATCGAGCGTCTCCACCTCAGCGATCGCGTCGGTGTGTCGCGCTCGCGCGTCCACTGGGTCGACCTTCCCGGCTCGGCCCACGCGACCGACTCCGAGGCATGGGCATCGATGCGACGGGGACCGCTCGTGACCGTCGCCTCCGTCGTCCACGGCGTGCATGAGCTGCGTCTGGCGTGGCACTGCCCCGCACCGATGGTGACGCACCCGACGGCGAGCGAAGACATCGAGTCGGCGTGGCCCGAGGATCAGGGCCCCTGGCGTTTCCGCTTAGACGGCTGGCCTCTGCCGGTCGAGGCCGGGTTCGCGGCCGGCGAAACGGCCGGCGTCGTGGTGGGTGCCGACGGCATCCGCTCCCTGGTGATCGGTGCGCGAGGGATCACTGTCACGGGCACCCGCGTCACTGAGGCGGCGAACGCGTTCTCGTCAGCGTCTGCGACACCGTGGGCGGTGAGCGTGACCTCACTCCCCGGCCAGGCCGTGGCCGCACTCGTCACGCTGGGCGCCGGCGAGATCGATCCCGGCGCGGTCGCCGGCATCGACGTCTCGCGCGACGAGATCGTCGTGCGCTGGGCGGACGGCACGATCGACGAGCTCACGGCTCCGGGCGTGATGCCCTCGTGAGCAGGCCACGCACGACGTTCGCAGCAGGGTCTGCGGACCTCTTCTCAGACCTGTTCGACACGAGCGCCCAGGAGCGCTTGCGCGGGATCGTCGACCTCGACGACACCCTGGTCACCCCCGACCTGCGCGCCGTTCCGCTGACGGCTCGCGACGCCGAGATACTCATCACCGGATGGGGTGCACCACGCTTCGACGCGCCGACGCTGGCCGAGTGGCCGAATCTGCGCGCGATCGTCCATGCGGCCGGCACCGTCAAGTCGCTCGTCACGCCGGAACTCTGGGAGCGCGGGATCCGCGTGTCCAGCAGCGCGCAGGCCAATGCCTATCCGGTCGCCGAGTACACGCTGGCGATGATCCTGATTCACGGCAAGCGCGTGCTGGAGTCGTCGCGCGAATTCGTGCGGACTCAGAGTCTCGCAGCAGCCGTACCCAGGGGCGAGCTCGGGATGTACCGGATCACCGTCGGGATCGTCGGCGCGTCGCGGATCGGTCGTCGCGTGATCGAACTGCTGCGTCCCTTCGACATCGACTGCCTGCTCTACGATCCGTCGCTGTCGGCAGCCGAGTGCCGAGCGCTAGGAACCCGGCCCGTGACTCTCGCGGAACTCCTCGCGGGATCGGATGTCGTGTCGGTGCACGCACCGTCGCTCCCCGAGACGTATCGGATGATAGGACGCGATCAGCTGGCTCTGATGCGCGACGACGCCGTGCTCATCAACACCGCGCGCGGGGCGCTCGTCGAGACCGACGCCCTCGTGGCCGAACTGTCGACCGGTCGGCTCAGGGCGGTCCTGGACGTCACCGACCCCGAACCGCTGCCGCCCGGACATCGCCTCTTCAGCCTTCCCGGCGTCATGCTCACCCCGCACATCGCGGGTTCCCTCGGCAACGAGCTGCGTCGCATCGGACACCACGTCGTCGATGAGATCGAACGGTACATCTCGAGCGGGCTCCTGGAAGGCGAAGTGACCTCGCCCGACCTCTCGCAGATCGCCTGACTGCACTGCCGCAGCCGACTCCGTGCCGGCGCGGCTGCGGTGCTCGACATCGATCGTGTTCGGCTGAGCGCTGGCAGGATCACATCCTCGATCAGCAGCCGACACACGCCGCCCTGTTCCTGAATGTCCGTTTCCCGTCGAGGGCGGCGGCTGCTCACTAACGTCACCAAACACGGGCTCTGTCGCCGCGTTGCGATGTCCGTGGCCCTCGAGCGCCGCTGATAGGCGAGCTCGTCCACCGAATCTGACGGAGTTGTCATGATGGATAGAGGAACGAGAGACCGCTCTCGGTTGCGCATGCCAGCGCTCGCGGTAGCGCTGTTCACCGGCGGGATGCTGTTCGCGGCGCCGCCCGCGATCGCAGAGGAGCCGCCTGCCGACGACGTGCTGCGGTTCGACTTCGGACTCGCAGGAGGCGTGGTCGAGCCAGGTTTCAGGGAGGTGACAGCGTCGTCGCTGTACGACGCGGAGGCCGGCTTTGGGTTCGCGAGCCTCGAGGGCGCGATCGCCCGCGATCGCGGCGAGGCCATCGGCAACTACATGCAGCGCGACTGGGTCGGCGGGCCCGACCTGACCTTCTTGGTCGATCTGGAACCCGGCCTGTACGACGTGAGAGTGACGGTCGGCGAGAGCGGCCAAGCGCGCACAGACATCGAACTGGAGGGCGAGGTCGCCGGGAGCCTCTCCGCGCGCGCGGGCGCCGTGAGCGAGATCTACCCGGGTATCGCGGTCGAGGACGGGCAGCTGAACGTTCGCACAACCGGCAACCCGGGTCGAATCAACGGGCTGGAGATCTGGCCGACGTTGGTCGCGCCGCGAGACGTCGCTGTCGACGCTGTCACCATCGACGGCGACATCGCGCACGTGGAGCTGAGCTGGCGCGAAGTAGCCCGCGCTGCGAAGTACGAGATCTTCCGCAACGACGGCGCGGCGAACCAGTCGCTCGGTACCAGCGTCCAGACCTCGTTCGTCGATACGACTGCGACGGCGGGACTGGAGTATGCGTACACGGTGCGGGCGATCGATGGCACCGGAGCGACATCCGACCCGTCGGCGGAGCTGCTCGTGAGCACGGTCGACCACACTGTCGCCGCCCCCGCGGCACCGACCAACGTCGTGTTGACCGATATCGGCCGGAACAATGTGCATCTGGCCTGGGATGCCGTGCCGGGCGCCCGGGAGTACACCGTCTACCGCAGCGACCGCGCGCATCCGGAGGTGGTCGTCGCCCGTACGGCTGAGCCTGTGTTCTCCGACACCGACGTGCTGACCACCGTCGAGTTCACCTACCGCGTCACTGCGACCAACGCCGGGGGAACGAGCGAGTCGTCGCAACCGCTGGTGACCGAGGCTGTCACCACCCTCGTGCGCACGGCCGAGCGACTCGATCGCGGCGTCGTCGCCGTGCGTGCCGGCGAGAATGAGGCGCTCGTGACCTGGCGACTGCTGGGCCTCGATCCTCAGGGCATCGGCTTCATCCTGGAGCGCTCGGCCGACGGCAGTGCGTTCTCACCCGTACACGAGGGGACGCTTACCGAGGGAACCAACTTCCTCGACACGACGATCGACTTCAGCGTTTCGAACACGTACCGCGTGCGCTCTGTCGCTGATGGTCAGCCTCAGGCGCCCAGCGCGGCATTCACCCTCTCTGCCGGTCACGCGATCGAACCCGCGGTGCGAGTGCCGCTGCGCGAAGGCGGACCGATCAAGTTCGTCTGGGTGGGCGACCTGAATGGCGACGGACGGTACGACTATGTGCTCGACCGACAGACCGCTCCGCAGAGCGTAGAGGCGTACCTGAACGATGGCACCTTCCTGTGGTCTCTGGATCTCGGTCACAACAGTCTTGACCAGAACAACATCGAGGGCGGGTCGTCGACGATCGACGTCGGTCACAACGACGGCGTCACCGTGCACGACCTCGACAGCGACGGCAAGGCGGAGGTCGCGATCCGCATCTCGAACGGCGTCACCTTCGGCGACGGTGAGGTCTTCGCCGAGCACGCCGATGACCTCGGCCAGTCGATCGCGATCCTCGACGGCATGACGGGTGCGCTGCGGGCCCACACGTCCGTGCCGGCCGACTACATCACCGACGGCCCGATGTACGCGCGCTTCGGCGTTGGTCACCTCGACGGTGAGAACCCCAGCCTGGTCGCCTACATGAAGAACCGCGTCGGCACCTCGGGCGGCAGCGGCTACGGCTTCAACCTGATGTTCCTCGCGTTCAGCTTCGACGGCGAGACGCTCACCCAGGACTGGAAGTTCCTTCGCGGCGACCAGGACCTTCCCGACGGCCACAACACGCGCATCGTCGACGTGGACGGCGACGGCAGGGATGAGATCGCCGAGATCGGGTTCGTTCTCAACGGCGACGGAACGCTCAAGTACAGCCTCGCCACACAGGACATCATCCACGGCGACCGCTTCTACATCGCCGACATCGACCCCGCTCGCCCGGGGCTCGAGGGGTACGGGATCCAGCAAATCCACCACGAGGGACTGCTGGACTACTACTACGACGCCGCCACCGGCGAGGTGCTCTGGAAGCACTTCTCCAACGAGCCGGACGCTGACGCCGGTCGCGGCTTCGTCGCCGACATCGATCCCCGCTTCCCCGGCATGGAGTCGTGGTCGATCGACGGAGAGGTCAACTACGCCGAGAGCACCGGCGCCGGGCTCTTCAACGCGGCGACGAACCAGCTCATCGAACCCGACACCAGCCTCCAGCCGTGGCCACACATGGGCATCTGGTGGGACGGCGACCCGCTGCGTGAGCTGCTCGGCAACGACCCGGTCCCGACGGCGCGCGATGCACGCATCGTGAAGTGGGACTGGGAGAACCCGACCGACCGCCAGTCGGTTCCTCGCGTGCTCACCTTCGCGGACTTCGGGGCGACGACGGCGCTGGGCAACTCGGTCTACCCGACGCTCATCGCCGACGTGCTGGGCGACTGGCGCGAGGAGGTGCTTCTTCCGAGCACCGAGTTCGACGAGCTCATCGTCTTCACGACCGATCAGCCGACCGACATCCGCCTGTACACGCTGGCCCACAACCCCGCGTACCGCAACGGAATGTCATTGAAGGGCTATCTGCAGTCGAGCAACGTCGACTACTTCCTCGGGCACGACATGGTCAATCCCGAGCAGCCCAACATCCGCTACGCCGGTGAGGAGCCCGTCGTCGACACGGAGCGCCCGACGGTGTCGCTCGTGTCACCCGCGGCCGCCGGGCCCTTCCGCGAGCTGCAGGTGCAGGTCGACGCCTCCGATGCCGGCGGCCTCGACAAGATCGTCGCGAACATCTATCGCGGGGCGGAGCTCGTCAAGAGCACGCAGTCCGCGATGGGCGGTGCGAGCACCGGGTCGCACACGGCCACGGTGGCGCTTGCCGACGGCTCATACACCGTGAAGTTCAACGCGCACGACCGTGCCGGCAACGTCTCGCAGACGGGCACCGCGGCGTTCACCATCGACGGCACCGCGCCGACGGCGACCGTGAAGACGGGCACCGGGTTCACGGTGCAGACCGGCGAGACGTACGACGTCGTGAGCTTCAAGCTCCACGACGCCGGAAAGATCGACCGCGTCGAGATCAACGGGGTCGTGAAGAATCTCACCGATAACGTATGGTCCGATGTCAATGGGCTGCGTCCCGGCGTCTTCGGTGCCATCGTCGGCTCGAACACGCTCGTCGTGTACGACGTCGCCAACAATACGCAGGCGTACGAGTTCTCCCTGAACTGACACGACCGAGCAGGACGAGCGGCCTCTTCCCGCATGCGGGGAGGGGCCGCTCGGCGGCGGCGGCGGCGAGCCTGGGCGATGTACCGGAGCGACGATCACCACCGCCGCGACTCCACTCGGCAAATGTGGTGCGGGCATCTCACGGAGATCCGAGTTCGAGGCAAAGCTAGCCGAGCCGCTCACCCTCGCGGCCTGAACCACACCTGTCACCGGTTCGTTCCTCGCGCGGCATGACCGAAGAACACCGACGCCGCGCAGTCGAATGGTTCCACACACTGCACGAGCTACCCCTCGAACACGCACTCGACCTCGACGACCCGTCGCGCAGCGACCGATCGTCGTCGAGC
>Ga0160450_100445_pt1 | contig 25127 bp, 27 predicted proteins | sample HID1975K_E1MG_FD_108257 | JGI IMG/M metagenome (GOLD analysis project Ga0160450, IMG submission 108257) | Enriched soil microbial communities from UW Madison campus, WI, USA - HID1975K_E1 MG | ecosystem: Environmental > Terrestrial > Soil > Unclassified | place: USA: Madison, Wisconsin...
AGCGGCAGGATCCCGGGCATCTCGATCCCCCGGAACGCGACCGTGATGTCGGGGGCGGCGAACGGCAGGATGCCGGTGACGGCCAGCAGCAGCATCGTCGCGACACCGACCAGCAGCCCGCCCGAGGCCAGCGCGAGCGGCGGCAGGTCGTCACCGGTGCGCTCGGCCATGACGAAGTAGACGCACACGCACAGCGCCGCGGCGAGGGCGAACAGCGTGCCGAGCAGATCGAACCGCGCACCGGCGATGTCGACGACCAGGACGAGCCCGATCACGGCGACGAGCGAGCCGGCGAGCACGAGCCGCGACGGCGCGCGGCGTGTGCGCACCCAGACGAACCCGACGAGGAACACCGGAGCCAGGTACTGGATCAGTAGGGCGACGGCCACCGGCATCCGCTGCATGGCGGAGAAGAAGAACAGCTGGCACCCGGCGACCGGCGCCAGGCCGAACACGAGCAGCGCCAGCCCGTGGCGGCGCAGGAACCCGCGCTCGCGCCGGACCGCCCGGACGAGCGCCGGCGCGAGGATCAGGCCGGCCAGGCTCATCCGCACGATGAGCGCCGCCGACAGCGACCAGCCGGCCTCGAGAAGAGGCTTGACGAGCGGGCCGCTGGACGCGAATGCGAACGCCGACGTGACCGCCAGGAGGATGCCGCCCGTACTGGGTCCGCGCGGCGGCGGCGGGGCGACGACGACGGGGATGGGCGCGGTCTGCGTCACCGGCGGTCCTTCGGGGTTCGGAGCGTGTCAGGAGTGCACTGTGCTTACACTGGTGACACTACCGCCCGAGGCTGTCAGGAGTCAAGATGGTTTTCATCCGTGACACGGAATTGTCCCTGCGCGCCACCGCAGCGCTCGTCAACACGCTCCCCGAGACCGACTCCGACGGGGCGGACCACCTGGCCTGCCACGCCGATCTCGACCTGTTCCTCGCCGAGTTCCCCTACACCGGCGCGGTGCGCCACGACGACGAGGAGCTGGCAGCGCTGCGCGCGATCCGCCCGCGGCTGCACGCGCTGTGGGACGCGGATCGCAGCGCCGCCGTGCCGCTCGTGAATGCGATGCTGCGCGACGGGCGGGCGCTCCCCCAGCTCGTCATCCACGACGACTACGACTGGCACGTGCACGCGACGGACGAGTCCGATCCGCTCGCCACCCGCATCCTCGTCGAGGCGGCGATGGCGTTCGTCGAGGTCATCCGCGCCGACATGTACGACCGCGTGCGCCGGTGCGGCGCAGACGACTGCTCGTCGGTCTACATCGACTTCTCGAAGAACGGGTCGAAGCGCTACTGCGATGTCGGCAACTGCGGCAACCGCATGAACGTCAACGCGTACCGGCGTCGGAAGGCCCGAGAAAGCGCGTGATAGCCGCCGCGGCCTCCCGCGGCGTCTCGTAGTGGATGAGGTGGCCCACCCCGGCGATCTCGACCAGCTCGGCGTCGGGGAACAGGGCGCGCAGCCGGCGCTCCGCCTCGATCGGGGTGATGTCGTCACGGTCCGCGGCGATCAGCAGCGTCGGCTGCCGGATGCCGGGGGCGAACTGCCGCACGTCGTGCGAGACCGACGCCACGAAGGCGTCGTGCAGCACGTCGCGATCGGCGAAGCGCGAGAAGTACCGGTCGTGCTGGTCGTGGATGAAGGCGCGCAGCGCGCGGTCCTTCGTCTTGGCCATCGAGACGCTCATCACCCGCACGATGAGCCGGCTGCGCAGCAGCGCCTCGCCCAGCGGGCGGGGCAGGCGCGCGCCGGCCCAGTAGTAGAGCACGGCCAGCCGCGTCAGCAGACCGCGCGGACCCTCGAGCGCGGGGGCACCGATGGGGTTGACCAGCACGACACGCGGGGTCTCGAGGCCCTGCGCCACGGCCGCCGCGGTCACGATCGAGCCGAACGAGTGGCCCAGGACGGGCGCGCCGGGCGCGACGGCGGCACCGAAGGCCGCGAGCCAGTCCGCGTACGCCGCGAGGTCGTGCCGGCGCCCCGGCAGCGGCGCCGTCTCGCCGAATCCCGGCAGGTCGGGCGAGATGACCCGGATGCCGTCGAGGTAGGCGACCACGGGCTCGAGACCGTGATGATCGCCGCGGAACCCGTGGACGGCCAGCAGCGTCGTGGCCGCGTCCGCCGATCCGTACTCCCAGTACGCCGTCGTCCCGCCGAGCACCTCGATCTCGCGCCGGACGGCGGGGATCTCGTTCAGACGTGCGGCGTACGGATGCGGGGCTGTCACCCGTCGAGTCTACGAGTCCCGCGAGCCGCTCCCGGGCGATGTCGGCGACGGGCCATACCGTCGAAGGCATGGACACCCGGCAGCCCGAGCAGCTTCCCCTCTGGGGCGACGACCCCGCCGTGGCGGATCCGGTTCTCGCCGCCCCGGCACTCCCCGCGCGCGCGGCGTGGACGCACGCCGTGGGCGTGTTCGATCTCGAGACGACGGGCGTCGACGTCACCGGCGACCGCATCGTCACGGCACACGTCGGGCTGCTCGACGCCGACGGCGCCGTGGTCCGCGCCCAGGGGTGGCTCGCCGATCCCGGCATCGACATCCCCGAGGGGGCGACGGCCGTCCACGGCATCACGACCGCACGCGCCCGCGCCGAGGGACGCCCCGCGGGAGCGGTCGTCGCCGAGGTCGTCGCCGCGCTGCGCGAGCTGTTCGACGCCGGCATCCCGGTCGTGGCGTACAACGCGCCGTTCGACTTCTCGCTGCTCAAGTACGAGGCGCTCCGTCACGGCCTCACCCCCATCGACTCCCCCGCCCCCGTGATCGACCCGCTCGTCGTCGACAAGACCTATGACCGCTTCCGCAAGGGCAAGCGCACCCTCGAGGTCGTCGCGGCGCACTACGCCGTCACGCTGGAAGGCGCGCACGACGCCGCTGCCGACGCCGTCGCGGCCGGTCGCGTCGCGCAGGCGCTCGCCGGCAGGTACGCGCTGCCGGCCGACCCGCACGAGCTGCACACGCAGCAGATCGGCTGGGCGCGCGCGCAGGCCGAGAGCCTGACCGAGTACTTCGTCCGGATCGGACGCCTCGACCCCGAGGACGTCGTGGACGGCAGCTGGCCGATCCGGTAGCACACGGGGCTCGCCGCAACGACGAAGGCCCCGCCGGAGCGGGGCCTTCGGGAACGACGGAGCTTACTTGCTGCCGCCGAAGCCCTTGAAGCGCTGGTTGAACTTCTCGACGCGACCGGCCGAGTCCATGATGCGCTGCTTGCCCGTGTAGAAGGGGTGCGACGCTGACGAGATCTCGACGTCGATGACGGGGTACGTGACGCCGTCCAGCTCGATGGTCTTGTCGCTCGACACCGTCGAACGGGTCAGGAAGGTCTCGCCGGAGCCCAGGTCGCGGAAAACGACGGCCTGGTACTCGGGGTGAATGTCGGTCTTCATGGGGTTCCTCACGTGGTGCACTGGATTTTGCCAGGGCGTGGAAGTCGGCGGTGCGGCTGCTCGGGTCTCCCGAACGCACCAACGAGCGATTCTATCAGGACGCGGCGCGCGCCGCGAACCGCCCGTCGGCCTCGGACAGGATGATCTCGGCGCCGAACGTCGCCGTCAGGTTCTCGGCCGTCAGCGTCTCGGCGATCGGCCCCTGTGCGACCACCCCGCCGTCGCGCAGCAGCAGGACGTGGGTGAATCCGACCGGGATCTCCTCGACGTGGTGCGTCACCATGATCATCGCCGGCGTCGTGGGCGCCTGGGCGTATCCGCCGAGCAGGCTGAGCAGCTCCTCGCGCGCGCCGAGGTCGAGGCTCGCCGTCGGTTCGTCGAGCAGCAGCATCTCGGGGTCGGTCATGATGGCCCGCGCGATCTGCACGCGCTTCTGCTCCCCGTCGGACAGGGTGCCGAAGGTGCGCTCGGCGAGGTCCTCGAGCTTCCACTCGGCCAGCACGCGGCGCGCGCGACGCTCGTCGATGGTCTCGTAGTCCTCGTTCCATCTGCCGAGGACCGAGTACGCAGCCGTCAGCACGACGTCGAGGACGGTCTCCTCGGGCGGGATGCGCCTGGCCATCGCCGACGAGGCGAATCCGATGCGCGGGCGCAGCTCGAACACGTCGGTGCGGCCGAGGCGCTCGTCGAGGATCGTGACGACGCCCGAGGTCGGGTGGATCAACGTCGCCGCGAGCTGCAGGATCGTCGTCTTGCCCGCGCCGTTGGGGCCGAGGACGACCCAGCGCTGATCGTCGGTGACCGTCCAGTCGACCCGATCGACGATGTTGCGTGCGTTGCGGCGGACGACGACGTCGGCGAATTCCAGGACCTGCGGCATGCGTCCAGCCTATCGGCCGGACGCGGCCACCTCGCGGTACAGCGCCGCCGTGGCGTCGGCGATCGCCGCCCAGCTGAACTCGCTGGCGGCCCGTTCGCGCCCGGCGGCGCCGTACGCGCGCGCCTTCGCGGGGTCGGAGACGACCTCGGTGAGGGTCGCGGCGAGGTCGGCGACGAACCTCTCCGGGTCGATCGGCGTGCCGGTGCCGTCCTGGACCTGCTCGATCGGCACGAGCCGGCCGGTCACACCGTCGACGACGACCTCCGGGATGCCGCCGGTCGCCGTCCCCACGACCGCCGCCCCGCACGCCATCGCCTCGAGGTTGACGATGCCCAGCGGCTCGTACACCGAGGGGCAGACGAACGTCGTCGCGGCCGTCAGGATCGCGCACAGCTGATCGCGCTGGAGGAACTCGTCGATCCAGACGACGCCGTCGCGCTCAGCCTGCAGGCCGCGCACGAGCCCTTCCACCTCGGCCATGATCTGGGGGGTGTCCGGCGCGCCCGCGCACAGGATCACCTGGACGTCCTCGGGCAGGCGCGCCGCGGCCCGCAGGAAGTACGGCAGACCCTTCTGGCGCGTGATGCGTCCCACGAACACGACCGACGGGCGCGCGGGGTCGATGCCGTGGCGGGCGAGGAGGTCCGGATCCTCCACGGGCCGCCAGGACTCCACGTCGATGCCGTTGTAGATGACGCGGACCTTGCCGGGATCCAGCGCGGGATAGCTGCGCAGGATGTCCTGCCGCATGCCGTCGCTGACGGCGACCACGGCGGCTGCGCCCTCGTACGCGGTCTTCTCGATGAAGCTCGACACCGCGTAGCCGCCGCCGAGCTGCTCCGCCTTCCACGGCCGGAGCGGTTCGAGCGAGTGCGCCGTCACGATGTGCGGGATGCCGTGCAGCAGTGCCGCGAGATGGCCGGCGAAGTTCGCGTACCAGGTGTGGCTGTGGACGACATCGGCCCCGGCGACGTCGCCGACGATCGCGAGGTCGGTGCCGAGCGTCTGGATCGCGGCGTTGGCGGCGGCGAGCTCGGTCGGCACGAGGTAGGAGGTCGTGCCCGCCTCGTCGCGCTCGGCGCCGAAGGCCCGCACGCGCACGTCGAGGCTCTCCCGAAGCGCCGTCACGAGCTCGGTCACATGGACGCCCGCGCCCCCGTAAACCTCGGGCGGGTACTCCTTCGTGATGATGTCGACGCGCATGTCACGAACGCTAGTACAGACGCTCTACCCGGCATAGTCTGGTGCCATGCCTGCAGCGCCGAAGGTCTTTGGAATCGTTCTCGCCGGCGGCGAGGGCAAGCGACTCATGCCCCTGACGGTGGACAGGGCCAAGCCCGCCGTGCCGTTCGGAGGCCAGTACCGCCTCATCGACTTCGCGATATCCAACCTCATCAACTCGGGGCTGCGGCAGATCGTCGTCCTGACGCAGTACAAGTCGCACAGTCTCGACCGGCACGTGTCGCAGACCTGGCGCATGTCCGCCCTGCTCGACTCGTACGTGGCCTCGGTGCCCGCCCAGCAGCGACTCGGCAAGCGGTGGTTCTCGGGCTCGGCCGACGCGATCCTGCAGTCCCTCAACCTCATCCACGACGAGAAGCCCGACATCGTGGCCGTCATCGGCGCCGACCACGTCTACCGGATGGACTTCCAGCAGATGCTCGACGCGCACATCGCCTCCGGCGCGCGGGCCACGGTCGCCGGCATCCGCCAGCCCATCTCGATGGCCAACCAGTTCGGCGTCATCGACGTCGACCCGTCCGACAGCACGACCATCCGCGAGTTCCTCGAGAAGCCGCAGAACCCGTCGGGACTGCCGGACAGCCCGCATGAGGTGCTCGCGTCGATGGGCAACTACATCTTCAACGCCGACGCGCTCATCGAGGCCGTCGAGTCCGACGGCGAGCTGCCCACGTCCAACCACGACATGGGCGGCGACATCATCCCCTACTTCGTCGGACGCGGCGAGGCGGCCGTCTACGACTTCATCCGCAACGATGTACCGGGGTCGACCGATCGCGACCGGGACTACTGGCGCGATGTGGGGACGCTCGACTCCTTCTTCGACGCGCACATGGACCTCATCTCCACGCTGCCGGTGTTCAACCTGTACAACACGGCGTGGCCGATCCACTCCCAGGCGGTCAACTCCCCGCCGGCGAAGTTCGTGCGCGACAGCGTGGGCCGGATGGGCAACGCCATCGACTCGATCGTCTCGCTCGGCTCGGTGCTGTCCGGGACGCATCTGGAACGCAGCGTCGTCGGCCCGTGGACCCTCTCCGGCGGCGGATCGACGATCACCGACTCGGTGCTGTTCGACTACGTGAGCGTCGGCTCGGGGGCGCGCGTGCACCGCGCGATCCTCGACAAGAACGTCATCCTCGACGCCGGGGCGACCGTCGGGGTCGATCGCGAGCGCGACCTCGCGCGCGGCTTCACCGTGACGGACTCGGGCATCACGGTCGTCGGCAAGGGCGTGCACGTCACCGTCTGAGCCGCCGGTACGGTGGAAGGGTGCCTGATGCCCGCTTCCTCGTCGTGTTCGACGCCGATTCCACCCTGATCCGCAACGAGGTCATCGAGCTCATCGCCGACGAGGCCGGACGCGGGGCGGAGGTCGCCGCGGCGACCGAGGCGGCCATGCGCGGCGACATCGACTTCGCCGCGAGCCTGCGCTCGCGCGTCCAGCAGCTGCGCGGGGTGCCGGTCTCCGCGTTCGCGCGCGTGCTCACCCGCATCGAGCCGACACCGGGGGTACGCGAGCTCATCGCCGAGATCCACGCCCGCGGCGGCCGCGCCGCCGTCGTGTCGGGCGGCTTCCACGAGATCCTCGACACCGTCGCCCCGGAGCTCGGCATCGACCTCTGGCGCGCCAATCGCCTCGCCGTCGACGGCGCGCACCTGGCCGGCGTCGTGGACGGCGACATCGTCGACGCCGCGGGCAAGGCCGACGCCCTGCGCGAGTGGGCGGGCGACCTCGGCGTTTCGCTGTCACGCACGATCGCCGTCGGCGACGGGGCGAACGACCTGCAGATGATGGGCGTCGCGGGCCTCGGCCTCGCCTTCAACGCCAAGCCCGCCGTGCGCGCCCGCGCCGACCTCGTCATCGAACGCGTCGACCTGCGCGAGGTCATCCCCCTCCTGCCGTGATCGCCGATGTCCGCGGGCAGGCGTAGCCTCACGGGCATGGACGTCATCCTCATTCCCGGCCTCTGGCTCGACGCGTCGTCGTGGGACGACATCGTCCCCCGGCTGCGCGACGCCGGGCACACCCCCCGGCCGCTGACCCTCCCGGGAGTGGGCGCCCCGGCATCCGACAGCGCCGCGATCGGCATCGCCGACTGGGTGGATGCCGTCGTGGCCGACGTCGACGCGACCGACGGCCCGGTCGCCCTCGTCGGACACAGCGGCGGAGGCAACGTCGCATGGGGTGCTGCGGACGCGCGGCCCGACCGGGTCGGGCGGGTCGTCTTCGTCGATACGATCCCGCCGTTCGACGGCGGTCAGATCTCGGAGTTCCCCGTCGTGGACGGGGTCATCCCGTTCCCGGGCTGGGACTTCTTCGACGACGAAGACGTGCACGACCTCGACGCCGCGACCCGCGCCGCGACGGCACCGCGGACCCGGAGCGTGCCGGCACGCGTGCCCACCGACCCGATCGCGCTGCGCGACGAGCGTCGCTTCGGCGTCCCGGTCACGCTGCTCATGGGCGCGATGGACGAAGAGGCGTTCCGCGGCGCCGTCGCCCAGTGGGGTCCCTACGGCACCGAGTTCGCAGCGATCGCGGACGCCGAGGTGGTCCGGCTCGACACGGCGCACTGGCCACAGTTCACTCAGCCGGCGCGCCTGGCCGACGCCCTCGTCGCCGCGCTGCGGTGATCCTGCAGCCCCGGCGTCAGTGCCCCATGCCGAGGCCGCCGTCGACGGGGATCACGGCGCCCGAGATGTAGGCGGCAGCGTCCGACGCGAGCCACTCCACGACTCCGGCGACCTCGTCCGCGCTGCCGAAGCGGCCGGCGGGGATGTTCTTGCGGTACTCGGCCTGGGTGTCCCCGGGGAGCGCGGCCGTCATGTCGGTCTCGATGAAGCCGGGCGCGACCACGTTCGCCGTGATGCCGCGCGCGCCCAGCTCGCGGGTCAGCGACCGTGCGAAGCCGACGAGCGCGCTCTTGGACGACGAGTAGTTGATCTGCCCGGCCGAGCCGTAGAGGCCCACGACGCTCGAGATGAGGATGACCCGGCCCCAGCGCGCGCGCAGCATCCCCTTCGCGGCGCGCTTGACGACACGGAAGGTGCCGCCCAGGTTCGTCGCGATGACCGAGTCGAAATCGTCCTCGGTCATGCGCAACAGGAGCGTGTCCTTCGTGATGCCCGCGTTGGCCACGACGACCTCGACGGGACCGAGCTGCTGCTCGACCTCGGCGTAGGCGGCGTCGAGCGCCGCGGCGTCGGTGACGTCGGCACGGACGGTGAGCGTCCCCTCGGGGCCCTCACCGGAGCGCGCGGTCACGGCGACCTTGTAGCCGGCGGCGACGAACCGCTCGGCGATGGCGCGGCCGATGCCGCGATTTCCGCCGGTGACGAGGACGACGCGGTCGCTGGACATGGCTGCTCCTGAGAGTCGGGGGTGCCGGATTCGGCCCCGGGCGGGAAGAACGCGCACCAGCCTAGTCGCCGGCCGTCCGCCCGCCGGTAGGCTGGACGGGTCCACGCCTGAAGGAGATGACCGTGAGCAACCTGACTCCCCCGCCGTCCGATGGCGCGAACGGCGCGACGCCGCCCACCCCGCCCCCGTACGCGGCTCCTCCGGCCTACGGCGCACCGGCATCGCCGCCCTACGCGACCCCGCCCGCCTACCAGCCGCCGGCCTACCCGGCTGCGCCGCAGGCCGCCCCGTACGGCTACGGCGGCTACGCGCCCGTGCAGCCGACCAACACGCTGTCGATCATCGCGATGATCGCCGCGATCCTCGGCGCGATCTGGATCCTCCCCTTCATCGGCTCGCTCGCCGGCGCCATCATGGGGCACATCTCGCTCGGTCAGATCAAGCGGACCGGGGAGAAGGGACGCGGCATGGCGCTGACCGGCGTCATCCTCGGCTGGATCGGCGTGGGCTTCACCGTCCTGATCGGCGCGATCATCCTCTTCGGCATTCTCGCGGCCACGGCCAACGGCGCCCGCTACTCCTGAGCGCTCCCGAGCGACCCACCGGCGCGACCCACCGGGCGACCCACCGGCGCGGCGCACCGGCGTACGCTGGAAGCATCGTGAAGATCCACCACCCGCCCCAGTCGGCGACCTCGCTCCCCCGCGCCCCGCGGGACGAGGCCAGCACCCGCATGACGAAGTACTTCATCATGATGAGCGTGCGCGTGGTGTGCTTCGTGCTCATGGTGGTGATCACGCCGTACGGCTGGCACACCTGGCTGCTCGCCGTCGGGGCGATCATCCTGCCCTACCTGGCCGTCGTCGTGGCCAACGTGAGCTCCGACACGCGTTCCGCCTCCGCCGAGCCGCCCATGCGGCAGCTGCCGGCGACGCCCGACGCCTCCCCGCCCGAGGCGCCGCCGACCGTCATCCGCCTGCGCGAGTCGGACGAACTGCCGCCGGGTGAGTCATGACCGAGGTCATCTGCTCACGAGCGGGATGCCGTTCCTCCGCGCAGTGGCAGGTGCTGTGGCGCAACCCCCGGATCCACGGCCCGGAGCGCCGGAAGGTCTGGACGGCGTGCGCCGAGCACGTCGACTACCTGCGCGACTATCTCGCCGCGCGCGACTTCCCCGTCGAGGTGGTCGCGTTCGACCCGGCGGACGTCCCGTGACCGCTCGCCCCGCCGTCCGCTGGGCGGGCTACGTCGCCTTCGCGCTCGCCTTCGCGATCGCGTGCGGGTTCCTCTCGAACTGGCAGTTCGCCCGCAGCGCCGAGCGAGACGAGCAGCTTGCGCTCATCGCCGCGAACTACGACGCCGAGCCCGTGCCGCTGGCCGAGCTCATCGGCGCCGGCGACGCGTTCGACCCGGGCGATCAGTGGCGACCCGTGATCCTGTCCGGCGAATACCTGTCCGAGGACGAGCTGCTCGTGCGCAACCGCCCGCGCGGCGGGACGAGCGCTTTCGAGGTGCTCGTGCCGCTGCGCACCGAGGAGGGTCGGATCGTCATCGTCGACCGCGGCTGGGTGCCGCCGGGCGAGCATCAGCCCGAGCCCGATGTGATCCCCGCCCCTCCGCAGGGCCAGGTGACGGTCATCGTGCGCCTGCAGCCCGGCGAGCCGCTGCCGCGCGCCGGCCGCACGGCGCCCGAGGGTCAGGTGCCGACCATTCACCTGCCGCTGATCGCGGAGGCGGTCGCCCCCGGCAGCGACGTGCTGACCACGGCGTACGGACTCATGGTCGCCGAGGATCCGGCGCCGGCGACGCGCCCCCACGCGCTGGAGGACCCGTCGGACGATCCCGGGCCGCACCTGTCCTACGCGATCCAGTGGATCCTGTTCGCCGTGATGGGCTTCGCGTTCCTCTGGTACATGATCCGCACCGAGCGGCACCATCGCCGTGAGGAGGCGGCGGACGCGGTGTCCACGGCATCCGCCCCTGCCGTGCCCCGGACCCGCCGCCGCGATCGCGACGCCGACGAAGAGGACGCCCTGCTCGACGCGTCGACGCGGTGAGGCCGGACGGCCGGACCGCGTCACGCCGAGGCGCCGGGCCGCGTCACGCCAACGTGATCAAGTCGATGTAGTCGCGACCCCAGATGTCTTCGACGCCGTCGGGCAGGATGAGCACCCGCTCGGGGTTCAGCGCCTGTACCGCGCCCTCGTCGTGCGAGACGAGCACGACCGCGCCCTCGTAGTGCGCCAGCGCGCCGAGGATCTCCTCGCGAGAGGCGGGATCGAGGTTGTTCGTCGGCTCGTCCAGCAGCAGCACGTTCGCGCTCGAGACGACCAGCGTCGCCAGCGACAGCCGGGTCTTCTCACCGCCGGAGAGCACCCCGGCCGGTTTGAGGACGTCATCGCCCGTGAACAGGAACGAGCCGAGCACCTTGCGCGCCTCGACCTGGGTGATGTCCGGGGCGGCCGACATCATGTTGTCGAGGACCGAGCGCGACACGTCGAGGTTCTCGTGCTCCTGCGCGTAGTAGCCGATCTTCAGCCCGTGGCCCGGGTCGATCCCACCCGTGTCGGGTCGATCGACACCCGCGAGGATGCGCAGCAGCGTCGTCTTGCCCGCGCCGTTGAGTCCGAGCACGACGACCTTCGAGCCGCGGTCGATCGCGAGGTCGACATCGGTGAAGATCTCCAGCGAGCCGTAGGACTTCGACAGGTTCTTCGCCATGAGCGGCGTCTTGCCGCACGCGGCGGGCTTCGGGAACCGGAGCTTGGCGACGCGATCCTCCTGGCGCACCTCGTCCAGTCCGGCGAGCATCTTCTCGGCGCGCGCGACCATCTGGTGGGCGGCGGCGGCCTTCGACGCCTTCGCGCCGAACCGCGCCGCCTGCAGCTGCAGAGCCGTCGCCTTCTTCTCGACGTTGACGCGCTCCTTCTTGCGGCGCTCCTCGTCGGCCACCCGCTGACGCAGGTAGTTCTTCCAGTTCATGTTGTACACGTCGATGACCTGGCGCATGGCATCGAGATAGAAGACGCGGTTGACGGTCTCGCCGACGAGCTCGACATCGTGGCTGATCACGATGAGTCCGCCCTTGTACCCCTTGAGGAACTCCCTCAGCCACACGACGCTGTCGGCGTCGAGGTGGTTGGTCGGCTCGTCGAGGATCATGGTCTGCGCGTCCGAGAACAGGATGCGCGCCAGCTCGATGCGCCGGCGCTGACCACCCGAGAGCGTCTTCAGCGGCTGGTTCAGGATTCGGTCGGGCAGCGACAGGTTGTGCGCGATCGAGGCCGCTTCCGCCTCGGCCGCATAGCCGCCGAGCGCCTCGAAGCGCTCCGTGAGGCTGCCGTAGCGCTTCATCGCCTTCGCGGCGACGGCGGGGTCGTCGTCGGCCATGCGCAGCGACGCCTCCTGCATGCCGAGCGCGAGGGTGCCGAGCCCGCGCGCGTCGAGGATGCGCGTGCGTGCGAGCATCTCGGGATCGCCGGAGCGCGGGTCCTGCGGCAGGTAGCCGATCTCGCCGGTGCGCTCGACCTTGCCGTCGGCGGGGAGCAGGTCGCCGGCGAGGACCTTGGTCAGCGTCGTCTTGCCGGCGCCGTTGCGCCCGACGAGTCCGACCTTGTCCCCGTCCGAGACGCGGAACGAGACCTCCGACATCAGGGTGCGCGCACCCACGCGGATCTCGAGATCGTGCACGGCGAGCACAGCGGACGTCCGTTCTTCGGGGCTTCGGGTGGGAGTGCGGCCGATCGGCCAGCCTCCCAGTATACGGCGCCGGCCCGGCCATGCCCGGCCGGAACGATGTCGCCCGCCGGCATCCGGAGATGATCTGACACGAACCGCGTGTTTCGTTGTCCGTCGGCGCGCCCCGGTGGCGCTCGGGAGCCCCCATAGGATGAATCGCGACGCACGTCCCCCCTGCCTTCGATGCCCAAGGAGACCGCATGTCCCTCACCGCCGCGAGCCGTCCCGTGCTCGCCGACCTCATCGTCCGCCCGACCCAGCGCGCCCGCGCCTTCGCGGTCGACGCCTCGCTCGTCCTCGCCGGCGTGGCGCTGGTCGCCCTGCTCGCGAAGGTGTCGTTCTGGATCGGCCCCGTGCCGATCACCGGTCAGACGCTGGGTGTGGTCATCGTCGGTGCGGCGCTCGGCGCACGCCGCGGTGCGGCGGCGCTGACGACCTACATGCTGATCGGCCTCGCCGGGGCCCCCGTTTTCGCGGGCCCGGCCGCCGGCCCCGCCTACGTGCTGTCGCCCTCGTTCGGCTTCATCCTCGGCTTCATCCCGGCGGCGTTCGTCGCCGGCTGGTTCGCCGAACGCGCCTGGGATCGCAAGCCCTGGCTCGCCTTCGTCGGCTTCGTCTCGGCGTCGATCGTCCCCTTCCTGATCGGCCTGCCGTACATGGCGCTGATCCTCGCGACGGTGACCGGCCTCGCCGTCACCCCCGCGCTGATCTGGGAGGCCGGCGTCGCCGGATTCATCGTGCCGGGCCTGATCAAGGCCGGTTTCGCGGCGCTCCTCATCCCGGGGGCATGGCTAGTCGTCCGGGCGGTCGACCGGCGCAAGTGACACGAGCGTCACTGCTCGGACCGGGCGCCGATTGCGCGAGGTCGTTCCGATGGGTAGCCTGATGTAGGTTAGGCATACCTAACATCGACCTCTTCTGGATCCTGGACGTCCGTGACCCTCGCCGACACGCCCGGCCTCGCGCCTCCGCCCGTGGACGCGGGTGCCCGGCGACGCATCGCCGCCACCGCGGCCGGCGTCGGCATCCTCGTCCTCCTCGCGGTCGCGAGCCTGTTCATCGGCTCCGGCGCGATCGCCCCCGCCGAGGTCTGGCGCGTCCTGCTCACCGATGACGGCTCCCCCACGGCGCTCATCGTCCGCGAGTACCGCGTTCCCCGCATGCTCCTGGCGATCGTCGTCGGGGCCGCGCTCGGGATCTCCGGCGCGATCATCCAGGCCATCACCCGCAATCCGCTCGCAGACCCCGGCATCCTCGGTGTGAACGCGGGGGCCTACACCGCCGTGGTCCTCGCGGCCGCCGCGCTCGGGCCGTCCCTCAGTGCCGGACACGTCACGGTCGCCCTCGCCGGTGCTCTGATCGCCTCTCTCGTCGTCTACGGCATCGGCACGACCGGGCCGGCCGGCGGCACATCGACCAAGCTCGTCCTCACGGGCGTCGCACTCGGCGCCGTCCTCAGCGGCATCAGCTTCGCGGTGACACTGACGATGCCGGAGGTCTTCGACAAGGTGCGCTTCTGGAGCGCCGGCTCACTCCAGAATCGTCAGTTCGACACCCTCTGGACCGTGCTGCCCTTCATCGCTGCGGGTCTGCTGATCGCGCTGCTGCTCCCCCGCGCCCTCAACGCGCTCGCGCTCGGCGACGACGTCGCCGTCGCCCTCGGGGCCCGCCCGACTCCGACCAAGCTGGCCGCCGTCATCGCCGTCACGCTCCTCTGCGGGGCGGCGACCGCCGCCGCCGGCCCCATCGCGTTCATCGGGCTCATGGTCCCCCACGCGCTCCGCAGCATCGTCGGCCCCGACCAGCGATGGATCGTGCCCCTCAGCGTGATCGCGGCACCCATCCTCCTTCTGTCCGCGGATGTCAGCGGCCGTGTCGTGGTCTCCAGCGAACTGCCCGCAGGCGTCGTGACCGCCTTCATCGGCGCTCCCGTGCTCATCGCCCTGACGCGCAGGAAGGGGGCGCGCGGACTGTGACGACCTTGCGTTGGCCGAAGGAGATCCGCCCCGTGCGGATCGGCGCCCTGAGTCTGCGGCTGGAGGTGCGCGCCCTCATCTGGACCGTCGGCGTGACCCTCGTCGCGATCGCCATCGGCCTGTGGTCGCTCACCGTCGGCAGCGCGGGGCTGGGTGCGGCTGACGTGTTCGACGCCCTGTCGGGTCGGGCAGACGCGTCGACGACGCGGATCGTCGTGGAGTGGCGCCTGCCGCGCATCGTGTTCGCGCTGCTCGGCGGTGCCGCCCTGGCGATCGGCGGGTGCGTGTTCCAGTCCGTCACCCGCAATCCCCTCGGCAGCCCCGACATCATCGGCTTCTCCACCGGCGCCTATACCGGCGCCCTCCTCGTGTCGTTGCTGGCCGCCGGAAGCGCCGGCAACACCGGAAGCGCTCTGAACACGTCGCTCGGAGCGCTGGCCGGGGGCCTGCTCACCGGCGCCGTCGTCTACCTGTTCGCGTATCGCCGCGGCGTCACCGGAATGCGGATCATCGTCGTGGGCATCGGCGTGAGTCTGTTCCTGGGCGCGTTCAACACCTGGGTCCTCACGGTCATGCGCAGAGAGCAGGCGCTCTCGGCGGCGAGTTGGGGAGCCGGCTCGCTCAACGAGATCGCGTGGACGCACACGATCCCGCTCCTGGTCGGCCTGGTCATCGCGCTGCCGATCCTGCTGTCGCTCCAGGAGGGGATGCGGATGCTCGAGATGGGCGATGACACCGGCCGCGCGCTCGGGGTGGGCGCGGAGCCCGTCCGCGGGATCCTGCTGCTGGTCGGAATCGCGCTCGTCGCCCTCGTGACGGCATCGGCCGGTCCGATCGCGTTCGTCGCACTGGCGGCACCGCAGCTGGCGATGCGCGCCGCCAGGACGCCAGGCGTGCGACTGCTGCCTTCCGCCGCCTTCGGCGCGTTGCTGCTCGTGATCGGCGACCTCATCGCGCGTACGGTCATCGCTCCGGCCCAGCTGCCCGTCGGTGTCGTCACGCTGTGCCTCGGCGGGGCGTATCTCGTCTGGCTGCTCGCCACACACGGAAGGAACGGCCGACCATGACCTCTGCCGCAGACGAGCCACCCGGCACGGTCGCAGACCGACTCCAGACGCAGGCGCTGACCACAGGGTACGGAGACAGGACGGTCGTCCACGAACTCGAGCTCGTCATCCCCGACGGCTCCTTCACGGTGATCATCGGCCCGAACGGGTGCGGAAAGTCGACGCTGCTGCGCTCGCTCGTCCGGTTGATCAAGCCGCTCAGCGGATCGGTGACTCTCGACGGCGGCGACATCGCGACGGTCCGCACGAAGGAGCTCGCCCGCCAGATCGGGCTTCTCCCCCAGAGCTCGATCGCTCCCGAGGGGATCACCGTCGTCGATCTCGTCACCCGCGGTCGTCATCCCCATCAGGGGATGCTCCGGCGGTGGAGCCGTCACGACGAGGACGCCGTCCGTGCCGCGTTGGACAGGACTCAGCTCGTCGATCTGAGCGGACGCGTCGTCGACGAACTCAGCGGCGGCCAGCGTCAGCGCGTATGGATCGCGATGGCCCTCGCCCAGGAGACGCCTCTCCTGCTGCTGGACGAGCCGACGACGTACCTCGACATCGCGCACCAGATCGACGTCCTCGACCTGTGCACGAGCCTTCAGCGCGAGGGGCGCACGCTCGTGGCGGTCCTGCACGACATCAATCAAGCGGCCCGCTACGCGACCCACCTCGTCGCGATGAAGGACGGTCGCGTCGTCGCGAGCGGCCCTCCGGCTGACATCGTCACCGCAGAGCTGCTCCACGACGTGTTCGGAGTCAAGGCCCGCGTGATCCCCGATCCCGAGACGGGCGGCCCGATGATCGTGCCGCACGCACCCGCCCTCGCCTGACCCCCCACCCGTCGATCCGCGGATCGATCCGAAGAGAAGAGAGATGGATGAAGCACGCACACACAGCACTCGCGGGCGCAGCGGTACTGGCCCTGACGCTGACCGGATGCGCCGGAGGCGAGAACCCGACCCCGAGCGGCACCGATGACGCGCCCGGGCTCCTGTCGACCGTCACCGACACGATCTACGGTGCGATCGAGATCCCGCAGCCCGAAGACGGCGAGCTGACCGTCGTCGCGCTCGGCTGGTCCGATGCCGAGGTCGCCCTCGCACTGGGCGTCGCCCCGGTCGCCGTGTTCGATTGGCAGGGCTTCGGCGCGGAATCGAAGGGCGTCGGCCCGTGGGCCACCGAGAGGTTCGGCGATCAGACCCCGACGATCATCCAGAACGTGGGAGATGCGCTCGACTACGAGACGATCGAGACCCTCGATCCCGACCTCATCCTCAACACGCGCGCGGCAGCCGACGAAGCCGTCTTCGCGCGCCTGTCATCGATTGCGCCGACGGTGTACGCTCCCGCCGGCACCGCTGACTACGGCACGTCGTGGGACGTGCAGACGACCCAGATCGCTCAGGCACTGGGCGAAGCCGACAAGGGTGCTGAACTGATCACGTCGGTCGAATCGGCGATCTCGGATGCGGCCGCGGCCCATCCCGAGTTCGCGGGGAAGACAGCCGTATCGGGGACGAAGTTCGGCGACGCGTACGGCGCGTACATCGCGGGCGACTTCCGCTGGGATCTCCTGGAGTCGCTCGGCTTCGTCCAGAACCCGCCGGTGCTCGACCTCGAGACCAGCGGCTTCTACGCGCCGGTGTCGGCGGAGCAGATCGGCGCCTTCGACGCAGACATCGCCACCTTCTTCCCGATCGGCTACACACTCGACGACCTGCTGGCCGACCCGCTGATCGCCTCGCTGGCCGTCGTCAGGGACGAAAGGACGGTCTTCCTGGAAGCCGGGGACGAACTGACCGGGGCCTTCAGCGCGGCAAGTCCGCTGTCGATCCCGATCGCGGTCGACGGCCTCGTACCTCAGCTGGCCGAGAAGCTGACACCCTGACAGACACGTCGTCCGGTGCGGTGCGTCCGTCGGACGCACCGCACCGGACGAAAGCCGGCGAGAAGAAGGCCCCATGACATCCTCCCCCCGCGCGTCGCGCGTGTTCCGTGCCGGCGTCGCCGCGATCACCGACCTGAGCCCGAGCTTCCGTCGATTCACCTTCGCCGGCGATGATCTCGCCGACTTCGGAGACCCCGGCCTCGATCAGCGCATCAAGGTGATCTTCGCGACGCCGACCGCCGAGCTGGATGCCATGCCCACGGGCGAGGACTGGTACGACCGCTGGAGGGAGATGCCCGTCGAGTCGCGTCCGGTCTTCCGCACCTACACGACCCGCTACGTCCGCCGCGACGAGGCCGGCACCCGGGTCGACATCGACATGGTGGCCCACGAGGTGTCCGGACCGGCGTCCGAATGGATCGCCGGCGCACGCATCGGCGATGAGGTCATGATGTGGGCCCCGACCACCGCGCACACGGGCGTGAGCTTCGGCATCGACTTCGTCCCCCCGGCCCGCACCGGCGAGCACCTGCTGGTCGGCGACGAGACGGCCGCACCGGCGATCGCGGTGATCCTGGAGCAGCTGCCGGCGGAGGCCACAGGAGTCGTCGTCTTGGAAGTCCCCCACGTCGAGGACACGGCGTACCTGCCCTCGCACCCGGGGTTCGCGTTCCACGTGTCGGCTCGCGGATCCGGTCCGCGTCATGCCCACCTGATCGAGGCGGTCACGGCGACGGCTTCGGTGCTCGCGCCCGGCGGACGCGGAGCAGAGGTCGAAGAGGTCGACATCGATCACGACATCCTGTGGGAGGTGCCGCGCACCGCCAAGGGGGGTGCCGCGCTCAAGAGCGCACCACTGTATGCCTGGCTCGCCGGTGAGGCGTCTGCCATCAAGACGCTGAGGCGGCATCTGGTCTCGACGGTCGGAGTCGACCGTCGCGCGGTCGCCTTCATGGGGTACTGGCGCCTCGGCCGGGCCGAGAACTGAGCCTCACGAGACCGGCTCCTCCCGAGCGTGACCGAGTCTCAGCCCGGGGACCAGCGCGAGGAGCGCGAGCGATGTCGCGATGAGGAAGACCACGGCGAAACCGGCATCCGTGCCCTCCAGTGCGACGAACGCGAGCCCCATGCCGGCGATCGTCGCGGACGCTCCGATCGAATCCGAGATCGACAGCGCCGACGAGTTGAATCCCTGATTCTGCGCCGTCGAGTACGCGAGCGTGAGCACGGTCAGCCTCGGGTACATGAGGCCCATTCCGCCTCCGGCCAGCGCCCACCCGGTGATCACGACCGCAGGGGGCAGCCCCCACGTCGCCGTCGCCGCCGCCGCCAGCGTCGCGACGGTGAGCTGCACCGTGCCCAGGACCGTCACGCGCGTGTTGCCCAGTCGGTCGCCGTACCGGCCTTGGACAGCGGCTCCCACCGCCCACATCAGCGCGGCCGCCGTGAGCCCGAGACCGGCCCACACCGCAGAGAATCCGTAGTCCGAGATCAGCAGATACGGAAGGTAGATCTCCGCACCGAACAGGGCACCGGCGATCAGGCCGCGCATGAGGATCACGCTCGGAAGTCCGCGGCCCACCCGCAGGGTTCCGCCGGGAAGCAGCGGTCGGGCCGCGAGGACGATCAGGATGAGCGCGCCGATCGTCACCAGCGGCGCGGCCGGCCCGGCCGCGCCGGCGAGGCTCAGAGCGAGGGCGCCCACGGCGACGACCGACGCCCACGCCATCCGACGGACGACGGGGGCGGGCGAGGGAGATTCGACCTGCAACGCCAGACCGCGTAGCCGCAGGAAGACGACCGTGAAGGCGAGCAGCGTCAGGAGCGCCACTCCGAGGAAGACCCAGCGCCAGTGCAGATACTGCGCGACGGCTCCGGCCAGGACGGGTCCGATGATCGACGGCAGAACCCATGCCGCCGAGAACGCGGCGAACACCCGCCCGTGGAGATCGGGCGGATACACGCGCGCCACGACGACATACAGCGCGACGGTCTGTCCGCCCGTCCCGAGCCCCTGCACGAGGCGCCCGATCACGAGGACGTTCATGTCCGGCGCGATGCCGGCGATCACCAGACCTGCGACGAACAGCGCCACCGACGTCGCCAGCGGCAGCACGGGGTTGGCCCTGTCGCACCAGGCGCCGACGGCGACCATGCCGATCACGCTCGTGGCGAGCGTGCCCGAGAACGCGACGGCGTACAGGGCGGCGCCGTCGAGGTCGCTGCTCACCAGCGGCATGACGGTCGTGACGGCGAGGGCCTGGGTGGCCGCGAGGAAGATCATCGCGACGGCGCCGATCGTGACCCAGACGTAGCGGGAGTGCCACACGCCCTCGAGCGGAGCGGTCACGCGCGCGCCATCGCACCGATCCGCGTGACGGCGTCGCGGAGGACCTCGGGCGAACAGCCGAAGTTCAACCGGACGTGGCCGATGCCCTGGGGACCGAACAGCGGTCCGTGGTGCAGCGCCACCTTGGCATCGGCCCGGATGCGTCGCGCGGGGTCATCGCCCCACCCGTACGCCGACACGTCGATCCAGGCGAGGTAACCGGCATCCGGCACCCGATAGCGGGCGAGCGGAAGGTGCTCGTCGAGCAGGTCGGCCAGGAGGCGTCGGTTGCGGTCGAGCGCGGCGTTCATCCCGTCGAGCCACGGGTCGGACTCCGGGGCGAACGCGGCGACGGCGGCGAGGGCGCCGAACAGCCCGGTGCGCCATTCGACCTCGGGCCACAGGCCGCGGATCACCGCGGTCGTCGACTCGGACGCCGACACCATCAGCGCGCACTTGAGCCCGGCCAGGTTGTACGCCTTCGACGCACTCGTGACCGCGTAGCCGATCTCCGCCGCCACGGGCGAGGCGGCCAGGAACGGCGTGAACTCAATTCCGGGATGGACGAGCGGCGCGTGGATCTCGTCGCTGATGACGAGGGCGCCGAAGCCCTTGGCGAGATCGGCGAGGGCGGCGAGGCTCTCGCGCGAGTGGACGGTGCCGGTGGGGTTGTGCGGGTTGCACAGCAGCACGGCGCGTGCCCCGCCGGCCAGCGCCGCCTCGATGCCGAGGAGGTCGAGCTCCCACGCGTCGCCCGTATCGACGAGCGGCACCTCCTCCACGACGCCGCCCGCCTCCGGGATGCACATCGAGAACGGCGGGTACACCGGCGGCGCGATGACGACGCGCGCACCCGGCTCGATCGTGGCGCGGAGCAGCTCGACGACGCCCATCATGACGTCACCGGTCGAGCGCACGCGTGCCGGATCCACCTGCCATCCGAAGCGGCGCTGGGCGTACGCGGCGAACGCGCCGCGGACGCCCGGGTCCGGCGGCGTGTAGCCCGTGTCGCCGTTGGCGACGGCGGCCGCGAGCACCGCCGTGATCGGCTCGGCGAGGGCGAAGTCCGTCTCCGCGACGAACATCGGGATGACATCCTCGGGGTACGAGCGCCACTTCGTGCTCTGACGACGGCGCAGGGATTCCAGCGGCAGGGTTTCGAGGGGCGTGACGCTCACCCTCCGACCCTATCGAGGGTCGGCGCCCGCGACCCCACGCACGGCAATGATGAGCAATGTCATCGGGGGCCGGGGTCTTGTCACGGTGCTCCCGCGTCGGTGGCCGTCGCGGCCGGAGCGTCCTCCCGGTCCTCCGCCCGGTCCTCCTCGCCGCGCCGCCAGGGCCGGGTGGCGATCAGCCAGGCCGCGACGGCGACCAGCGCGTACGCGAGGTACATGCCGATCCAGGTCCACAGCTCGAAACCGACCTCACCCCACGAGACCGGCATCGGCATGAGCACGATGAAGAACGCCAGCAGCCCGACCCCGTAGCACAGCGCCCACACTCGCCGGTTCCACGCCCACACCCGATGACCGGCCAGCCCGCGGACCGGGATCAGCGCCAGTGGCACCCCCACGATCCCGCCGATCACCGTCGCGGCGAGCGTCTCGACGAACAGCGTGGCCGCCAGCGACGTGCCCGACAGCGAGGCGACCGCCCCGTACGCGAACCACGCCACGACGGCCAGCCCGAACGCGAATCCGATTCCGGTCAGCGCCGCCCCCGCTCGCGCCGCCCTTCCCGTGATCGCCGCGAAGCTGAGGCCGGCGACCAGACCGAAGACGATGCCCGGCTCGAAGCCCGTCACGCGTGTGAACACCACCGCGGCGACCACCACCAGCAGCGACAGCGGCTGGAACGCGAACGAGGGCGTCGCCTGCGGCAGCACCCGCTTCATCACCCAGATGACCAGCACCCAGCCCAGCACGATGTCGGCGGCGAACCCGACCGCGATCGACACGAACACCCGGGCGGATCCCGGATTGAGACCGAACTCCGGGTCCACGAACGACGAGATCAACGCCGCGGCCAGCAGTCCCCCCGCCGCCCACCACCACGACGACATCCAGCGCCGCGGTGCTTTCCCGGCCGGAGCGGTCTGGGGGGCGGACGCGCCGCGCCGCCGCCTCCACCAGGCCGACAGCCGATCCGAACCGGCATCCACCGCCCGGTTCATCAGGGATGTCGGGAAGGACATCAGGAGCACGAGGATCACCGTGATCAGCGCCGCCAGCGCGAGCTGCACCGGTGCCGTGCCGGCCTCACCGGGGGTGGTCAGCGTGGACAGGACACTCGGCGCCGCCGGGTCGCCGGAGGCCAGCCGGGAGGAGTTCGGCGCGACCGTGCTTCCGCCCTCACTCCCACCCGAGCCCGGCTGCGCGATCGCGCATCCCTCCCCGCGCCACGCGCACGGGTCGCCGTCCGTCCACTCGGCGACGACCGTCAGCTCCTGCGCGAATCCGTACTCGCGGCCGCCCGGACAGTCCTGCCATCCGGAGGCCGCCACCCGGGTCACCACCGTCAGTGTGGTCTCGTCGAGCATCGCGGTCGCGGTCCCGGCGCCCTGCCGCGTCCCCGCGCACAGGTCGCCGGACTCACCCCACGATGCACTCCCCGACGGGCTCTGTGCCGACAGCACGATGCGATAGGCGGGGAAGAACGGGTGCGCATTCGTGTACACGCACTCCGCGACGCCGCAGACCAGCGTGACCGTCTCGTCGTACTCGTTCGGCACGGTGTCCCCGTCCGGACCGGTCTGCGCGAAATGCGCCCGGCCGGCGAACGAGACGGGCCAGGCGTCGTCCCCGGCCGCTGCGCCCGCGTCCGGCCCCGCCGCACTCGCGCACGGCTCATCGCGGAGCGTGCACAGGTCGCCCGAGAGCCAGGCGCCCGTCATGACGGAGTGCTCTGCGGGATACTCCAGCTGCGTGTAGGCGCCGCAATCGGCACCCGCGACGAGCGGCCGGTCGCGCACCACCGTGATCGACGTGCCGGACACCTCGATGCGGGTCGTCCCGCCCTGCTCGAAGTCGGGATCGCACACGCCGCCCATCGTCGGCCGGCTCGCTTCCGCGCGGGTCGCGCCCCGCGGAACCTCCAGCACGTCATCGTGGTCGAGCCAGTAGACGCAGGCGGCCGGGGTGCAGTCGAGCCACAGGTCTGCGGAGGTCGTGCGCTCACGGATCGTGCCGTCCGACTGGGTCAGTGTCTGCGCCCACGTGGCCTCGTAGAACACCGTCCACTCCGCGACGGGCCGGGCGTCTGCGGCATGGGCGATCGCCCCCGACACCCCGAGGCCGACCAGCAGCGCGATGCCCGCTGCTGCACCCACGAGGGCTGCACCGACGCGAGCTGCACCGACGAAGGCCGCGCGGACCCGCGCTCGCGCCGAACCCCGGCCCCTGTATCGACCCTTGAGCATCGTGGCCCCCGAGCGTCCCCCTCCGTCGTCAGGTGCGACGGTGAACGAACCGTACACCCGCGCTCAGTGCGCCGACAGAGAAATCCACGATCTCCATGCACGCACATGCACCGCGGGGCGCGGAGAGACTCCCGGCAGGCTCCGGACCGGGGTCAGATCGCGAAGCCGAGGGCGCGCATCATGTCACGTCCGTCGTCGGTGATCCGCTCCGGTCCCCACGGCGGCATCCACACCCAGTTGATGCGGAACTGCGCCACGACGCCGTCCAGCGACTGCGCGGTCTGCTCTTCGAGCACGTCGGTGAGCGGGCAACCGGCCGACGTGAGCGTCATGTGGATGACGAGCGCGTCGTTCTCCTCGTCCCAGCCGAGGTCGTAGATGAGGCCGAGGTCGACGACGTTGATCCCCAGCTCGGGGTCCATGACGTCCTTGAGCGCCTCGGTGACCTCGTCGTACTTCTCGGGAGTGAGTGTCTCCGACATGGCTCGATCCTAGCCCTCGGCGTCGACGGCGGGGGCGAGATAGCGATCGTAGCCCTCGTCCTCGAGACGCTCGGCGAGCTCGGGGCCGCCCTCCTCGGCGATCCGCCCGTCGACCATCACGTGCACGAAGTCCGGCTTGATGTAGCGGAGGATGCGCGTGTAGTGGGTGATCAGCAGCACGCCGAGGTTCGTCTCGGATTTGGCGCGGTTGACACCCTCCGACACGACCTTCAGCGCGTCGACGTCCAGGCCCGAGTCGGTCTCGTCGAGGACGGCGATGGCGGGCTTGAGCAGTTCGAGCTGCAGGATCTCGTGGCGCTTCTTCTCGCCCCCGGAGAACCCCTCGTTCACGTTGCGCTGCGCGAACTTGGGGTCCATGCGCAGGTTCTTCATCGCGCCCTTGACGTCCTTGGTCCACGAGCGGATCGCCGGCGCCTCGCCGTCGATCGCCGTCTTGGCCGTCCGCAGGAAGTTCGTGACGGTCACGCCGGGGATCTCCACGGGGTACTGCATGGCCAGGAACAGACCGGCGCGAGCGCGCTCGTCGACGGACATCGCCAGGACGTCCTCGCCGTCGAGCGTGATCGTCCCGCTCGTGACCGTGTACTTGGGGTGACCGGCGATCGTGTACGCGAGGGTCGACTTGCCCGAGCCGTTGGGGCCCATGATCGCGTGGGTCTCCCCGGTGCGGATGGTGAGGGTGACGCCGTTGAGGATCGGGGTGTCGCCGGCTTCCGTCTCGACCGTCACGTGGAGGTCGCGGATCTCGAGAACAGACATGTCAGGCTTCCTTCTTCAGTTCACTTCTTTGGTCACGGCCGGATCGATGAGGATGTCATCGCCGTCGATCGTGACTTCGTAGACAGGGACCGGCTCGTAGGCCGGCAGGTTGAGCGGACGCCCGGTGCGCAGCGAGAAGGCCGAGCCGTGGGCCCAGCACTCGAGCGTCTCGCCCTCGACGAACCCCTCCGACAGCGAGATGTCGCCGTGTGTGCAGGTGTCGCCGATCGCGTGGACCTCGCCGTTGGAGTCGAGGACGACCGCGATGGGGCGGTCGTCGAGCACGACGCGCACCGGCGTGTCCTGTTCCATCTCGCTGAGCTTGAGCGCCTTGTGCGCCGTCATGCGCCTTCTCCCTCGGCCAGCTCGCTCTCGATCGCCTCGATCAGCTCTGCTTCCAGGGACGGGATGCCGGTCTTCTGCACGATCTCGGTCAAGAAGCCGAGCACCACGAGACGCCGGGCCTCGTCCTCGGCGATGCCGCGAGCCTGCAGATAGAACAGCTGCTCGTCGTCGAAGCGCCCGGTGGCGCTGGCATGGCCGGCGCCGACGATGTCGCCGGTCTGGATCTCGAGGTTCGG
>Ga0160450_100454_pt1 | contig 24643 bp, 17 predicted proteins | sample HID1975K_E1MG_FD_108257 | JGI IMG/M metagenome (GOLD analysis project Ga0160450, IMG submission 108257) | Enriched soil microbial communities from UW Madison campus, WI, USA - HID1975K_E1 MG | ecosystem: Environmental > Terrestrial > Soil > Unclassified | place: USA: Madison, Wisconsin...
CGCGGTCTTCTTGGCGCTGGCCTTCTTCGCCACCGGCTGCGGACCGGCCAGCGCGATTTCCTTCACCACCTTGCGGCAGATCTTGGCAATCTCGCGCTCAAGGTTGCGCACGCCCGATTCGCGCGTGTAGTAGCGCACGATGTCGCGGATCGCGCTCTCGGCGACCGCCAGCTCGTTCGCCTTCAGGCCGTTGGCCTTGAGCTGCTTGGGCAGCAGGTAGCGCATCGCGATGTTGAGCTTTTCCTCCTCGGTGTAACCGGGGATGCGGATCACCTCCATACGGTCGAGCAGCGGGCCCGGGATGTTGAGCGAGTTCGACGTCGCCACGAACATCACTTCCGACAGATCGAGATCGACCTCGAGGTAGTGGTCGTTGAAGGTGTGGTTCTGCTCGGGATCGAGGACTTCCAGCAGCGCCGACGCCGGATCGCCGCGGAAATCCATCGACATCTTGTCGATCTCGTCCAGCACGAACAGCGCGTTCTTGCTGCCCACCTTGTTGAGGTTCTGCACGATGCGGCCCGGCATGGAGCCGACGTAGGTGCGACGGTGGCCGCGGATTTCGGCCTCGTCGCGCACGCCGCCCAGGCTCATGCGCACGAACTTGCGGTTGGTCGCCTTGGCGATGGACTGGCCGAGCGAGGTCTTGCCCACGCCGGGCGGGCCGACCAGGCACAGGATCGGGCCCTTCATCTGCTTCACGCGCGACTGCACCGCCAGGTATTCCAGGATGCGGTCCTTGACCTTGTCCAGGCCGAAGTGATCGGCATCCAGCGTGTCCTGCGCGGCCTTGAGGTCCTTGCGCACCTTGGTGCGCTTCTTCCACGGCACGCCCAGCAGCCAGTCCAGGTAGTTGCGCACGACCGCGGCTTCGGCCGACATCGGCGACATCTGCTTGAGCTTGTTGAGCTCGGCCTTGGCCTTGGTTTCCACCGGCTTGGGCATGCCCGCCTCGGCGATCTTGCGGGCCAGTTCGTCCAGTTCGCCGGGCGCGTCGTCGAGGTCACCCAGTTCTTTCTGGATGGCCTTCATCTGCTCGTTGAGGTAGTACTCGCGCTGGCTCTTTTCCATCTGCGACTTCACGCGGCCGCGGATGCGCTTTTCCATCTGCTGCACGTCGATTTCGCCGTCGACCAGGCCCACCAGCATTTCCAGCCGGTCGCCGATCTGCAGGGTTTCCAGCAGGCGCTGCTTGTCGGCCAGGCGCACGCTGATGTGCGCGGCGATGGTGTCGGCCAGGCGCGCCGGTTCATCGATGCCGGCCAGGGTCTGCAGCAGTTCCGGCGGCAGCTTGCGATTGGTTTTGACGTACTGCTCGAACAGCGACATCAGCGACCGGGCGATCGCTTCGATCTCGCGCGGCTCGCGCGACTCGTCCGATTCGATTTCGGTGGCGATGCCCTGCAGCGCGCCGTCGCGCTCGGTGACCTGGGTGACGTTGACCCGCGACAGGCCTTCGACCAGCACCTTGATGGTGCCGTCGGGCAGCTTCAGAAGCTGCAGCACCTGGGCCAGCGTGCCGACCTGGTAGAGGTCGGCGGCGGTGGGATCGTCGGTCTCGGCCGACTTCTGCGCCAGCAACAGGATGCGCTTGTCCGCCGCCATCGCCTGTTCCAGCGCGTGCATGGACTTGTCGCGGCCGACAAACAGCGGAATGACCATGTGCGGGAACACCACCACGTCACGCAGCGGCAGTACCGGCAGGTCGAGAGTCTCAGTTGGGGAACGGGCCATGTGGGCTCCAGTGGAACAGTGGGGATGGCCTCCGGGCGGCCTCGCCCGGATACAAAAAAAGCCGATGGCCTCGTTATGGGGCCATCGGCTTCTAGATGCAAGCTGTTCTGAAAAACTTCTATCAATTCAATTGCTTGAACCGATTATTCAGCACCCGCAGCCTTCTGTTCAGGGGCCGGTGGGGTCTGGTAGATCAGGTACGGCTCGGACTTGTGCTCGATCACCGATTCATCCACGACAACCTTGCTGACGTTCTCGGCCGACGGCAGGTCGTACATGGTGTCCAGCAGGACCGATTCGACGATGGTCCGCAGGCCACGGGCACCGGTCTTGCGCTTGAGCGCCTTGCGGGCGATCGCGGCCAGGGCGTCGGGGCGGAACTCCAGCTCGACGTGCTCCATCTCGAACAGCTTCTTGAACTGCTTGGTGATGGCGTTCTTCGGCTCGGTCAGGATCCGCACCAGGGCGGCCTCGTCCAGCTCTTCCAGGGTTGCCACCACCGGCAGGCGGCCGACGAACTCGGGGATAAGGCCGAACTTGATCAGGTCTTCCGGCTCGACTTCCGCCAGCACCTTGCCGATTTCCTGCTTGCGCTCGGCGCTCTTGACCTTGGCACCAAAGCCGATGCCGCCCGAATCGTTGGAGCGCGCCTGGATCACCTTGTCCAGCCCGGCAAACGCACCGCCGCAGATGAACAGGATGTTCTTGGTGTCCACCTGCAGGAATTCCTGCTGGGGATGCTTGCGCCCGCCCTGCGGCGGCACGCTGGCCACGGTGCCTTCGATCAGCTTCAGCAGGGCCTGCTGGACGCCTTCGCCGGACACGTCACGGGTGATCGACGGGTTCTCGCTCTTGCGCGAGATCTTGTCGATTTCATCGATGTAGACGATGCCCTGCTGTGCCTTCTCGACGTCGTAGTCGCACTTCTGCAGCAGCTTCTGGATGATGTTCTCCACGTCCTCGCCCACGTAACCGGCTTCGGTCAGCGTGGTGGCGTCGGCCATGGTGAACGGCACGTTGAGCAGGCGGGCCAGGGTTTCGGCCAGCAGCGTCTTGCCCGAACCGGTCGGGCCGACCAGCAGGATGTTCGACTTGGCCAGTTCGACCTCGTCGTTCTTCTGCCGGCTCTCGATGCGCTTGTAGTGGTTGTACACAGCCACGGCCAGCGTGCGCTTGGCCCGGTTCTGGCCAATCACGTACTGGTCGAGGACCTCGAGGATCTCGCGCGGCTTGGGCAGCGAACTGCGCGCCGACTGCGCCTTTTCCTCGAGTTCTTCACGGATGATGTCGTTGCACAGCTCCACGCACTCATCGCAGATGAACACGCTCGGGCCCGCAATCAGCTTGCGCACCTCATGCTGGCTCTTTCCGCAGAAAGAGCAGTAGAGGATCTTGCCGGTGTCCGTGGAACGACCTTGGCGGTCTTCGCTCATGCTTCGCTTACCCAGTTACCCCACCCGCTGAACGGGGGTTCGATTCGAGAATAACACAGGGTCGGGAGGACACCAGTCCGCCCGACCCTGCGGAAACAAGCCGGTTTGCCGGCCTGGCTGCAGCATCATGCCGGGGTGATCGACTCTTCCGGACGGCGCTCGAGCACCTGGTCCACCAGCCCGTAGGCCACCGCGTCGGCGGCGCTCTTGAAGTTGTCGCGCTCGGTATCGCGCGCGATGGTCTCCAGCGACTGGCCGGTGTGCTTGGCCAGCACCTCGTTCAGGCGCGAGCGCAGGGTCAGGATTTCACGGGCATGGATGTCGATATCCGTGGCTTGGCCCTGGAAGCCGCCCAGCGGCTGGTGGATCATCACCCGCGAGTTCGGCAGCGCGTAGCGCTTGCCGGCCGCGCCGGATGCCAGCAGCAGCGCGCCCATCGAGGCGGCCTGGCCGACGCAGATGGTGCTCACGTCCGGCTTGATGTACTGCATGGTGTCGTAGATCGCCATGCCGGCGGTGACCACGCCACCGGGCGAGTTGATGTAGATGCTGATGTCCTTTTCCGGGTTGTCCGCTTCCAGGAACAGCAGCTGCGCCACCACCACGTTGGCCATGTGATCGTCGATCGGGCCAACCAGGAAGATCAGGCGCTCTTTCAACAGGCGCGAATAGATGTCATAGGCGCGCTCGCCGCGGCTGGTCTGTTCGACCACCATCGGAACCATGTTCAGGGCTGTGGTTCGGTTGTCCATTAGTGAGGCACCTATTTTGGGGGGAACAACCCCGCGCCGGGGCGCGGGGCGTAAAACGCGGCCGCTTACTGGCGGATCGCGTCCTGGAACGACAGCTTCTCTTCGGTGTGCTGGGCGCGCTCGGCGATCCAGTCGATCACCTGCTCTTCCATCACACGATTCTGCAGCCCACTCATCAGCTGGGGGTCATTGCGGTACATCTCAATGACCTGCTCCGGCTCTTCGTAGGTCGAGGCAATCAGGCGCATGGTTTCATTCAGGCGCTTGGGGTCCAGGCGCAGGTCGTTCTTGCGGGCCACTTCGCCCACCAGCAGGCCGACCAGCACGCGCTTGGCGGCGGCGTCCTTGAAGCCTTCATGGGCATCGGCCGGGATTTCGCCCGGGTTGCGGCCGCTGCGGCGGATCTGCTCGATCTGCTGGCCCAGCATGGCACGGGCTTCGTTCTCGACCAGGCGCGGCGGCATTTCGACCGACGCGTAGGCGGCGATCAGCTGCTCGCCCACTTCGCGGCGCAGGCGGTTCATCAAGGCACCCTTCAGTTCGCGCTCCAGGTTGGCGCGGATGTCCTTGCGGAACTGCTCCTCGTCGCCGCCCTTCACGCCGAAGCTCTTGATGAAGTCTTCATCCACGTCCGGCAGCACCGGGGCGGAGACGTCCACGGCCTTGACGGTGACCTTGACCTGCTTGCCCGCCAGGGCCGGCACGCGCCAGTCGGCCGGGAATTCGACGTCCAGGGTCTTTTCTTCACCCTTGGCCATGCCCACCAGGCCCTGCTCGATCTGCTCGAACATCATGCCCTGGCCGACGATCACGCTGCCCTTTTCGCTGCCTTCGGCCGGCAGGCGCTCATCGCCGGCCTGGGAGAAGGTTTCCAGCGCGACCAGGTCGCCTTCCTGCGCGCCACGGGTGACCGGGCTCCAGCTGCGGCGCTGTTCGCGCAGGTTGGTGATCATCTGGTCGATGTCGGCGTCGCTGATCTCGGCGCTGTGGCGCACCACGGTCAGCTTGCTGACGTCCACGTCGCCGAAGTCCGGAATCAGCTCGACGGTGGCCACGAAGGAGAATTCGCCTTCCTCGCCCTTGTCGATGCGCGGGGTGCCGGCGATGCGCAGTTCGTGCTCACGCAGGGCGGCATCGAAGGTCTCGCGCAGCAGCCCGTCGACGGCTTCGCTGCGGACCTGCTGGCCGAAACGCTGTTCGATCACCTTGGCCGGGATCTTGCCCGGGCGGAAGCCCTTGATCCGCGCGGTGCGGGCAATTTCGCCCAGACGGCCACTGATGTGGGTCTGCAGGCGGTCTTCCGGCAGCGAGAAGGTCAGGCGGCGTTCCAGATTGCCAGTGGATTCGATCGAAGCTTGCATGTTGACTCCTGCCACCGGCGGCAACGCCCCCGGCACGATGTGATGGATGGAACGGGTTTTGAACGCGGGGTCGTTGACGCGCATGCCCGCCGCAGCCCTGTAGTTTCGCCGATAACGGCCAGCGCCGCCAGCGCGGGCCGGGGGCGGCCGTGAAGGCGCGCCAAGGCAGCATGCCGCCGCCGTGCCGGCCGGGGACGTGCCCATGGTCATGGGGCCGGCCCGGAGCCGGCAGGGGCTGGTGCGAAAGGGGGGACTCGAACCCCCACGCCTTGCGGCACTGGAACCTAAATCCAGGGCGTCTACCAATTCCGCCACTTTCGCGAGGCTGCACGGCCTGGCCGCGCAGGTGTTCATTGTTGCAGGCGGGGCAACAAAGCGGAAGGCACTGTGCGCATCACACACCGCCCGGATACGCTGTCAACGCCCTGGGGGCACCCGCCGGACCCGCATGGACACGGCGTCACGACGGGCCATCACGCCCGATTGCGGCCTGGCGCCGGCGGGTCAGTCCGGTTGCACACGCCGCGCAGGCTGGAACTCGCCCGGCGCCAGGCCGGTCCGCACCACGGTCTGGGCAAAGGGATTCCGACGCGCCACCAGGCCCCGGCGCGCCTCGGCCATGGCGCGCTGGTCGTCCAGCGACGCCACCCGGACCCCGGGCAGGAACGCCAGCTCATGCTCCAGTCCGAACACCGCCAGCAACTGGTAGGCATCAGCGGCGGCGAAGGCGTGCAGCAGCACCTCATGGTCGTAGGCGGCCAGCACGCCATCGCGGAACACCAGCGAGCGCGAGAACGCCGCCTGCTGCGCGGGGTCCAGCCGGGCAAACGGGGAGCTGGCCCTGTCCGCGGAGGCCAGCCACTGCTGCCATTGCGCGTTGTTTTCGACCACGGCAGTGCGGAACGCCGGCGTACTGCTGTTGGCCGCCTGCCTGTCGATGGTCTGCCAGGGGTGCGGGCGCTGTCCCGCCAACGCGGGTACCGCGAGCACACCGACGATCAACAGCCCGGCACATGCCCACATCGTTCGCTTACCCATCATCTCGCCTCTCCACGCATGCGCCGCAGGGCGCGGGAACCTGCATTGGGCAGGAGGACGACGCGGTAAAACGGGACGTGGCTTGCAGGATCAATGATGCCTATGACGGAAGTGACCCGTGTTGCATCGGAATCCGTAGGCGGTGCGCCACCTGCTTCCCTGCGGCCTCGCCGCGCTCCCTTCATGCGGGGGGCTCCGCGCCAGCCGGCAACACGGGAATGCCAGGCAAGAAAAAAGCCGCCTGGCGAACCAGGCGGCTTCTGTCTTGGTGGGCTGTCAAGGATTCGAACCTTGGACCTATTGATTAAGAGTCAACTGCTCTACCAACTGAGCTAACAGCCCGAAAATCGGGAGGCGAATTATGCTGGATTTCCCACTGGAGATGCAAGCACTTTGTTTGAACGGAGGGAAAACACCCGCCCGGCGGCGCATCGATGCCGAGCGAGGCCCAGCATTACCGGGGTCGCGCAGCACGGCACTGCGGGCAAGAAAAAAGCCACCTGGCGGACCAGGTGGCTTCTGTCTTGGTGGGCTGTCAAGGATTCGAACCTTGGACCTATTGATTAAGAGTCAACTGCTCTACCAACTGAGCTAACAGCCCTGAAAACTCAGACGCACATTGTAGCGGGTGTGTCGTCTTTTGCAACCCTGATTCACTTTCGGCGAACCAGTTTCAAATCAGTGGGGTGGCTGAGGGGACTCGAACCCCCGACCTCCGGAATCACAATCCGGAACTCTAACCAACTGAGCTACAGCCACCACTGAAACCTTTGCTTCCTGACGCATGCACCCGATGGTGCGCCCGACAGGAATCGAACCTGTAACCGCCGGCTTAGAAGGCCGGTGCTCTATCCAGTTGAGCTACGGGCGCCCTGACTGGATTATCGCATTTCAATCCTGTTTTGAGCAGGCTTGGTCGGGGTAGAGGGATTCGAACCCCCGACATCCTGCTCCCAAAGCAGGCGCGCTACCAGACTGCGCTATACCCCGGTGGTTGATCCCTCGAGGTTCCCCCCGAAAGAGTCGGCTATTGTGGGAATGTGCGCGGCATCTGTCAACGCTTTTTTCACGTTGTCGTACATGTCCCGATCCGGTAACCGCGTATCGGCTATTCTCGGCACAGCGGCCGGATGGTCGGCACCCTACCCTTCAAGGAGATTGGCAATGCGCAGCGGCAACCCCGCACTTTCCGAATCGACGTTCCTCGACCTGGCCAGCGGCTCGGTGGTGACCTCGCCCGATCAGGTGATGACCATCAATGGCACCGTCAACAAGACCGGCGTGCTGTTGCTGCTGACCGTGCTGACCGCAGCGTTCGCGTGGAGCCAGGCCATCGATGCGTCCGGCCTGCCCACCTCCAGCGCGATGCTGTACGCGATGGGCGGCGCGATCGGCGGCCTGGTGCTGGCGCTGGTGACGGTGTTCAAGAAGGAATGGTCGCCGGTGACCGCGCCGATGTACGCGCTGGTCGAAGGCCTGTTCCTGGGCTCGATTTCGGCCCTGTTCAACGCCAAGTTCCCGGGCATCGTGATGCAGGCGGTGATGCTCACCTTCGGCACGCTGTTCGTGATGCTGGCTGCGTACCGCAGCGGGCTGATCAAGGTCACCGAGAACTTCAAGCTCGGCGTGGTCGCCGCCACCGGCGGCATCGCGCTGCTGTACCTGGCCTCGTTCGTGCTCGGCTTCTTCAACATCAACATCCCGATGATCCATGAAGGCGGCTGGCTCGGTATCGCCTTCAGCCTGTTCGTGGTGGTGGTGGCCGCGCTGAACCTGGTGCTGGATTTCGACTTCATCGAAACCGGTGCCGAAGCACGCGCGCCGAAGTACATGGAGTGGTACGGCGCGTTCGGCCTGATGGTGACGCTGGTGTGGCTGTACGTGGAATTCCTGCGCCTGCTGTCGAAGATCCAGCAGCGCTGAGCCACCCGGCCGGCAAGCAACACGGGGGCGCCTTCGGGCGCCCTTTTTCATGCCCCCGCGTGGCGGGCCAGCAAGGTGGGCAGCGCCGAAGCCAGCAATGCCACGCCCGAGGCGGTGAGCAGGCCCAGCACGATCTGACGGAAGCGCGCTTCGCTGATGCCGATGTACAGGCGCGCGCCCAGCAACGTGGGCACCAGCATGGCGGGGGCGACAATGGCGAAGTACGGCAGCATCTGCCGGGTGACCACGCCACTGCCCAGGTAGACGCCCATGGTGACCAGCAGCATGGACAGGTTGAAGTTCTGGATGACCGCGCGTTGTTCGTCCTTGCCGAAACCGCGCAACGTGGCCCAGAGCGTCGGCACCGGCCCGGCGAAGCCACCGATGCCGCTGAGCACGCCACCGGCCATGCCGGCCACCGTATCGCCCAGGCGCCCACCGACGGTGACAGGCGGCAGCGAACGCGCCATCAGCATCACCGGGCACCACAGGGCAAGAAACCCACCGAGCAACGCCTTGAACCAGGCCATGTCCAGGTGCGGCAACACCGCCACGCCCAGGGGAATGCCGACCAGGCCACCCAGCACGAACGGCAGCAGCAGGCGCAGGTTGAACCCCCGCCGCACCGTGAACACGGCCAGCAACTGCCCCACCAGCGCGCCGAACACGGCCAGCGTGGCGGCCAGCCGCGGGTCCAGCGCCCAGGCCCAGAACGACATGGCCACCATGCCGAACGCAAAGCCGGACAGGCCCTGCACGAATCCCGCCACGATCGCGCCCAGCGCGACCACCAGATACACCGACTCCATCCATGCTTCCCGTTGCTGGGCGACCGCTAGACGGCCGCGCCGACCTGCCCAGCGTAATGCGCGGCCAGGTAGTCCACCAGCGCGCGCACTTTCGGCGCCAGCGAACGTGCGTGCGGATACAGCGCGAAATAGCGGCGCTCACCGGCATGCCAGCCCGGCAATACATGGATCAGGCGACCGGCGCGCAGGTCGTCCTGCACGGTCAACGCGGTGAACAGGCTGATGCCCATGCCGGCCCGCACTGCGGCATACAGGGCGGGCGTGGCATCCACGCGCAGCCGTTGGCCGGCCTCCACGCTGGCCTGCGTGGCACGCGGCCCCTGCAGGTGCCACGGGGTGCTGGCGGCGCCGGGCTGGAACGCGAGCAGCGTGTGGGCCTGGAGGTCCGTCACCTGGCGCGGCAGACCGTGCCGGGCCAGGTAGGCCGGTGCAGCCACCAGGATGCGCGGGCAGCACGCCAGCTCGCGGGCCACCAGCTGGCTGTCGGGCAGGCGGGCGGCAATGCGCAGCGCCATGTCGAAACCGCCCCCGACCACGTCCACCAGCTGGTCGTTGGCCGACAGGTCCAGGGTCACCTGCGGATAGCGGGCCAGGAATCCCGGCAGCCACTGCGGCAGTTCCTGGCTGGCCACCACCTGCGGCACGCTGATGCGCAGGCGCCCGCTCGGCGCTGCCTGGCCGGCGCGGGCGCGGTCGTCGGCCAGTTCCAGCCGCTCAAGCAGGGCCACGGCGTCGCGGTAATAGTCGCGCCCGGCCTCGGTCAGCGACAGCCGCCGGGTGGTGCGATCGAGCAACCGGACCTGCAGGTGCTCTTCCAGCTGCCGCAGTTGCCGCGACAGGGAAGAATGGGTGGTCCCCTGCCGCTCGGCGGCCGCACTGAAGCTGCCGGCCTCGACGATGGCGCGCAGCGCGCGCAGGGCGGCGAAGTGGTCCATCGACAGGCAGCTCCGGGCAGGTGGCGGGACCCGCCGGGTGCGGGTCCCGCCAGCTTATCAAGCGCCGTCGCCGGCCTGGCGCACCGGCAGGGCCAGGATCGCGTCGGTGGTCATGACATCGCCGAACGCATCCTCGATCTGCGCCAGCGATGCCTCGTGCAGTGCGCGGTGACCGATGCGCGTGCCGTCGGCCAGGTCCAGGTCGCGACTGGCGCTGGCATCGGACGCCACGAGGACGCGATAACCGCGCGGCGCGGCCGCCGCGTCGCGGGCGGCGCCGACGACGCAGGCATGCGTCTGCAGGCCGGTGATGATCAAGGTGTCGATGCCGGCCTGCTTGAGGACCGCGTCCAGCGCGGCGGCCGAGGCGCCGGCGAACACGCTGACGTTGTCCTTCTGGATCACGGTTTCGCCGCTGCGCGGCTGCATGTCGCGGTGGAAGGCGGCGTTGACGCTGCCCTGCGCGAACAGCGGCGCGCCCGCCGGCAGCACATGCTGCACGTGGATGACGCGGATGCCGTGGGCATCGGCGAAGTCGACCACGCGGCGGGTCTGGCGCAGTGCGGCCATGCCGTCGGGAATGACCATGCGGCCGCCGGCAAAGCCGGACGCGGCACGGGCATCGAAATATTCGTTCTGGAAATCGATCACCAGCACGGCGGTCTTGCCCGCGTCCAGCGCGGCGGCCGCCGGCGCGCCGGCCAGGTGGCGGATGGTGGGATGCGACGGTTCGGCGGCAACCACCGGGGCGGTGGCAGCCATGCCGATCAGGCTGGCAAGGCCGAAGGCGGTGAGGTTCATCGTGGTGCTCCTGTGCATTGAAAGTGGGCACAGGATGCGGCGCGTGCCACGCACGAAACAGCCCCTTTCGCGCACACAATTTGTGCACATTTCGCACAAATAGTTCGAGAGCCGCGACGACTGGGCCAGCGCCGGCAGGCCCCAACGCAACGGGGCGCCCGAAGGCGCCCCGCTGTGGACTCTGCCGATGTCGACCGACCGCTTACAGACGGCTGGCGATGGCCTGGGCGAAGCCCATGGTGTTGCCGGTGCCGCCGAGGTCGCCGGTCAGCGAATCCTTGGCTTCCAGGGTGGCGACGATGGCCTTGCGCAGGCGCTCGGCGTTGTCGGTCTGGCCGACGTGGTCCAGCATCTGCGCGGCCGCCAGCAGCAGCGCGCACGGATTGGCCTTGCCCTGGCCGGCGATGTCCGGCGCGGTGCCGTGCACGGCTTCGAAGATGGCCGCGTGCTCACCGATGTTGGCACCCGGGGCCAGGCCCAGGCCGCCCACCAGACCGGCACACAGGTCGGAGATGATGTCGCCGAACAGGTTGGTGGTGACGATGATGTCGAACTGTTCCGGACGCATCACCAGCTGCATGCAGCAGTTGTCGACGATCATTTCCTGGAACTCGATCTCCGGGTACTTGGCCGCCACTTCGCGCGCCACGGCCAGGAACAGGCCCGAGGTCGACTTGATGATGTTGGCCTTGTGCACGGCGGTGACCTTCTTGCGGCCGGTGCTGCGGGCCAGCTCGAAGGCGTAGCGCACGATGCGCTCGGAGCCCTTGCGGGTGATGCGGGTGCCGGAGAAGGCGGTCTCGCCATCGGCCGACACTTCCTGACCTTCGGCCAGGTAGGCGCCTTCGGTGTTCTCACGGACGGTGATCAGGTCCACGCCGTCGCCGAAACGCGACTTGGTGTTCGGGAACGACACGGCCGGGCGCACGTTGGCGTACAGGTCGAAGTGACGGCGCAGGCTGACGTTGATCGAGGTGAAGCCGCCACCGACCGGGGTGGTCAGCGGGCTCTTCAGGGCGATCTTGTTGCGTGCGATCGATTCCAGCGTGGAAGCGGGCATCAGGTCGCCGTGCTTTTCCAGCGCGACCAGGCCGGCGTCGGCGTCTTCGTATTCAAAGCCGGTGTCCAGCTTGCCGAGCACGAACAGGGTAGCGTCCATGATCTCCGGGCCGATGCCGTCACCGCGGATGACCGTGATTTTCTGCGTCATTGATGTGTATTCCGAACCGAGGGGGAGCGCCGTCCGTCAGCTACGCGGAGCACGGGCGCAAGGGAAGTTTCATCGGCAATTATGCCTGACCCGCCCAACGGACCCAAATCCGCCATTGGTGGTAGGCACCCACAGACCGTTGGTCGGTGGGCACGTGCTGTCGAACATGAACGGATACCCGCCGGCGCGTCGCCGGCGTCACCCGGAGGGGGCCGCACCGCGGCCCCGCCCTCAATGCTCGTGAACCGCCGGCGCGGCGGCACCGCCTTCAAGCTGGTCGAGGAAGTCGACCGCGCGGCGCAGGTGCGGAATCACGATGGAACCGCCGACCACCAGGCCGACCGAGAAGGTCTCGAAGAATTCCTCGCGGGTTACCCCGGCGTCCTTGCACTGGGCCACGTGGTAGCTGATGCAGTCATCGCAGCGCAGCACCATCGAGGCGACCAGGCCCAGCAGCTCCTTGGTCTTCACATCGAGGGCGCCGGCCTGGTAGGTCTGGGTGTCCAGCGCGAAGAAGCGCCGCACCACCTGGTTGGGCTCGCCCAGGATGCGCTGGTTCATGCGCTGGCGGAACTCGGTGAACTCGGCGATGCGGTCCTTGCTGCCGTCGTCGGACGCGCTCACGCCTGGCCCTCGCCGGCCAGCAGCGGTTCCAGCTTGCCGGCCCGGTGCAGGGCCATCATGTCGTCGTAGCCGCCCACGTGGACATCGCCGACGAAGATCTGCGGCACGCTGGTGCGGCGGGTCTTGGCCATCATCTTGTCGCGCTCGACCGGGTCCAGGTCGATCCGCACTTCGGTCCAGTCGCGCCCCTTGCTCTTCAGGAAGTTCTTGGCGGCCACGCAGTACGGGCAGACGGCGGTGGAATAGATGGTGATGGCGGGGGCCCCACCCGGGTTGGACGCAACATCTTGGCTCACGGGAAACTCCACGGACAAACGAGTGTCTGTATATGGTAGCTGGCCGCTGGTTTTTCCACGTCATGACCGCAACACTGTGGATTAACCGCAGATTGGCATGGAGCCTGTCACGCTGCCGCCTGGTCCCCCGCCCCGCCTGTCCTGGAGCTTCGATTGCGCCCTCTGCTGCTCTCCGCCGCGCTCACCCTCGCCCTGGCCACCCCGTTGGCCTCGGCCCAGGACGCCAAGCTGCCGGACATCGGGTCATCGGCCGGTGAACTGCTGACCCCGGCCCGCCAGGCCGAATACGGCGGCATGATGCTGCGCGAGCTGCGCAACTACGGGTTCCTGCTGGACGACCCGCTGGTGGACGACTGGCTGCAGAACATCGGCACCCGGCTGGGCTCCAACAGCGCCCAGCCGCGCCAGTCCTACACGTTCTTCATGCTCAAGGACCGCCAGATCAATGCGTTCGCCACGCTGGGCGGCTACGTGGGGGTGAATGCGGGCCTGGTGCTGACCGCCGAACGCGAGGACGAGGTGGCCGCCGTGCTGTCGCACGAAATCGCCCACGTCACCCAGCAGCACGTGCTGCGCGGGGTGGAACGCGCCCAGCGCGACCAGATCCCGATCCTGCTGGGCATGCTGGCCGCGGTGGTGGCCGCGCAGCAGGCCGGGGGCAGTTCGTCCGGCGATGCGACGATGGCCGCGATCACCTCGGGCATGGGCCTGATGCAGCAGCGCCAGATCAACTACACGCGCAGCAACGAATCCGAAGCCGACCGCCTGGGCATCCGCACGCTGGCCCGCAGCGGCTACGACGTGGATGCCATGGCCGGCTTCTTCGAACGCATGTCCGCCTCGATGCGCGGCAACGCCGGCGGCTACTCGGTGCCCGACTTCCTGCAGACCCACCCGGTCAATACCACCCGCATCAGCGAGGCCAAGGCCCGCGCCGAGCAGATGAAGAAGGACACCGTGCTGCTGACCACCGAGGTTCCCGGCGGGGTCCGCCAGGAACGGGTGAACCCCACCGACCCGGCGCTGTCCGACCCGATCGTGCGCCGCGGCAACCCGCTGCTGCCCGCTTCGATGCAGCTGTCGGTGAACGCCCTCAGCCGCGGGGCCAGCGGCCAGTTCGAGTGGGCGCGCGAACGCCTGCGCGTGCTCAGCGCCGATACCCCGGGCGACGTGGTGCGCGAGTACGAAAACCTGCAGCGCGCGCAGAAGAACGGCCTGAGCCCGGCGCAGCGCTACGGCCTGGCCCTGGCGCGGCTGCGCAACAGCGGCGCCGCCCAGGCCCGTACCGACCTGGCCGCGCTGCTCGGCGACCATCCGGACAACCTGTGGGTCGCGGTGGCGCTGGGCCAGGCCGAATCACGCGCGGGCCAGCCCGCCCAGGCCAATGCCCGCTTCGAGACGCTGCTGCGCCAGCACCCGGGCAGCCGACCGGTGGCGCTGACCTACGCCGAGATCCTCAACGAGCAGGGCGGCCGCGAGGCCGGCCAGCGCGCCCAGGCCATGCTGCGCCCGCTACTGTCGCAAAGCGGCAATGATCCGGTGTTCCAGCTGCGGTATGCCCGGGCCAGCGAACTGGCCGGCGATACCGTGCGCGCCAGCGAGGCCTACGCCGAGGCGGCCTACCTGAACGGCCGACCGGAGCAGGCCCTGATCCAGCTGCAGGCCCTGAAGAAGCAACCCGGCCTGGACTACGTGGGCCGCGCGCGGGTGGATGCGCGCATCGAGAGCATCACCCCGACCGTGCTCGAAATGCGCCGCCAGGGCGTCCGCGATCCGGAACTGGAACGACGCTGAGCCGGTAACCGGGCTCCGACAGATGACCGGGGCATGGCAATCGGCATCGATCGCCGCCCGGGTCGTCACAAACATGTCATGAAACCGTAGTCTACTGGGCTCAATCCCGGTCTGATAAGCAATACGGTGCGCACGTGCAGAAACGCATTCTGATCGTCGATGACGAACCCGCGATCCGCGAAATGGTCGCCTTCGCCCTCCGCAAGGGCGACTACGACCCCATCCATGCCGGTGATGCGCGCGAAGCGCAGACGGCGATCGCTGATCGCGTCCCCGACCTGATCCTGCTGGACTGGATGCTTCCGGGCACCAGTGGGCTGGACCTGGCCCGTCGCTGGCGCAAGGAGGCCCTCACCCGCGAGGTGCCGATCATCATGCTGACTGCCCGCGGCGAAGAGAACGACCGCGTCGGCGGCCTGGAAGCCGGTGTCGACGATTACGTGGTCAAGCCGTTCTCGGCCCGCGAACTGCTGGCCCGGATCCGCGCGGTGATGCGCCGCGCCCGCGACGATGACGAGGACGGCAGCGTGGCGGTCGGTTCGATCCGCATCGACGGCGCCGCCCACCGCGTGTTCGCCGGCGACCAGCCGGTGCCGATCGGCCCCACCGAATACCGCCTGCTGCATTTCTTCATGACCCACCCCGAGCGCGTCTATACCCGCGCCCAGTTGCTGGACCATGTGTGGGGCGGCAGCGTGTACGTGGAGGAGCGCACCATCGACGTGCACATCCGCCGGCTGCGCAAGACGCTTGAACCGTTCGCGGCGGAAAACATGGTGCAGACCGTGCGCGGTGCCGGGTACCGCTTCTCCACTTCGACCTGATTACCGCCTGCCTTCTGCTACGCTCGGGTTGCTCCAGCAGCGGGGCAGAGCCCCGCTCTACGATTCGGCGGGGCGACGTTCCGCCCTACGCTTCGGCAGCGGGGCAGAGCCCCGCTCTACGATTCGGCGGGGCAACGATGCAGCGGGGCAGAGCCCCGCTCTACGCTGGAGCAGCGCCCCGCTCTCCCCCGGATCACGCCGGGGACCGCACCTTCCGCGAGACCGCAATGCCGCGCCACATCCGTTCTGCCTGGTTGAAGACACTGGCCACCCTCGCCCTGCTGCTGCTCGCCGCCGGCTTGCTGGGGCTGCTTACCGGCCATGTGTGGATGTGCATCGCGCTGGCGTCCATCGGCGCACTGGCCTGGCATTACTGGCGGCTGCGCCGGGTGTTGCGCCGGCTGACCGCCCGGCAGCGCTGGGACATGGGCGGCGGCAACGGCGTGTGGAACGAACTGGACCGCCTGCTGTACCGCAACCAGCTGGAAATGCGCACGCGCAAGCGGCGCCTGCTGGACATGCTGCGCAGCTACCGCGCCGCCGCCGCCGCCCTGCCCGACGCGGTGGTGGTGGTGGACCGCAACAGCCAGCGCGTGCAGTGGTTCAACGAAGCGGCCACCTCGCTGCTCGGCCTGCACCATCCCGGTGACCTGGGCGAGGCCCTGGTCGAGCGCCTGCAGCCGATGCCGCTGGCCCACTGGCTGGCCGGCGGGCGCAATGCCGAACCGATCCTGGACGTGCCCTCCCCGGTCGACCCGGCGATCCGGCTCAACCTGCGGCTGATTCCCTACTCGCCGGACTACTGGCTGCTGATCGCCCGCGATGTGAGCAAGCTGCTGCGGCTGGAGCAGGTGCGCCGCGACTTCGTGGCCAATGTGTCGCATGAACTGCGCACGCCGCTGACCGTGGTGCATGGCTACCTGGACATGATGGAGCCGGAGGACTTCCCCGGTACCGGCCCGATGCTGGAAGAAATGCGCAAGCAGTCCCAGCGCATGGCCCAGCTGGTGGAAGACCTGCTGACCCTGTCGCGGCTGGAATCGCAGGAACATACCGAAGAAGAAGCCGTGGCGATGGCGCCGATGCTGGCCACGCTGCGCCGCGAGGCCGAAGCGCACAGCCAGGGCCGCCACCAGATCAGCGTGATCGACAGTGCCGGGGTCGACCTGCAGGGTTCCAACAAGGAACTGCACAGCGCCTTCTCCAACCTGGTCACCAACGCGGTGCGCTACACCCCGGCCGGTGGGCGGGTCGAAGTCGAGCTGGCCCGCGAGGGCCAGGGCGTGGTGCTCAGCGTGCGCGACACCGGCTATGGCATTCCCGCCACCCACCTGCCGCGCCTGACCGAACGCTTCTACCGGGTGTCCAGCAGCCGTTCGCGCGAAAGCGGCGGCACCGGCCTGGGCCTGTCGATCGTCAAGCACATCCTGGGCCTGCACCATGCGCGCCTGGAGATCCAGAGCGAGGTCGGCAAGGGCAGCGTGTTCGCGTGCCATTTCGATGCCGACCACGTCCGCGAGCGCGCCGACGCGGCCTCCCTTTCCTCTTCCGAAGACCTTTCCGCATGAGCACTCTCGTTCCCATCGCCGTGCCTGTGGACAACGATCCACTGCGTGACCCGGCGCTGTACATCAACCGCGAGCTGTCGCAGCTGGATTTCAACTTCCGCGTGCTGGCCCAGGCGATGGACACCCAGGTGCCGCTGCTGGAGCGGCTGCGCTTCATGTGCATTTCCTGCACCAACCTGGACGAGTTCTTCGAGATCCGCGCCGCCGCGGTCCGCCATGCGCAGGAGTTCGGCCTGCCGCCGGCCCCGGATGGCATGACCCCGCAGGCGATCCTCAACGCCATCCATGACCGTGCCGCACAGCTGGTGGACCAGCAGTACCGCTGCTGGAACGAGACCCTGCGCCCGGCCCTGCACGAGGCCGGCATCGACGTGCTGGGCCGGCACTCCTGGAACCACCGCCAGAAGCGCTGGCTGCGCGCCTATTTCCGCAACGAGATCATGCCGGTGCTGTCGCCGCTGGGGCTGGATCCGTCGCACCCGTTCCCGAAGATCCTCAACAAGTCGCTGAACATCGTGGTGGTGCTCAAGGGCACCGATGCGTTCGGCCGTGCCGGCCACCTGGCCATCGTGCGCGCGCCGCGTTCGCTGCCGCGCATCATCCAGCTGCCGGAAAAGCTCGGCGGCGCGCAGACCTATGTGTTCCTGTCTTCGGTGCTGTCGACCTTCGTCGATGAACTGTTCCCGGGCATGGAAGTCCAGGGGGCCTACCAGTTCCGCGTGACCCGCAATTCCGAACTGGTGGTGGACGAGGAAGAGGTCGAGAACCTGGCGCTGGCACTGCGCGACGAGCTGGTCGACCGCGGCTACCGGCCGGCGGTGCGGCTGGAGATCGCCCAGGACTGCCCGCGCGACATCGTGCGCACCCTGCTGCAGAACTTCGGCCTGACCGAGAACGCGGTGTACCGCATCGACGGACCGGTCAACCTCAATCGCGTGATCCAGCTGTACGACCTGCTGGCCCGCCCCGAACTGAAGTATCCCCCGCTCAGTCCGCGCGTGCTGCGCGACGGCGACGGCATCTTCGACGTGGTGGCGCGCAAGGACGTGCTGCTGCACCATCCGTTCGATGCGTTCACCCCGGTGCTGGACCTGATCAAGCAGGCCGCGGTGGATCCCAACGCGCTGGCGATCAAGCAGACGCTGTACCGCACCGGCAAGGATTCGCAGATTGTCGATGCGTTGATCCAGGCCGCGCGCAACGGCAAAGACGTCACCGTGGTGGTGGAACTGCGCGCCCGTTTCGACGAAGAGGCCAACCTGGGCCTGGCCGACCGCCTGCAGGAAGCCGGCGTACAAGTGGTGTACGGCGTGGTGGGCTACAAGACCCACGCCAAGATGCTGCTGATCGTGCGCCGCGAGGGCCGCAAGCTGCGCCGCTACGTGCACCTGGGCACCGGCAATTACCACAGCGGTACCGCGCGCGCGTATACCGACCTGAGCCTGATCACCGCCGACCCGGACATCGGCAACGACGTGCACCTGCTGTTCCAGCAGCTGTCCGGCCTGGCGCCGCGGACCAAGCTCAAGTGCCTGCTGCAATCGCCGTTCACCCTGCACCCGGGCCTGCTGCAGCGGATCGAGCGCGAGACCCGCCTGGCCACCAGTGGTCGTCCGGGCCGGATCATCGCCAAGATGAACGCCCTCAACGAGCCGCAGGTGATCCGTGCGCTGTATGCCGCGTCGCAGTCCGGCGTGCAGATCGACCTGATCGTGCGCGGCGCCTGCACGCTGCGCCCGGGCGTGCCCGGGGTGTCGGACAACATCCGGGTGCGCTCGATCGTCGGCCGCTTCCTGGAGCACAGCCGGGTGTACTGGTTCGGCAACGATGGCGCCGCCGAGCTCTACTGCGCCAGCGCGGACTGGCTGGAGCGCAACCTGCTGCGCCGGGTGGAGACCTGCTTCCCGATCCTGGATCCGGAGCTGGCACGCAAGGTCTACCGCGACGTGCTGCAGAACTACCTGGACGACAACCTCAACGCCTGGCAGCTGCAGGCCGACGGCAGCTACCTGAAGTGCACCCCGGGCCATGACGAACCGCCGCACGCGGCGCAGATGGCGTTGATGCAGGGGCTGTAGGGACCGACCGTTGGTCGGTACGCCTCAAGTACGTTGGTCGGACCGCCCGCGTGCCGACCAACGGCCGGCACCGGTACCCTTCGATGCGACCGGTCGTCGCAGCCTGCCCATGTGAAGGGCGCGCGGTGACTTCGCGACCCACCCTTCGGCTAACATTCGCAAATGCCGCATACCTCCACGACTCCGCCCGCCCTGCAGGATGGCGACCTGCTCGCCGCCATCGACCTGGGTTCCAACAGTTTCCACATGGTCATCGCGCGCTACACGCTCGGGCAGCTGCGGGTGGTCGACCGCCTGCGCGAAACGGTGCGCATGGCCGATGGCCTGGATGGGAAGGGCGGCCTGTCCGCCGAGGCGCGCCAGCGCGCGCTGGAATGCCTGGCGCGGTTCGGCCAGCGCATCCGCGCCATTCCCTCGGTCCGGGTACGCGCGCTGGCCACCAACACCGTACGCCAGCTGCGCTCGCCGCAGGCCTTCCTGATGCCGGCCGAGACCGCGCTCGGGCACGCCATCGAAGTGGTCAGCGGCCGCGAAGAGGCCCGCCTGATCTACCTGGGCGTGGCCCACGCGCAACCGCCCAAGCCGGACCAGCGCCGGCTGGTGATCGACATCGGCGGCGGCTCCACCGAATTCATCATCGGCCAGGGCATGCAGACCCTGGAGCGCGAAAGCCTGCAGGCCGGCTGCATCGCCAGCACGCGCCGGTTCTTCCCGGGCGGCAAGCTCAGCCGCAAACGCTGGAAGGACGCGCTCACCGAGATCGGCGCCGAGTTCCAGCAGTTCGCCAACAAGTACCGGGCGCTGGGCTGGCATGAAGCGCTGGGCTCGTCGGGCACGCACAAGGCGATCAGCGAGATCTGCGCCACCATGAAGCTGAGCAAGGGCGCGATCACCGCCGAAGCCCTGCCACAGCTGCGCGACGAGCTGCTCAAGGCCAAGCGCATCGAAGACATCAACCTGCCCGGGCTGTCGGCCGACCGGCGGCCGATCATCGCCGGCGGCATCCTGGTGCTGGAGGCGGCCTTCCAGGCGCTGGGCCTGCAGAAGCTGCTGGTCAGCAAGGCGGCCATGCGCGAAGGCATCCTGTACGACATCCTGGGCCGCGCCAGCGAAAACGACCTGCGCGACGAATCGGTGGCCGCGCTGACCCTGCGCTACGGCATCGACATCGTGCAGGCCGACCGCGTCGAGCACACCGCGATGAACCTGCTGGCCCAGGTCGAAGACAGCTGGGGGCTGGACCCCGACGACGCGCGCATGCTCGGCTGGGCCGCGCGCCTGCACGAGCTGGGCCTGATGATCGCCCACAGCGGTTACCACGTGCACGGCAGCTACGTGCTGGAGAACTCGGACATCGCCGGCTTCTCACGGCAGGAACAGCAGCTGCTGGCCGCGCTGGTGCGCAGCCACCGCCGCAACATCTCCAAGTCGGCGTTCGAGGCCTTGCCCGAGCGCCTGCTGCAACCGGCGCGGCGCATGACGGCGCTGCTGCGGTTGGCGGTGCTGCTCAACCGCGCCCACGAAGAAACCCCGATGCCGGCGCTGGAACTCACCGCCGACGACACCCGCCTCTCGCTGATCCTGCCGCAGGCCTACATCGACGCGCGGCCGCTGCTGCGCGCCGACCTGATCGGTGAAACCGAAGGCATGGCCGGGCTGGGCGTGCAGTTCCGGCCGTTCGTGGCCTGAGGTCTCCGGCCCGCGCACCGACGCGGGCAGCCCCCTTGTCCATTCAGGACGGCGTCCTGGTTCCGGGCGCGTGTGAACCCACCTTATCCCCCCTTTCGCCGCCCGCCTCCCCCCGGCGCGCGGTGGCAGGGTCGTGTCCGTTCGCGGGCGGGACCCGCGGCCGGACGAGGGGCGAATTTGCGCGCCGGCCATGCCGCACTGCGTCAAATTGCTACATTTCGACACAAAGCGATACGCAGCGACCACTGAACCGCCACGACAAGTCATTGCTTCTCTTGCACTTTTGTCTCGCTCGTTACAAAGCCGTGAGAAATTCTTTGCGGACTATTTACAAAGTATTAACGACCGAGACTATGATCAAGGAACCGGCCTTCACACGGCCGGATTTTTGGGAACGCGGGAACTTGGGCCCGCCGACTCTTTTTGATCCAGTTCCAACCGAGAGAGAGAGCCACATGAATTCACGCACCAACGTACTGGGGCAGGCAATCCGCTACGCCCTGGTCGCCGGCACCGCAGGCCTGATGGCCGCCCCGGCGATGGCACAGGACGCGCCGGCCGCTACCAACCTTGACCGCATCGAGATCACCGGTTCGCGCATCCGCCAGGTTGACGTGGAAACCGCACAGCCGGTGTTTGCGATCAGCCGCAACGATATCGAACGCCAGGGCTTCAGCTCGGTGGCCGACATCCTGCAGAACGTGACCGCGATGGGCAGCCCGACGATCAGCCGCGCCAACGCGCTGACCGCCGGTGAGAATGCCGGCGGCACCTACATCGACATGCGCAACCTGGGCACCCAGCGCACGCTGGTGCTGGTCAACGGCAAGCGCCTGGGCATCAGCACCTCCGGCTACCAGGACGTCTCTACGCTGCCGGTCTCGGCGGTGGAGCGCATCGAAGTGCTGAAGGACGGCGCCTCGGCCATCTACGGCTCCGATGCCATGGCCGGCGTGGTCAACATCATCACCCGCAGCAACGTCACCGGCGTCACCGCCAACGTCTACCACGGCCAGTACAGCGAAGGCGACGGCGCGCGTGACCGCTTCGACGTGGTTGCCGGCTGGAGCAACGACCGCGTCTCGCTGACGCTGTCGGCCGAGCATTCCGAAGAAAAGGCCGTGTGGGCCGCCGACCGTGGCTTCAGCGCCTACGGCCTGACCGACCGCCACGCCGACAACCTGACCAACTGGGCCACCATCAGCCAGTACGGCCAGTTCACCGGCCTGAAGGGTCGCCCGGGCTGCACCAACGCCACCGCGGGCTGCAACTACTCGCTCAACCGCGGCACCGATCCGACCAACCCGGCCAACTATCACCTGACCGACCCGACCGGGTTCACCGGTGATGTCAGCAACTCCAACGACCAGATGCACGTCAGCTATCCGGTCAAGCGCGATTCGGTGTACTTCGACGGTCGCTTTGCGATCACCGACAACATCAACTTCCGCACCGAGCTGGGCTACAACAAGCGCACCTCGGACCGCCAGATCGCCGGTTACCCGCTGCAGTCCAGCACTGCCGGCGTCGGCTCGATGTCGATCGACAGCTACTTCAACCCGTTCGGTCGCCAGCACGGTTACGCCACGCCGACGGCGGTCGCGTGGAACCGCCGTACCTGGGAAGTGCCGCGCGTCACCACCAGCGAGCTGAAGACCTACCGTGCGGTGGCCTCGTTCGATGGTTCGTTCGACATCGGCGAGCGCTACTTCGATTGGGAAGTGGGCTACCAGTACAACCGCAATGAGCTGGAGTCGGTGGCTACCGGCAACCTGCACAAGGGCCGTGTCGCCGCTGCGGTGGGCCCGTCGTTCTACAACGCTGCCACCGGCAAGGTGCAGTGCGGTACCCCGGGCGCGCCGATCGATCCCGCCACCTGCAAGCCGTGGAACCCGCTGGTGCCGTACGGCACGATCGACCCGAACGGCCTGGACGGCAATGCCGAGCTGCAGGAATGGCTGTTCCCGCCGGAGCTGACCAAGGGCCAGACCACGACGAAGAACTTCTTCGCCAACATCGCCGGTTCGATCGTCACCCTGCCGGCAGGCGACCTGGGCTTCGCGTTCGGCGTTGAAAGCCGCAAGGAAGTGGGCAAGTACGTGCCCGATCCGCTGGCCCAGACCGGTGCCACCACCAACCTGGCCGCTGGCCCGACCGGTGGTGACTACCAGGTCAACGAAGCCTATCTGGAAGTCAACGTTCCGGTGCTGGCCGACCTGCCGGGTGCCAAGGAACTGACCTTGAACGCGGCCACCCGCTTCTCGGATTACGACACCTTCGGCAACACGCTCAACAGCAAGTTCGGCTTCAAGTGGAAGCCGATCGACCAGCTGCTGGTCCGTGGTACCTGGGCCGAGGGCTTCCGCGCGCCGACCATCAACGATCTGTACGGTGGCGGTTCGCAGACCTTCGCGCAGTTCAGCGATCCGTGCGACACCCAGTTCGGTGCGTCCAAGACCAGCGCCGAAGTCCGCGCGCGCTGCGCCCGCGACATCGCCAACGCCGATACGTTCCGCCAGCTGCGCCAGGGCAACCAGCCGGTCGCCACCGCGACCGACGCCACCCCGGTGCCGTTCACCAACGGCTCCAACCCGTTGCTGACCCCGGAAACCTCGACCAGCAAGACCCTGGGCGTGGTGTGGAGCCCCACCTTCATCAGCAACTTCAACATTGCGTTGGACTGGTGGAAGATCCGCATCGACAACACGATCATCGCCGATTCCCCGACGCAGATCCTGATCGACTGCTACGAGCAGGGCATTGATTCGCGTTGCACCCGCTTCACCCGTGACCCGTCCAACGGCATCGTCACCGACCTGCAGTTCGGCAACCGCAACGCCGGCTTCCTGCAGACCGAAGGTTACGACCTGGACGTGAGCTACCGCGTGGACACCGGCTACGGCAAGCTGAGCGCCAACTGGGCCAGCACCTACGTCAGCGAGAACATCTACCGTTCGACCGACGACAGCAAGGTGGTTCCGACCCCGACCAACGGCATCGGCAGCGGCTTCCGCATCCGCTCCAACCTGTCGCTGGGCTGGGACCTGGAGAACTTCGGCGTGACCTGGACCGCGCGTTACTATTCCGGCGTGAAGGAACAGTGCGTGGACATCACCAGGTACCCGGGCGAGTGCTCCGATCCGGGCGTCTACGCTCCCTGGTACAAGGGCGCGCGCAACTACAACGAGCGTGGTTCGGTCACCTTCCACGACCTGCAGTTCCGCTACAACCTGCCGTGGGATGCCACCGTGTCGGTCGGCGCCAACAACGTGTTCGACAAGCTGGGTCCGGTCATGTACAGCAAGCCGAACTCGGCCTTCTCGTACTACGGCGGCTATGACATCGGTCGTTTCGTCTACATGAAGTACCAGCAGCGCTTCTGATCGTTGCCGGGTAGTACCGCAACACCCAACCACGGCCCTTCGGGGCCGTGGTTTTTTTGTGTTTCTTCTCCCCTCTGAGGGGAGCGCCTTGTTGCAAGGCCGTCGCAGAGTGAGCATGACGCTACGCGGGTGCACGGGCACCGTTTGATCGGCTGGCGACTCCGATCGGCCGGTCGCGAGCGGGAGGGCCCCGTAGCAGCCGGTAGGCCCCTGGCGCAAATGTCCCCCGGCCGCGTGGCGGCCTCCTCCTTTATTTTGCCCAGGGGCCTACCGGCTGCTACGGGGCTCGGCTTGCGGTGCGCAGGTGGATGCCACGCTTTTTTTGACGCTTGTCGGTGGGTCGGGCGCTGGGTCCCCATGCCCTTGGAGGCGAAATAAAGGAGGAGGTGGC
>Ga0160450_100457_pt1 | contig 24537 bp, 22 predicted proteins | sample HID1975K_E1MG_FD_108257 | JGI IMG/M metagenome (GOLD analysis project Ga0160450, IMG submission 108257) | Enriched soil microbial communities from UW Madison campus, WI, USA - HID1975K_E1 MG | ecosystem: Environmental > Terrestrial > Soil > Unclassified | place: USA: Madison, Wisconsin...
CACCGAGAAGAGCGAGATCGAGGCGATGGGCATCGCCACGTTCAACGCCAAGTCGCGCGAGTCGGTGCTCGCCTACACGCGCGAGTGGGAGGACTACGTCACGCGCCAGGCGCGCTGGGTCGACTTCGAGCGCGGCTACAAGACGCTCGATCTCACGTACATGGAATCCGTGCTGTGGGCGTTCAAGACGATCTACGACAAGGGCCTCGCGTACGAGGGCCACCGCGTGCTGCCGTACTGCTGGCGCGACGAGACCCCGCTCTCGGCGCACGAGCTGCGCATGGACGACGACGTCTACAAGATGCGCCAGGACCCGTCGGTCACGATCACCTTCCCGCTCACCGGCGTCAAGGCCGAGGCGCTCGGTCTCACCGGCGTGCGCGCGCTCGCGTGGACGACGACGCCGTGGACGCTGCCCACGAACCTGGCGCTCGCCGTCGGGCCCGACATCCGCTACGTCGTCGTGCCCGGCGGCCCGAACGGCGCCGCCGACGTCCCCGCGGGCGACGACCCCGAAGGCGCGACCGCGCACCGCTACCTGCTCGCCGAGGAGCTGCTCGCCGGCTACGCCAAGGACCTCGGCTACGAGTCGGCGGAGGCGGCTCGTGACGCCGTGGAGCAGAGCGTGCTCGGATCCGAGCTCGAAGACGTCACGTACGACCGCCTCTTCGACTACTACGCCGACGCCTCGATCTGGAGCACCGGCAACGCGTGGCGCATCCTCGTCGACGACTACGTGACCACCGGCGACGGCACCGGCATCGTGCACCAGGCTCCGGCCTTCGGTGAGGACGACCAGCGGGTGACCGAGGCCGCCGGCATCCCGCTCATCATGAGCCTGGACGACGGCGGACGCTTCCTGCCGCAGGTGACCGATGTCGCCGGCGAGCTGTGGATGGACGCCAACCGCCCCCTGATCCGACTGCTGAAGCAGGACGGCCGACTCCTGCGCGAGGCGAGCTACGAGCACTCGTACCCGCACTGCTGGCGCTGCCGGAACCCCCTCATCTACCGCGCGGTGTCGAGCTGGTTCGTGCGTGTCACCGACATCAAGGACCGCATGATCGCCGGCAACGAGCAGATCACGTGGGTGCCCGAGAACGTCAAGCACGGCCAGTTCGGCAAGTGGCTCGAGGGTGCACGCGACTGGTCGATCAGCCGCAACCGCTACTGGGGCTCGCCGATCCCGGTGTGGAAGAGCGACGACCCGGAGCACCCGCGCGTCGACGTCTACGGCTCGCTGGAGGACCTCGAGCGCGACTTCGGGCGCCTCCCGACCAACGCGGACGGCGAGGTCGACCTGCACCGTCCGTACATCGACGAACTCACGCGTCCGAACCCCGATGACCCGACCGGCACGAGCATGATGCGCCGCATCGAGGACGTCTTCGACGTGTGGTTCGACTCGGGCTCGATGCCCTACGCACAGGTGCACTACCCGTTCGAGAACCAGCAGTGGTTCGACGAGCACTCGCCGGCGGACTTCATCGTCGAGTACATCGGCCAGACACGCGGCTGGTTCTACGTCATGCACGTGCTGTCGACTGCGCTCTTCGACCGGCCGGCGTTCACCGGGGTGTCGTGCCACGGCATCGTGCTCGGCAGCGACGGGCTGAAGATGTCGAAGTCGCTGCGCAACTACCCCGACGTCAGCGAGGTGTTCGACCGCGACGGATCCGACGCGATGCGCTGGTTCCTGATGTCGAGCTCGGTGCTGCGCGGCGGCAACCTCATCGTGACCGAGGAGGGGATCCGCGCGGGCGTGCGCGAGTTCCTGCTGCCGGTGTGGAACGCGTGGTACTTCTTCGCGACCTACGCCAACGCGGCCGGCGGCGCCGGCGGCGAGGGCTACCAGGCGTCGTGGCGCACCGATTCGACCGACGTGCTCGACCGGTACATCCTGGCGCTCACGGGCGATCTCGTACGCGACGTGGCGGCCGACCTCGACGTGCTCGACTCGACGCTCGCGGCGGCCAAGCTGCGGGACTTCACCGAGGCGCTGACCAACTGGTACATCCGTCGTTCGCGCGACCGGTTCTGGGTGGGCGTCTCCGACGACCCGAAGAGCCGCGAGGCGTTCGACACGCTGTACACGGTGCTCGAGACGCTGACCCGTGTCGCCGCGCCGCTCATCCCGCTCGTGGCCGAGAAGGTCTGGCAGGGCCTCACCGGCGGCCGGAGCGTCCATCTGCAGGACTGGCCGGACGCCGAGCTGTTCCCCGAGGCCGCTGACATCCGCACCGCGATGGACGCGGTGCGCGAGGTGTCGAGCGTCGCGAACGCGCTGCGCAAGAAGGAGGGGCGCCGGGTGCGCCTCCCGCTGCCGCGGCTCACGGTCGCGGTTCCGGATGCCGCCGCCCTGGCTCAGTTCGACGGCATCCTGCGCGACGAGCTCAACGTCAAGGCCGTCGAGCTGATCGAGCTCGCCGACGACCTGTCGGCCCGCTACGGCATCAGCAAGCGGCTGAGCGTCAACGCGCGCGCCGCCGGCCCGCGTCTCGGCAAGCAGGTGCAGCACGTCATCGCCGGCGCGAAATCCGGAGTGTGGGAGGAGCGCGACGGCGTCGTCGTCGTCGACGGCGTCGCGCTGCAGGAGGGCGAGTACGAACTCACGCTCGAAGCGGGCGGCGTCGACGAGGGCACGGCGATCGCGCTGCTCGCCGAGGGCGGATTCGTGCTGCTCGACACGGCGACCACGCCTGAGCTGGAGGCCGAGGGGCTCGCGCGCGATGTCATCCGCGCCGTGCAGGACACCCGCAAGGCCGCCGGGTTCGACGTCAGCGACCGCATCCGGCTGACGCTGGTCTTCGACGACGCCGAGGACGGCTCGGCGGTGCAGTCCGCGTTCGACGTCGCCGACGTCGCGGGCGAGACGCTCGCCGTCGAGCACGCCGTGCTCGTCGCGCCCGACGCCCTCGTCGACAGCCACGATCACCAGGCCACCTTCCCCGCGGGCACATTCGCCAACCGGGGCGAGTTCACCGTGGCCGTCACGAAGGCGGAGGCATCGGCATGAGCGATCGCGACCGACGGAGGGCCGACGCGGTCTACGAGTCCCTGCTGCAGCGGCAGGGGGAGCGGTGGGTGCAGCCACGGGTGGAGCGCACGCGTCGCGTGCTCGAGCTGCTCGACGACCCGCAGCGGACGTACCGCGTCGTGCACGTCACGGGCACGAACGGCAAGACGTCGACGAGCCGCATGATCGAGAGCCTCGTCCGTGCCCACGGACTGCGCACCGGCCTGTTCACGAGCCCGCACCTCGAGCGCTTCACCGAGCGCATCATGGTCGACGGCGAACCGATCGACGACGCCGCGATCGCGGACGCGTGGGACGAGATCGCCCCGTTCGTCGACATCGTGGATGCCGAGCTCGAGGCCGCCGGCGACGCGCCGCTCACGTTCTTCGAGCTGCTCACGGTGCTGGCGTTCGTGGCGTTCGCCGATGCGCCGATCGACGTCCTCGTGCTCGAGGTGGGCATGGGCGGATCGTGGGATTCGACGAACACCGCGGACGGCGACGTGGCGGTGTTCGCGCCCATCGACCTCGACCACGCCGATCGGCTCGGCGACACCATCGCCGAGATCGCCACGGTGAAGGCCGGCATCATCAAGGACGGCGCAGCGGTCGTCTCGGCGCGGCAGGATGCCGCGGCCGAGCGCGTCCTGCGTGCGGCCGCGGAGGCACGCGGTGCGTCCATCGCCTTCGAGGGCGGGGAGTTCGCGCTCGCGCAGCAGCGGCTCGCCGTCGGCGGCCAGCAGATCACCGTGCGCGGACTCGCGGGCACGTACGAGGATGAGTACCTCCCGCTGTACGGCGCCCACCAGGGCTTCAACGCGGCGCTCGCGATCGCCGCGGTGGAGTCGCTCGTCGGCGGCGGCACTCAGCCGATCGCCGGCGACGTGCTCGCGGACGGCCTCGGCGCCGTGACCTCGCCCGGCCGGCTGCAGCTGGTCGGTGCGGCGCCGACGGTGCTCGTCGATGCCGCGCACAACCCGCACGGCGCGCGCGCACTCGTGACCGCGCTGCGGGAGTCGTTCGACTTCGACGAGTGGGGCGTGGTGCTGGGCGTGCTCTCCGACAAGGACGCCTCCGGCATCGTCGACGCGCTCGCCCCGGTCGCCGCGCACGTGTTCGCCACGGCTCCCGACTCGGAGCGCGCGGAGGACGCCGACGCGATCGCGGACCTCGCAGAGGCGCACGACCTTCGGGTGTCGGTGCATCGCGATCTCGCGGACGCCGCCGACGCGGCACGGGCGTGGGCCGCGGCATCCGATCGGCGCGCCGTCGTCATCGCGGGCTCGGTCGTGCTCGCCGGTGAGGCGCTCGCACTGTCGGCGGCCGGGGACTGGAAGGGCGGGTGGAGCGAGTGAGCGCCGCGGATCCCGGGGCTGCTGCGCCGAAGCAGCGCATCCGTCGTGCCCGCGGTGCGGAGGAGTCGCTGGCGACCATCGTGCTCGGCTTCGAGTCGATCATCGCGTTCCTCGGCGGACTCGTCGTCTACGGGCTGAAGGCTCTTCCGGACGGGATCGAGCCGTGGTGGGGGATCGTGGCCGGCGGCCTCGTGGCCCTGCTGATGATCGCGACGACACGGGTGACGCGGTACCGCTGGGGCATCGTGCTCGGGTGGGCGCTGCAGGCCGTCGTGCTGCTCGGCGCGCTCCTCGTCCCGGCGCTCGCGATCGTCGCGGTGATTTTCGGCGTCATGTACGGGTATGCCACCATCAAGGGGGCCGCTCTCGACCGGCGCAACGCGCGCATCGCCGCCGACTCCGCCGAGTAGCGGTCCCCTCGAAGAAGTCCGATCCGAACGGAGACCCCCATGGCCACCGAAGAGACCCTCGTCCTCGTCAAGCCGGACGGCGTCGCCCGCGGCCTCACCGGCGCGATCCTCGCCCGTATCGAGGCGAAGGGGTATGCGCTGGTCGACATCCGCCTCGTCGAGCCCGACCGTGAGACGCTCGAGCGCCATTACGCCGAGCACGAGGGCAAGCCCTTCTACGAGCCGCTCCTCGAGTTCATGATGTCGGGCCCGTCGGTGGCGATCCGTCTCGCCGGCAACCGCGTGATCGAGGGCTTCCGCTCGCTCGCGGGCACGACCGACCCGACGACCGCCGCCCCCGGCACGATCCGCGGCGACTTCGGCCGCGACTGGGGACTGAAGGTGCAGCAGAACCTGGTGCACGGGTCCGACAGCCCCGAGTCGGCTGCGCGCGAGCTCGACATCTGGTTCTGACCACTGCGAAAGACGCGGGGCGCACTCTTTTGAGTGCGCCCCGCGTCTTCGTGCGCGGACGACGCGGGGTCAGAACAGCGTCCCGAGGATGTTCAGCTGCAGCTGCGCGGCGCCGAAGATGATCACGTAGCCGGCGATGACGATCAGCGGCACCCACCCCGCGATCGCGTCGCCGAACTTCTTGAGGGCCCCGCCGGCCAGTCCCGCGCGGAGGTTGCGCACCGTGACCGCGAGGAACATCGGGATGGTGACGAGGTAGACCAGCGAGCACCAGGGGCACAGCGTGCCGATGTCGAAGATGCTCTGGAACGCCAGCCAGTACACGAACGAGATCGCGAACAGCAGCCCCGCGTTGAAGACCCACCAGAACCAGTCGGCGAACCGGGCGCGCGCGAGCAGGGCGAAGCCCACGACCACAGGGGCGGGGAACATCATGAGGCCCAGGATCGGGTTCGGGAAGCCGAAGACGCTGCCCTGCCACGACTCGATGTTCTTGCCGCAGTTGACGACCCCGTTCAGGTTGCAAGTCAGCGCGGCGTCGGGGTTCTTCAGCAGGTTGATGTCGTCCATCGTGAGTGCGAACGACGCGAGGAGGCCCAGCAGCCCGCCGACGATCAGCAGGATCGCGAGCGCGTAGTGGGGCCGCGCCTCCGGGCGCTCGACGGGGGTATCAGCCATGCTCGGATTATGGCATCGACGCCTGCGTGGAAACCTGTTCCCGGGCCGTGCGAAACCTGCGGCGCGGCGCGAATGGGCAATCTGCCGGGGGAAGTGCGATAATGGGGGTCGATGACAAGCGGCCGCGCCGCGACGATCATCACCAGAAGACTTCAGGGCGACGAATGCCCTTGGCAGTGCGAGCATCCGCCTAGCGCCGGACCTCCACTGCAGACCGAGTGAGTTCGCGGCACCGCCCCGTCCAGAGGGCATGGGCGGCGCCGCACGAGATTTCGCCGGGCGACGCGCGGTGTCGCCCCGCTAGGAGTACGCCAGTGATGGCTGATGGAACCGATGCAGAATTCACCCCTCAGACCGACTCGGACGCTCCGCTAGCCGCGGACGCCGGATCGCAGGCGGCCGCCGAGGCGGCGCCGGTCGACGAGACCGTCACCGAGCCGGCTCTTGAGGAGGTCGCGGTGGATGCCGCACCCGACGCCGCCGTTCCGGCTGAGGCCGCCGGCGACGCGGGGGAGACGCCCGAGGACGCGGAAGCCACTGCCACCGCGGAGTCCGAGGCCGTTGAGGCTCCCGAGCCGGCCGCGGCCGCGACCACCGACCCTGAGACCACCGATTCGGAGGCCGAGCAGGCCCCGGAGGCTCCCGCGGCGGAGCCCGAGACCGCGGAGGAGCCCTCCGGCCCCGCCACCGCCGCGAGCCTCGGGCTGCTGCCCGAGGTCTTCGTCTCGGCCGTGTCGACCGACCTGCACTTCTATGCCCCGGCGTTCACGGTGCTCCCCGCGCGGCCCGGCCGCGAGCCGCAGCCCGAACCCGAGGCCGCGACCACCGGCACGTCGCGGCGGCGCAACCGCCGTCGTGGCGGCGAGGGCAGGGACGAGGCATCCACCCCGTCCGAGCCGTCGCAGCCGCGCCAGCGCGCGGTCGAGCTCATCACCGAGCCGCAGCGCATCAAGGGCTCGACGCGCCTGGAGGCCAAGAAGCAGCGCCGTCGGGACGGCCGTGAGGCCGGCCGGCGCCGCGCCGTCGTGACCGAGGCGGAGTTCCTCGCGCGCCGCGAGGCCGTCGACCGCGACATGATCGTTCGCTCGCGCAACGGCCGCATCCAGATCGCCGTGCTCGAAGACAACGTGCTCGTCGAGCACTACGTCGCCCGCAACCAGGACGCGTCGCTCATCGGAAACGTGTACCTCGGCCGCGTGCAGAACGTCCTGCCCAGCATGGAGGCCGCGTTCGTCGACATCGGCCGCGGCCGCAACGCCGTGCTGTACTCGGGCGAGGTGGATTGGGATGCCGTCGAGACGGGCAACCAGCCGCGCCGCATCGAGCTCGCTCTCAAGACCGGCGACCGCGTCCTCGTGCAGGTCACGAAGGACCCGGTGGGCCACAAGGGCGCCCGCCTGACCAGCCAGATCTCGCTTCCGGGCCGCTACCTCGTGTACGTGCCGGGCGGCAACATGAACGGCATCTCGCGCAAGCTGCCCGACACCGAGCGCGCGCGTCTGAAGAAGATCCTCAAGGAGGTGCTCCCCGAGTCGTCGGGCGTGATCGTGCGCACGGCCGCCGAGGGCGCCACCGAGGACCAGCTGACCCGCGATGTGCAGCGTCTCACCAACCAGTGGGAGCACATCTCGAAGCAGATCGAGACCATCCAGGCGCCGGCGCTGCTGCACTCCGAGCCCGACCTGCTCGTCAAGATCGTCCGCGACGTCTTCAACGAGGACTTCTCGAAGATGCTCATCCAGGGCGAGGACGCGCACCACACCATCTCGAAGTACCTCGAGTCCGTCGCGCCCGACCTGCTGGAGCGCGTCGAGCGCTTCGAGGGCGACCACGACCCGTTCGACGAGTTCCGCGTCACGGAGCAGATCGAGAAGGCGCTGGATCGCAAGGTCTGGCTGCCGTCCGGCGGTTCGCTCGTGATCGACCGCACCGAGGCGATGACGGTCGTCGACGTGAACACCGGCAAGTTCGTCGGCTCCGGCGGCAACCTCGAAGAGACCGTCACCAAGAACAACCTCGAGGCCGCGGAAGAGATCGTGCGCCAGCTGCGCCTACGCGACATCGGCGGCATCATCGTCGTCGACTTCATCGACATGGTGCTCGAGTCCAACCGCGACCTCGTGCTGCGCCGCCTCGTGGAGTGCCTGAGCCGCGACCGGACGAAGCACCAGGTCGCCGAGGTGACGTCGCTCGGCCTCGTGCAGATGACGCGCAAGAAGCTGGGGCTCGGCCTGCTCGAGACCTTCAGTGAGCCGTGCGAAGTCTGCGCGGGCCGCGGCCTGATCGTGCATCACGACCCGGTCGTCAAGCACCGCGCCCCGGGCGCCGGTGCGGCCCCCCAGGGAGGCGGACGCCGTCCGCGCGGCGGCAACAGCCCCGCCCCGGCGTCGAACGGCTCGGGCGGGACCCACGTCATCACCGAGGGCATGAAGTCCGCCCTCGCCCAGATCGCGGCATCCACGATCCACCACACGGACGAGGCGGCGCCGGCTGCAGCGGTCGTGGAGGAGGTCCCCGCCGAGCGGCCGAAGAAGCCGCGCAAGAAGCGCTCGGAGGCGGCGGCCAAGCATCCCGCGGCGAAGAAGGAGCCGAAGACCGAGAAGGACATGCTCCTGGACTCGGTGCTCAACGCTCTGCCCGAGCCGAAGGCCCCGGGCCAGGGACGCTCGCGGCGCCGCGTGACGACCGCGGCCCTCACGGGCACGCCGGTGCCGCACACGCCCACAGAGGACTGATCCGCGGGCCGTCAGGGCACGCACTGTCGCCCCGGGTCCTCCGGTCGCTAATCTTGGCGGCGGGGACCTGGGGAGGGCGCCATGGCGCGCTTTGTGTTCGTCACATGGGACGGCGGCGGAAATCGCATGCCCACCGTCGCGATCGCGCGCGCCCTCCAGCAGCGAGGTCATGACGTGCTGGTGCTCGGGCACGATTCGCAGGCCGACGCGTACCGCGATGCCGGGCTGGCCTTCACGGCCTACGCGAGCCGGCCCGGATTCGTGCTCGACGCGGGTCCGCGGGGACTCCTTCGCCTCGTGTTCGACCACGGCATCGCCGACGACACCGTGTCGCTCCTGGTCGAGTTCCCGGCCGACGTCGTGGTCGTCGACTGCCTGCTGATCGGCGTTCTCGACACGCTCGACCGCATGGGGCGGCGTTACGCGGTGCTGGAGCACACGCTGCACGGATTCCTCGTGTCGGGGATGCGGGCGCTCGGGGCGATCGGCTGGGTGCGGGGCGTACGGGTCGGCGCGGCGCGGTCGCACGCGATGCCGATCGTCGTGGCATCCGTCCCGGGCCTGATGGCGCCCTTCGCGCCGCAGCCGCCGCTGTCGGCGAGTCCCGGCGCGGTCGTGTACGCGGGGGCCATGACGGCGGCCGTGGCCGCGACGCCCACGGAGCCCACGGTCGTGATGAGCCTCAGCACCCACCGTTTCCCTGATCTCGTCACGACCTGGCAGCGCGTCCTCGACGCCGCCGACTCGCTCGACGTCCGCGTCGTGGCCACCCTGGGTCCCGCGATCTCGGTCACCGAGCTGCGCGTCCCGCGCACCGTCGAGGTGCGCGAGTGGATGCCGCACCACGAGCTGTTCCCGTCCGCGTCGGTTCTCGTGGGGCACGGCGGGCACGGCACCACGCTCGCCGCGCTCGCGCACGGCGTCCCGGTGCTCGCGCTGCCGCTCGACGGGACCTCGGACCAGCCCCGCGTCGGGCGCGCAGTGGCGCGGGCGGGCGTGGGGCTCACGATGTCGCGCCGTTCGGACCCCGCGGTGATCCGGGCGGCGATCCTCGGACTGCTCGCCGATCCGGTTGCGCGTGAGCGCGCTCAGCGACTGGGCGAGGCGGTGCGGGCCCTCGACGGCCCGGCGCGGGCGGCCGAGGTGCTGGAGATGTCGGCGGTCGCCTGACGCGACGTCAGCGCCGGTCGCGGGCGCGTACGCGCAGACCTGACGCGATGAGCCGGCGCACGAGTTCGTGCCCGTCGACGTGCGCCGCGCCGGCGGCGATCAGGCGGGCATGAGCCTCTTCGGGCACGTCGTAGTGGTCGAGGTCGAACCCGCGCCGTGGAATCCCGTTCGCGGCGGCGAACGCGTGGAGCTCGGCGATCGACTCGTCGCTCACCAGATGCGCCCACAGCCGTCCGTGGGCGGGCCACTGCGGGTCGTCGATCAGGATGGTCACGTCCAGATACTATTCATCCGTGGCGACGACACCCGGTCGTGCGCTTTCGCGGAGTGTTCCGGCATCTGGTAAAGTAGACCCTTGGTGCGTCGAGACATCCGCACCAAGTCTTTGTTGACGTCCTGAGCGCGTGCGCGTGCTCCCAGAAGAAACAGGTGTGAAGTGGTTTACGCAGTTGTGCGCGCCGGCGGCCGGCAGGAGAAGGTTGAGGTCGGCACGATCGTCGTCCTCGACCGCCAGGCCGCGAAGGTCGGCGACAAGATCGAGCTCCCCGCGGTGCTCTTCGTCGACGGCGACGCCGTGACGACCGACGCTGAGAAGCTCGCGAAGGTCACCGTGACCGCCGAGGTGCTCGGCGAGGAGCGCGGCCCGAAGATCGTGATCCAGAAGTTCAAGAACAAGACCGGCTACAAGAAGCGCCAGGGGCACCGTCAGGACCTCACGCGCGTCAAGGTCACCGGCATCAAGTAAGCCACAGGAGACGCAGAGATGGCACACAAAAAGGGCGCAAGCTCCACCCGCAACGGTCGTGACTCCAACGCTCAGCGCCTCGGCGTGAAGCGTTTCGGCGGCCAGGCCGTCAACGCCGGCGAGATCATCGTCCGTCAGCGTGGCACGCACTTCCACCCGGGCGCCAACGTCGGCCGCGGTGGCGACGACACGCTGTTCGCGCTGGCTGCGGGCTCGGTCGAGTTCGGTCACAAGGGCGGCCGCAAGGTCGTCAACATCGTGGCTGCGGCGGAGTAATCCACCGGGTTCACACACACTTCGAGGAGGGGGCGGGCTTCGGCTCGCCCCTTCCCTTTACTCTGGGGAGCACCCAGGCCTGAGGGGGACCGCATGGTCACGTTCGTCGATCGCGTGACGCTGCATCTGAGCGCGGGCAAGGGCGGCAACGGCTGCGTGTCGGTCAAACGCGAGAAGTTCAAGCCGCTCGCCGGCCCCGACGGCGGGAACGGCGGCCACGGCGGCGACGTCGTGCTGGTCGCCGACCCGCAGGTCACGACGCTCCTCTCGTACCACCACTCGCCGCACCGCTCGGCGGGCAACGGCGGGTTCGGGATGGGCGACCACCGTTCGGGCGCGCTCGGCGAGTCGCTGGAGCTGCCGGTCCCGGTGGGGACCGTGGTGAAGGACCCGTCGGGCGAGACCATCGTCGACATGATCGAGCCGGGCATGCGGTTCGTCGCCGCGCCCGGCGGCCTGGGCGGACTCGGCAACGCCGCGCTCGCGACGCCCAAGCGCAAGGCCCCGGGCTTCGCGCTCCTGGGCACGCCGGGCTGGACGGGCGACGTCCTCCTCGAGCTGAAGACGGTCGCCGACGTCGCGCTCGTCGGTTTCCCGTCGGCCGGCAAGTCGAGCCTCATCGCCGCCATCTCGGCCGCACGCCCCAAGATCGCGGACTACCCGTTCACGACGCTGCACCCGAACCTCGGCGTCGTACAGGCGGGCGACACGCGCTTCACCGTCGCGGACGTGCCCGGCCTCATCGAGGGCGCCAGCGAGGGCAAGGGCCTCGGTCTCGAGTTCCTGCGGCACGTCGAGCGCTGCACCGCGCTCGTGCACGTGCTCGACTGCGCGACGCTCGAGCCCGGCCGCGACCCGCTGACGGATCTCGACGTCATCCTCGCCGAGCTCGCGGCGTACCCGGTGCCGGAGGGCCAGCTGCCGCTGCTGGAGCGACCCCAGCTCGTCGCTCTCAACAAGGTCGACGTGCCCGAGGCCAAGGACCTCGCCGACCTCGTGCGCCCCGACCTCGAGGAGCGCGGCTTCCGCGTGTTCGAGATCTCGACGGTGAGCCACGAGGGACTGCGCCCGCTCACCTTCGCCCTGGGCGACATCGTGGCGACGCATCGCGTCGAGCAGGCCGCAGCTCCGGCGCCCGAGCGGATCGTGATCCGGCCCAAGGGCGCCGACAAGGAGTTCACCATCCGCGTCGAAGGCGGCACGTACGGGAACGTCTACCGCATCCTCGGCGACAAGCCGCTCAAATGGGTCCAGCAGACCGACTTCCAGAACGAGGAGGCCGTCGGGTACCTGGGCGACCGTCTCGAGAAGCTCGGCGTCGAGAACGAGCTGTACCGCGCCGGCGCCGTGCCGGGTGCGACGGTCGTCATCGGCGAGGGCGACGGCATCGTCTTCGACTGGGAGCCGTCGGTGTCGTCCACGGCCGAGCTGATGACGGCACCGCGAGGCACTGACCCGCGTCTGCTGCGGAGCTCCCGCCGCACGACGTCGCAGCGCCGTGACATGTACCACGACATGATGGACGCGAAGGCGGAGGCCCGCGCCGAACTCGAAGCGGAGCGACTCGCCGAGCGCGGCCCGAGCCCCGAGTGGGACGACGAGGACGACGAGTGAGCACACGCGAGCGCGGTGACATCCGCACCGCGCGCCGCGTGGTGGTGAAGGTCGGCTCGTCGTCGATCAGCGGCGAGAACGCCCACAAGATCCGTCCGCTCGTCGACGCCCTCGCCGCTGCGCACGGCCGCGGCACCGAGGTGGTCCTGGTGTCGTCCGGTGCCATCGCGACGGGCATGCCCTTCCTGCTCCTCGACGAGCGTCCGAGCGACCTCGCCACCCAGCAGGCTGCGGCCGCCGTCGGGCAGAACATCCTGATCTACCGCTACCAGGAGGCGCTTCGCCCGTTCCGGATCGTCGCAGGACAGGTGCTCCTGACCGCCGGGGACCTGGAGAACCCGACGCACCGCGAGAACGCGCGTCGCGCGATGGAGCGCCTGCTCGGCCTGCGCATCCTCCCGGTGGTCAACGAGAACGACACGGTGGCCACGCACGAGATCCGCTTCGGCGACAACGACCGGCTGGCGGCCCTCGTGGCTCAGCTGATCGGCGCCGATGCGCTCGTGCTGCTCAGTGACATCGAGTGCCTCTACACGCGCCCGCCGGACGAGCCCGGTGCGCTGCCGATCCCGCACGTCGCGTTCGGCGACGATCTGCACGGCTTCGAGTTCGGCTCCGTCGTGGTCAACAGCGTCGGCACCGGTGGCGCGGCCACGAAGGTGTCGGCGGCGCGCCTGGCCGCGGCATCCGGGATCGGCGTCCTGGTCACGAGCGCGGATCTGGTCGGCGAGGCCCTGTCGGGCGATGACATCGGCACGTGGTTCGAGCCGAACCCGGCGCCGGCGGCCTCGCCGATGACCGGTGCGGTGCGCACGGGCTGATCGCCCGGCTCCGGCCGTCCTAAACTGGGCGGATGACCACCACCGCCACCACGGCCCGCGAACGGATGCTCCTCGCGAAGGAAGCCGCGCGCAGCATCGGCCTGCTCGGCGACGTCGAGAAGCGCGATGCCCTGCTCGCGATCGCCGACGCGATCGAGGCCGGTGCGGCAGACATCGTCGCGGCGAACGCCGACGACCTGCAGCGGGGGAGCGAGAGCGGGCTCTCCGTCGCGCTGCAGGACCGCCTGCGGCTCGACGAGCCCCGGGTCGCAGCCCTCGCGGCCGCTGTGCGCGACATCGCCGCGCTGCCCGATCCGGTCGGGCGAGTGCTCGACGAGCGGACGCTCGACAACGGGGTGTCGCTCACCAAGGTCTCGGTGCCGTTCGGCGTGGTGGGGTCGATCTACGAGGCGCGTCCGAATGTGACCGTCGACATCGCGGCGCTCGCCCTGCGATCGGGCAACGCCGTCGTGCTGCGCGGCGGCACGGCCGCTGAGCTCACCAACGCCGCCCTCGTGGGTGCCATGCGCGGCGCGCTGGGGGACCGCGGCATCGACCCCGAAGCGATCCAGACCGTCGACGACTTCGGCCGCGAGGGAGCGCGCGAGCTCATGCACGCGCGCGGCATCGTGGATGTGCTGGTGCCGCGTGGCAGCGCCCAGCTGATCGAGACGGTCGTCACCGAGTCCTCGGTGCCCGTGATCGAGACGGGCGCGGGCGTCGTGCACATCGTGCTCGACGAGAGCGCGCCCTTGGAGTGGGCGCGCGACATCGTCGTCAACGCCAAGACGCAGCGCCCGAGCGTGTGCAACGCGGTCGAGACGGTGCTGGTGCATCGTGGCGCGGCGGAGCGTCTCGTCGGCCCGGTGGTGGCGGCGCTGCAGGAGAGCGGTGTCACCGTGCACGGCGATCCTGTGGTCGCACGCCTGGCCGCCGACGTCACCCCCGCGACGGAGGAGGACTGGGCGACCGAGTATCTGAGCCTCGACCTCGCGATGCGTGTCGTCGACGACCTCGACGACGCACTCGAGCACATCCGTCGATACTCGACGCATCACACCGAGTCGATCGTGACGCAGGATGCCGCCAGCGAGGCGCGCTTCCTCGCCGAGGTCGACTCCGCCGTCGTGATGGCCAACACCTCCACCCGATTCACCGACGGCGGCGAGTTCGGCTTCGGCGCAGAGGTGGGCATCTCGACGCAGAAGCTGCACGCCCGCGGCCCCATGGGGCTGGCCGAACTGACCAGCTCGAAGTGGCTGGCGCGCGGCGCCGGACAAGTCCGCGCGTGACGGAATAGACTGTTGCAGTCCCGCGCCCCAGAGGCGAACCCCGAAACGGAGCACGAATGACACTCGCCACGATCATCGCCATCGCCGCCGAAGAGGCGGAGCATACCGGCAACGTCGCCCTCGAGACCGTGGGCTACGGCATCGTGGCGGTCGTCGTGTTCGCCGCGCTGGCGCTGGTGACGCTGTCGTACCGCAACGTGGCCAACCGCCACTCGCAGAAGGCCGAGGCCTACGCGAAGGCGCACGCCAACGACGTCCAGCGATCGGGGCACGGCCACTGAGGCAGCCCGCATGGTCGGCACGGAGGCCTCGAGGATCGGGGTCATGGGCGGGACGTTCGATCCCATCCACCACGGTCACCTCGTCGCAGCGAGCGAGGTCGCTCAGTGGTTCGACCTCGACGAGGTCGTCTTCGTGCCCACTGGCGAGCCGTGGCAGAAGGCCGACGTCTCGCCGAGCGAACACCGCTATCTGATGACCGTCATCGCGACGGCATCCAATCCCCGCTTCACCGTGAGTCGGGTCGACATCGACCGCGACGGACCCACCTACACCATCGACACGCTCCGCGATCTGAAGGCCCAGCGCCCCGACGCGGAGCTGTTCTTCATCACGGGCGCAGACGCCATAGCGCAAATTCTCAGTTGGAGAGACCATGATGAGTTGTGGGATCTCGCCCACTTCGTCGCTGTGTCTCGCCCAGGACATGTGCTGAGCACGGACGGCCTGCCCAGCGACGACGTCAGTCAGCTCGAGATCCCCGCCCTCGCCATCTCGTCGACGGACTGCCGCGATCGGGTGGAGCGAGGACACCCGGTGTGGTACCTCGTGCCCGACGGGGTCGTCCAATACATTGCGAAGCATCATCTCTACCGGAGCAAGGAATGAGTACACCCGAGCAACCGGCATCGCCCGCCCTCACCCGCAAGCAGATCCGCGAGCTGCGGAACACGGGCTCGACGCCCGTGATCACCGCGGCACCGACGGAAGACGCGGCCCCCGAGGCCCCCGCACCTGTCGAACCCGCGGCGCCGACACCGCCGCCGGCGGCCGTCGTGCCCGTCTCGGCTGCGCCGTTCCCACGTCCGGCCGAGCCCGCCGTCATCGCGCCCGCGCCGGTCGCAGACTCGAGCGTCGACCTCGGCGTGTCGCCTCTGACGCGCCGTCAGGCACGCCAGCAGGAGCGCATCCGGACCGCATCGGTTCCCGTGATCACGCCCGAGGTCGTCGCCGCGCACGCCGCAGCGACGGGCGCCCCGGCCTTCGCGTTCGCCCCGTCGCCCGAACCGGCACCGGCTCCAGCCTTCGAGGAGCCGCGATTCGTGGAGCCGCAGGCGGTCGCAGAGCCCACGCCGGCGCTGTTCGTCGAGTCGACGGACTCCGGCGAGGTGAGCACCGACAGTGGCATGCACGCGCTGTTCGGGCTCCCGCGCGAGAGCGGAGCCGAGCCTGCTGCGCCTGCCGCCGCCGCTCCGGTCGCGGCCGCTCCGGTTGCCGCCGCGGCCGCGCCGCAGGTGTCGTGGATCCAGCCGCTGGCGGACGAGGACACCGGCATCGACACGTTCGATTCCGCCCTCGCGGGCGTCGAGGACCCGATCGCCGAGGAGCAGAAGGCCGTCGTGAGTCCGCTGTTCGGCGCCGGACTGCTCGAGGCGCAGGCGGAGACCCCGGCGACCGAGCCCGAGCCCGAGGCTCCGGAGTTCCCGCCGTCGTTCGACCAGCTGCTGTCGCGCACGACCGGGGCGATCGCCCTCCCGAGCGCGCTGATCGTCGCTCAAGCACCCGAGGTGTCGCCGCTCGTGGCGCCCGTCACCGCGACGGGCGAGGTCATCGTCACAGGCACGTTCAACCTGCCCGAGGGCCTCGGTTCGACGGGACACGCGAAGGGCACCGCCGACGGCAAGGAGATCGACGCGACGCTGGTCGACGGCGAGCTGCCGGTGCACTCGTCCCCGACGCCGATCGCCGCGAGCGCGGCCGTGAGCACGGTCAAGATGCCCGGCGAGGTCATCAAGCCCCCGGCCCCCGAGAAGGGCGGCAAGCTCATGATGTCGCTTGCCGTGACCGCGGGCGTGCTGGCCCTCGCCCTGGTGGGCGTCCTCATCCTCGCCTTCGTGACGGGAGTCTTCTGATGACCGCGACCGCACAGTCGCTCGACATGCTTCAGATCGCGGCGACGGCCGCCGATGCGAAGGGCGGCGAGGACCTCATCGCGCTGGACGTCTCGGAGCCACTGCCGCTCGTCGACATCTTCCTGCTCGTGACGGGGCGCAATGAGCGCAACGTCGCTGCGATCGCAGACGAGATCGAGGACAAGCTGCTGGAGGCCGGACACAAGCGCCTCCGCCGTGAAGGACGTCAGGAATCCCGCTGGGTGCTGATCGACTTCGGCGACCTCGTCGTCCACGTCTTCCACGAACAGGAGCGCGTGTACTACGGACTCGAGCGTCTGTGGAAGGACTGCCCTGTGGTCCCGATCCAGCTTCCCGCACGCGCGGGCGCCGAAGACTGACCGTGGTTCGGAGCACCCTTCGGGATGTTGTAAGCTAGACGAGTTGCCCCGCGAGAGCGGGGAAACGGTCAGGGCCTGTGGCGCAGCTGGTAGCGCACCTGCATGGCATGCAGGGGGTCAGGGGTTCGAGTCCCCTCAGGTCCACCAAGAAATCCCCCGGGAATCCCGGGGGATTTCGTCGTTTCGGCGTGCTGACACCCGGCGGGGAGCGATGCGTCGCCGCCACCGCCTCAGCCCTGCATCCGCGGGTCGTCGGTCGGGTCGCGATAGGGCCGGGGACAGCCGTCCTGGGCGGAAGCCGGGCGCAGCTCGAAGTGCCACGCCTCGTTGTCGTACGTGCGGCACAGACCGTAGGCCGCCCCGTGCGCGATCATCCAGTCCGCCGCGGCGTAGGGGCCGATGTCCACGGCCTCGCCGGCGACGTGCGCCGACGTGGCCGGAGTGGCGACCCAGCGCGCAGCCTCGGCCTCCGAACCGTATTGCACCACCGCCTCGCGCAGCAGCTGCTGCTGATACTCCGCCGACCGCCAGCCGCTGTTGACGCGGACCTCGACGCCCTGCTCGGCGGCGTCCGTCGCCGCCCGGCGCAGCGCATCGAGCAGCCCCGGCTGCAGGCGGGCGATGCCGGCGAGCGTGTCGTCGAACGGACTCGCGGCGTCGGACAGGACGCCGTCGGCCTCGGTGACGGCTCCGTCCCGCGTCTCATCGACCTGGGGCGTCGTCGCGCCGGGGGAGGGTCCCTCGGCGGCCGCGGACCGGTACGCGACGATCGCCACAGCGGCGGCCAGGATCACCGCGAGCGCGATGACGAGGCCCAGGAGCGTGCGACGGAGCCGCGCGGAGCGTGACGGGATGCTGTTCATGCCTCCAGCCCACACGCGCGTGCGTTGCAGGAGAGTATGCGGTTTTCGCTACGCGGACGATATGCGCCGCCTCGTAGCATCGAGACATGCGCGTACTGGTGGTGGAGGACGAACCCCTGATGGCGGAGGCCATCCGCGACGGCCTCCGGCTCGCCGCGATCGCGGCCGACCTCGCCGGCGACGGCGACACCGCGATGGAGCTCCTGAGCATCAACGCCTACGACATCGCGGTGCTCGATCGTGACATCCCCGGTCCCACGGGTGATGAGATCGCCGCGCATCTCGTCGCGTCGGGGACCGGCATCCCGATCCTCATGCTGACGGCCGCCGACCGGATCGACGACAAGGCGACCGGGTTCGAGCTGGGCGCCGACGATTATCTGACCAAGCCGTTCGACCTGCAGGAGCTCGTGCTGCGACTGCGCGCGCTGGATCGACGGCGCGCGCGCAGTCGGCCCCCCGTGCGGGAGCTCGCGGGCCTGCGTCTGGACCCGTTCCGCCGCGAGGTGTTCCGTGACGGGAGGTACGTCGCCCTCACGAGGAAGCAGTTCGCCGTGCTCGAGGTGCTGATCGACGCCGACGGCGGCATCGTCAGCGCGGAGGAGCTGCTCGAACGCGCGTGGGACGAGAACGCCGACCCGTTCACGAACGCCGTGCGCATCACGGTGTCGGCGCTGCGCAAGCGGCTGGGCGAGCCGTGGGTGATCGCGACGGTGCCGGGGGTGGGGTACCGCATCGACGTCGCCCCCGACGAGGGAGCACGGGATGACTAGGCGCCCGGGCATGAGCGTACGACTCAAGCTGACGCTCAGCTACGCCGGATTCCTGTTGGTGGCGGGCGCCCTGCTCCTCGCCGTGGTGTGGGTGTTCCTGCTGCGGTACGTGCCCGACGGCAACCTCACCGGGCCCGGGCCCGTCGTCCCCAACCGCGGCGATCTGGAGCGCGCCTTCGTGCCCCGGGCGGCGTGGGCGCTCGCGGCGCTGCTCGTGTTCGGGCTCGTCGGCGGATGGATCCTCGCCGGACGCATGCTGGCACCCCTGCGGCGGATCACGGATGCCACGCGGCGGGCCGCTGCAGGGTCGCTGTCGCACCGCATCGCGCTCGAGGGCCGGGAGGACGAGTTCCGTGAGCTCGCCGACAGCTTCGACGCGATGCTCGCGCAGCTGGAGGCCCACGTGGCGGAGCAGCGCCGCTTCGCCGCCAACGCCTCGCACGAGCTGCGCACTCCGCTCGCGATCACGCAGACCCTCCTGGACGTCGCCCGCAAGGATCCCGATCGGGACGCGGACGAGCTCATCGCACGGCTGCGCGAGGTGAACACGCGTGCGATCGACCTCACCGAGGCGCTGCTGGTCCTCAGCCGCGCCGAGCAGCGCTCGTTCGTGCGCGAGCCCGTGGATCTGTCGCTGGTGGCCGAGGACGCCGCAGAGACGCTGCTGCCGCTCGCCGAGGCCCGCCGCGTGACCATCTCGACCGCGGGCGACATGGTGTCGACGCTCGGGTCGCCGACCCTGCTGCGTCAGCTCGCGACGAACCTCGTCCACAACGCGATCGTCCACAACCTGCCAGCGGGCGGCCGTGTCGACGTCGTGACCACCCGAGACGGGGACGTCGTCCAGCTGACGGTCGAGAACACGGGGGAGCCGCTGAGCCCCGTCCTCGTGGGCACGCTCGCCGAACCGTTCCAGCGAGGGACCGACCGGGCGCGCAGCGACCAGCATGCCGGTGTCGGGCTGGGACTGGCGATCGCGAAGAGCATCGCCGAGGCGCACGACGGTCGGTTGACGCTCGCGGGCCGGCCCGACGGCGGACTGCGAGTGACGGTGCGGCTGCCGGTCGCCCCGGCCTGATGTCTGCGCCACCCGTTGCGCCGCCGCCGGGCGTCCGGGATGGTGGGTGTCATGACCGATGTGACACCCTTCCTGTGGTTCGACGACGCGGCTGAAGAGGCTGTCACCTTCTACACCGCGCTGGTCCCGGGGTCTGAGATCGTCGCGCTCGGGCGCTATCCCGACGAGGTGCCCGGCATGGGCGGCAAGGTCATGCACGTCCACTTCCGGCTCGCCGGCCGCGACTACTTCGGGATGGATGCCGGTCCCCAGTTCCCCTTCACGGAGGCGGTGTCGCTGTACGTGGCGTGCACCGACCAGGCCGAGGTCGACCGCTATTGGGACGCGCTCGTGGCCGATGGGGGCGAGGAGCAGCCCTGCGGGTGGCTCAAGGACCGCTGGGGGCTCTCATGGCAGATCATCCCCGACCGTCTGGTCGAGCTGATCCGTCATCCGGATCCCGAGGTCGCTCACCGGGCGGTGCAGGCCATGCTCCGCATGCGCCGCATCGACATCGCGGCTCTGGAAGCCGCCGTCGCGGCCGCATGACTTCCCGCGCCCGCGCTGCGGCGATCGGATGCCTCGTCCTGGCCTCGATCGTCGCGACCGGGTGCACCGCCGTGTCGCCGCAGCCTGCGCCGTCGAGCCGGATGCCGACGGTCGGATCCTCGCCGTCGGCGACGCCGGAGGCGGGATGGTGGCGAGCGGCGCCGGACGTCGCGACCCTCGCATCCGGGCTCGACGCGCCGTGGTCGGTGCTGCCCCTGCCGGGCGGCGGTGCGCTGATCTCGCAGCGCGACGACGGCACCGTGCGGGAGCTCACGCCGGACGGCGAGCTCCGGCTCGCCGGCGCGGTGCCCGGGGTCGTGTCGGGCGGAGAGTCCGGTCTGCACGGCCTGGCGCTGCTCCAGACCGCCGACGGTCCGGTGCTGTACGCGTACTTCGGTGCCGCCGACGACAACCGGGTGGCACGGATGCCGCTGCTCGGCGACGCCGGGGCATTCTCGCTCGGCGAACCCGAGGTCGTGCTCGACGGCATCCCGAAGGCCGGCAACCACGACGGCGGACGCATCGCGTTCGGCCCTGACGGGTACCTGTACGTCGCGACGGGCGACGCGGGACGCCCCGAGGCCGCGCAGGATCGCGACGCGCTGGGCGGCAAGATCCTGCGCCTCACGCCCGACGGCGACGCGGCACCCGGCAATCCGTGGGACACCCGCGTGTGGTCGATGGGCCATCGCAACGTGCAGGGGATCGCCTGGACCTCCGACGGCACCATGTGGGCGAGCGAGTTCGGCCAGAACACGTGGGACGAGCTGAACCGCATCGAGCCGGGCGCGAACTACGGGTGGCCCGTCGTGGAGGGCGCCGCACAACGCGACGGGTACGTCGACCCGGTCGCCCAGTGGCCGACGAGCGAGGCGAGCCCCAGCGGGCTCGCGGCGGTCGGGACGACGCTGTTCCTCGCGGGCCTGCGAGGCGAGCGGCTGTGGCAGGTCGATACGGCGGACGGCGCCGCGGCGGCAGAGCCCGTCGCGGCGTTCACCGGTGAGTTCGGGCGTCTGCGGGACGTCGTCGCGGTGCCGGACGGATCGCTGTGGGTGCTGACGAACAACACCGACGGACGTGGCGATCCCGGCCCGCAGGACGACCTGCTGCTGCGGGTGGCGTTGATGCCGTCGCCGTGACGCAGGCGCGGGTGCGGGGCTCCGTGCCCGCCGGGGCACGCTACGGTGAGACGGTGAGCTCGCAGCCCCGCTGTCCGCATTGCCGCCACTTCGTCTATCTCGACACCCTGCGGTGTCCGAACTGCGAAGCCGAGATCGGCTACCACTTGCCGTCGCGCGAGTTCCAGGGGCTGCGCCACGGCCAGGCCGTCATCGACGGCGAGGTCTGGTACGCATGCTCGAACCGCGAGTGGGCGTGCAACTGGCTGGTGTGGGAGAACGCGCCCGCCGGCCGATGCTTCTCGTGCCGGCTCACGCGTCGCAGCCCTGCCGCCGACGACACCGTCGCGCTCGAGAAGCTCGCCAAGACGGAGGAGGCCAAGCGTCGGCTGCTGCTGCAGCTCGCCGACCTCGGACTGCCGATCGTCGGATGGGACGTCGAGAAGGGCGGCCTCGGGTTCGACCTCATCTCCAGCCTGTCCGATGGCAAGCGGGTCACGATCGGGCACGCGAACGGCATCATCACGATCGACCTCGCGGAGAATCTCGACGACCGGCGCGAGGCGCTGCGCGTGAAGCTCGGCGAGCCCTATCGCACGATCCTCGGGCACCTGCGGCACGAGGTGGGGCACTACTACCAGAACGTGCTGCTCACCGATCCTGCGCTGTGGGATCGCTGTCGCGAGCTGTTCGGCGACGAGCGTGCCAGCTACCGCGACGCCCTGCAGCGCCACTACAAGGTCGGCGCCCCCGCCGACTGGCACGAGTCGTTCATCTCGGAGTACGCCACGATGCACCCGTGGGAGGACTTCGCCGAGACCTTCGCGCACTATCTGCACATCACCGGGACCCTTCAGACGGCCGCGGTGATCGGCATCCATCTCGACGCCGCCGTCACGAACCTGCGCGACACGGACGTGGTGCCGCTGGACTCGTACGAGGACGAGCCGATCCAGCGCCTGCTGACGGACTGGGAGTGGATGTCGCAGGGGTTCAACAGGATCAACCGCTCGATGGGCTTCGGCGACCTGTACCCCTTCACGATCGTCGCCCCGGTGCGGCACAAGCTGGCGTTCATCCACGACATCGTGACGCGTGCGCCGCTCAGCCCGCGCGAGCAGTACGCCTTGGCGACGGCGGGCGACACGGAGCGGTCATGACGACCTTCGCCCGCGGCCAGCGCGTCATCGGCGCGGCCACGCACTACGTCGAGAATCAGGCGCCCTGGCGGGTGGACGTCGACGAGTATGGCCTCAACGATGCGCTGGTCGAGGGGGTCGTGTCGTTCGGGGGCGGATGGGCGGACGATGCGCTGCACGAAGCCGGGGGCCTGGTCGGATCGGGCTCGTTCCAGCGCGACGCGGAGCTCGCGAACGTGCACACCCCGGTCCTTCAGCCGCATGATCGGTGGGGGTTCCGGCTCGACGAGGTCGAGTACGACCCGTCGTATCACCGGGTGATCGGTGAGGCGATCACCCGCGGAGCGCACACCTCGGCGTGGGCGGACCCGCGCGAGGGGGCATCGGTGGCGCGTGCGGCCATGTTCATGCTGTTCGCCCAGGTGGAGCCCGGTCACGCGTGCCCGGTGTCGATGACGCACGCCGCCGTCGCATCGCTCGAAGGGTCGCCGTGGGTGGCGGACGAGTGGATGCCGCGCCTCCTGTCGCGGGAGTACGACCCTCGGCTCGACGTGCCCGGCGGCAAGCAGAGCGCGCTGGTCGGCATGGCGATGACCGAGAAGCAGGGCGGTTCCGACGTCCGGGCGGGCACGACGGTCGGCGAGCACCTGGGCGGCCACGCGTACCAGCTGACCGGTCACAAGTGGTTCTGCTCGGCGCCGATGTCGGACGCGTTCCTGGTGCTCGCGCACACGCGGAGCAGCGGCAAGGACGAGGGGCTCTCGTGCCTCTTCGTGCCGCGCATGCTGCCCCATGGGATGCGCAACGTGTTCCGCATCCAGCGGCTGAAGGACAAGCTCGGCAACCGCTCGAACGCGTCGTCGGAGGTGGAGTTCGACGGCACTGTCGGGTTCCTCCTCGGCGAGCCCGGCCGAGGGGTGCGCACCATCATCGAGATGGTCCAGCGCACGCGGCTGGACTGCGTCCTCGGCACCGCCGCAGGCATGCGGCAATCGGTCGCCGAAGCGGTGTGGCACGCCCGCGGGCGGACGGCGTTCGGGCGGCTGCTCGTCGATCAGCCGGCGATGACGTCGGTGCTCGCCGATCTCGCCCTGGAGTACGAGGCGGCGATGCTGACCGGTCTGCGGCTCGCGCAGCTGTTCGAAGCCGGCGCCTCCGACCGCGACGCGGCGCTGCGCCGCCTCGCCACGCCCGTGTCGAAGTACTGGATCTGCAAGCGCGGCCCCCACCACGCGTACGAGGCCATGGAGTGCCTCGGCGGCAACGGGTACACGGAGTCCTTCCCCCTCGCGCGGCGGTACCGGGAGCAGCCGGTGATGGCGATCTGGGAGGGTTCGGGCAACGTCATCGCACTCGACGTGCTGCGTGCGCTCACCCGGGACGCCGATTCGGCTGCGGCGTTCGCCGACGAGCTGGCGATCACGACCGGCCAGTCGACTCTGCTGGATGCGCACGTCGATCGCACGCTCACGCTCCTGCGCCGTCTGTCGGCGGCCGACGCCGACGACGCCGCCGCGGAGGCACGTCGACTCAGCGAGAGCCTCGCCCTCGCGTTCCAGGCGTCGCTCATGCTGCGTCACGCCCCGTCGGATGCCGCCGGCGCCTTCATCGGGGCGCGTCTCGGCGACGACCGCGGGGCGCAGTACGGCGTCCTGCCCACGGGGACGAACGCCGCGGCCCTTCTCGGCCGTCACTGACACCGCCGCGGCTTAGGCTGGCACGATGTGGTTCGCACGGCGGGTCTGGACCGGCGCCCTCGCACTCGCGGCGCTGGCGACGCTGGCCGGCAACGCTGCCGTCGCGCCCGCCGTCGCGACGCCGCCTCCGGCCGGGGTGACCGTGCGGCCGGCCGATGCCGACACATTCGTCGCGGCGGCCCGCGAACGCGTGGCCGGCATGACGAGCCGCGAGCAGGCGGCGGCCGTCGTGATGGGCCACGTCCCGACGACCGACGCCGCCGC